>Ga0209542_10013019_pt1 | contig 14434 bp, 17 predicted proteins | sample RifCSPhighO2_01_FD_184028 | JGI IMG/M metagenome (GOLD analysis project Ga0209542, IMG submission 184028) | Soil microbial communities from Rifle, Colorado - Rifle CSP2_plank highO2_0.1 (SPAdes) (version 2) | ecosystem: Environmental > Terrestrial > Deep subsurface > Rock core/Sediment ...
TTTTGTTTTATAATATCAGAAGAAATATTGAATTTGATGGTATTAACTTAAAAGAAAATTTGGCTTTTTTTATTTTAATTTTTGAGATTTAAATTACTCCGGACAATGTCATTCAATCTATATTTTATTAAGTCAATTATCAAACCGAACATTACAAGTGAATATGCACTTATATAGCTAAATGCGAATCAAGATATAGTCAAGGACATTAATTATTCCCTTCTTTGTCGTTGACTATCAAGGGAAAGACTTATGTCTTTCACTATAATTATCTTTAATGCTATTCCTGCTATTCTAAGATTTTAGAATTATTCTCTATAAAATCTGTAAGGATTAATAGGTTATATTTTTTACCATATCTAAAAAATACTTTATTTCCTTGAGAGTAAAATCAATATCTTCTTTCTTTGTCTCCTCGCTCAAGCAAAATCTTAAGCTTCCCAGAATTTCTCTCTCGTTCAAGCCCAGCGCTTTTAGCACTTTGCTTTCTTTTTTCTTCTTGTTCTCGCAAGCGCTTCCTGTTGAGCACATAATTCCTTTTCCAGATAAAAACAAAACCAGGTTTTCTCCGTCAATTCCAGGAAAAGAGACATTAACATTATCATACATTCTTTTTTCCCTGCTGCCATTAATTTTACCCCCCAATTTCTCCAAGCCAGAAATGAAATAATCTCGCACATCGCTAATTTTCTCCTTGTCCGCTTTCTTGCTTAACTCAATCGCCGCGGCAAATCCTGCAATTCCAGGAACATTTTCTGTTCCTCCGCGCAGTCCTCTTTCTTGCCCACCGCCATAAATAAGAGGTTTAAGCTCAATCCCTTCGCGAATATAAAGAAGCCCAATTCCCTTTGGTCCGCCAATTTTATGGGCTCCTGCGCTTAGTAAATCAATTCTAATTTCTTTCGCATTAATTTTCAATTTTCCAAGACTCTGCGCGCAATCGCTATGGAATAAAACCCCTCTCTGCCTGCAAATTTCCCCGATTTTTCCTATATCCTGAATAACACCCATCTCATTATTCACATGCATAATTGAAACTAGCAGCACTCCTGCATCAATCTCTTTCTCTAACTTATTAATATCTAGAATGCCTTTTCCATCAACCCCAATCTCGCAAATCTCAAATCCTTCTTTTTTCAAGACAGAGCAAATCTCTATAATAGAAGAATGCTCAATCGCACTAATAATAATCTTTTTTCTTTTTCTTCCTAATTCTCCTCTCGCTAATCCAAAAAAAACCATGTTGTTGCTCTCTGTTGTCCCAGAAGTAAAAACAATTTCCCAAGCTTTTGCCCCAATTTCTCTGGCAATCTTTCCTCTAGCCTTATTCATAGCCAAGGCAGCTCTTTCCCCAAGCAAATGCGCAGATGAAGGATTGCCATATTCTTTCAAATAAAACTTCTCCATTTCTCGCACAACTTTCTCATCTGTTCGTATTGTTGCAGCATTATCAAGGTAAATTATTTTCTTCGTCATAATTATAAATCTCCAAAGGGATTTATAAATTTTTCATATCTAAAAAGTAGTAAGCCATATTTAAATAAAACAAAGCCCTCTATAGATTAGTCAACTTCGGTTGATAGGGGCTTTAGAACTTCGGTTAGAAAGCCCCGCCTTTTCTAATATATAGTCAAGGACATTAATTATTCCCTTCTTTGTCGTTGACTATCAAGGGAAAGACTTATGTCTTTCACTATATCTTCAAGATTCTTTGTTTTTTTCCTTCCATTTTTTATCATGCCTGTTAATCTTGCAATAGGAATCTGCAGTATTGCATATCCAGTCAAAGTACAAAAATCTGCCATGACAGAAGAGTTTGCAGCACCTATCTCTTTTCCTAAAAAATATTCCTGTAAAAAAGGCCTTCCTGAGAAATATACTGCGCCACCAGCAGCTAAAGAAGCAGCAGAATATTTGATATAATCCCAAAGAAATTCTTTCTTTTTAGTATAAGCTCCTTTGTTAGTTTTCCATTGCAAATATAAAAGAACAGGCCCCCCTGTCACAAATTGGGCTGCAGTTGAAAATACGCTTATAGCTTCAGGGTTTTCAGTGAGATAATTTGTTATTTCAGAAACTCCTGCCCCAGCCGCAACCATTGCCACAGTTGCAATCACATTATTCTTTGCAAAAGCCAGTGTTTTATTCATAATAATCTCTAAGAAGCACAGCTTTTAATCTTTCCTCAGCAAACACTCTCTTTCAAATAATCTTCATTTCCAAGAATTTTCTTAAGCTCTTCTAATTCTATAGGCCCATAGGTATTTCCTTGTGAATCTTTGAATGAGGCTGCTTTTTCGCAATACCAGTCTATTCCCGGCTGCCCCATCCCATTTAGAAGTCCGAGTGCACTTTCAGGCCCCATGCCTTCTGTTGGCGGGCTAAATGATATATCTGTAGAAAAAAATGCAAGATAAACCCAACTTATTAAAACTACAAGGAAAACACTAAAGAAAAAAATCCTGCCAACCAATAAATAATCTCTCGGAGATTTAATACTCTCTTTTTTCATGTTAAACTTAAATTATCCTCATTTAAATACTTTATTCTCTCGTTTTATTTCTTCTGATTAATCTTCTCAATAATTTTCTTCAAATCCTTCAAGTCAGATATTAAATAATCCGGTCCAGCATCCAATAAATCCTTTCTCGAACTCCACGAAATTCTGCTGGAAATAGCAACAGAAACACACCCAACTTCCCGTGCAACCTTGACATCAACAGGCCTGTCTCCAATATAAACTATCTCCTCCTGTTTCACTTTATGTTTCTTCATAATGCTCTTAAAAGCCTCAATCTTGCTTTCCCATTTATCCGCCCCGTAAACTCCGTCAAAAAATTTTATTTTGAACTTTTCCAATACAGTCTCAACAAAAGAAGAAACATTATTTGACATTATTATTTTTCTCTCTTTCATTCCTTCAAGCAATTCTAAATGTGCGGCCAATTTTACATCTCCTGCGTACTTGCTTTCCCCTTCCATAAAATCTTTTGCAATCAAATGTATTTTCTCATCAAGAAATTCCTGCATCATTGTCCCATCAATTAAAAGATGCAGCAGTTGTTTAAGAGGGGCATTTCCAAGCGCCTTCAAGAATTTATCATTGACTTTAAATCCCCATTTTTCCAAACTGGATTTTATAGATTTTTCAACAACTTTCCTGGTATCAGCAATTGTCCCGTCAAAATCAAGCACAATTAATTTTATCATGTTTTATTTTTTAATTAATCTTTGGATTAAATAATAAACCAGGTAAATAACCAAAAGTCCTCCAAAAAGTATTATCTTAATTATGGGTTTTGCATTAAACACGGGCGTATTCGGGTCTAATGCGCTCGTAATTCCATAAATTAAAAATGAAATACCAATAAATAAAATAATAATTACCATTAAGATATTTAGTACCTTGCTTTTGCGTGGTTTTTTATATTTTAAAAGGTCTCTTTTTAATAAAAATGTCCAAATAACACTATATATCACTGCACCTATAGCTATTATGAAAGCTATTGAAAAAAATAGTTCTAATAAGCCCCAATTTCTTATTGAGTAATAATATATTGAAAAAATTATTCCAACAATTATAAAAGCAAGAGGAATAACCGCTGCTTGTTTCATACTAACTTTTTTCATATCTCAAATAGCACTTTCTTATTTTTAATACTTTCTAAGAATCAGCCTTTCTGCCTGTTCGTGAATTTATCAATAAACTCCTCATAATGTGTCCTGTCCATTAGTCTCTTTAGCTCCCAATAGTTTGTTCCCTCTACCTTATCAACTTTCATTTTCCCCAATGTTTTTTTATGCAAATGTTCAGACAGCAAGACCGCGCCAGCAGAACTCTCTGCAATGCGCTTTGCAACAGGAATTGTATTCTCCAATGAAACAAATCTTATCTTGCCCTCTCTTAATTCAACAGCTATCTCTCCAGAATGCACTCCGATGCCAAATTCTATCTTATTTGCCGAAATTCTGTTATGATTCTCAAGAATTTCCCAAATCTCTCTGGCCACGCTGATTGCAAGCAGGTCATTATCTTTCTCTTTTGTAATCGACGGCGCAAATACAATTATCCTGTAATCATTATCTACATAAATCTTTGACTTGGCAGCCTTCGCCTGTAATAATGCTTTATCAATAGCTTCCAGTGAATTTTCACCACGGCTTTGAAGCTGTGCCAGATTTTTTATTTTTAATGCAACAATAGACGCATTTTGCCTTGTTCCCTTGTCAATTAAGCTCCCCATTGTTGCTGGCCCGGTAGTTGCATTTTTATACATTGGCTGGACAGGTGTTTTCATGGTTTGCGTTGCTGTTTTCATAGGAGGTGCATAAGGAATCACGCTCCTTGGAATCTTTCCGATAAATTTTTTCTTAATAATTTTTCTTATCAATACTAAAACAACTATTAATAGAATAGCAATAATTAAAGCCCAAATCCAAACACTGCTGCTGCCAAAGAGAACACCCCCAACATTGCCAATTCCAATCGCTCTTCCAGTTAAGAATGTGTTTCCTAAATTATATTTTGCCTCTCCGTCATTAATACTGATATCATATTCTCCGTCAGGGGCATCCAATTTGAACATCTTGCTCTCCCCAATGCCTAAATTAAGGTCTCTTATCTCAGACCTGTTTCCTATGCTGATTTCAACCTGTTTTTTATAAGCCACATTCCCGACATTTGTAAGAGTTAGAATTCCATTCGAGATATTAGTAGAAACCTTAGCTAATTCTTCCACAATAAACACTTTTGTTTTCTCCAAGCCATCCATAGATACCTTGACTTTCCAAAAGCCTGGCGCAAAATTAGAGTCTATAAATAAGTTCTGCGGCTCCCCTGCCTTAACCACTTTCCCAAAGAACAGGCCCTCATTAGGCTCATGAATCTCTATCCCTACATCTCCCTCGCCCTCGTTTTTCGCCTGGTCATATATTATTGCTTTGTAAGTAAATTCATTTCCTGGTTTTATAGATGCAGCGCTAAATTCCAAATCAACATCAGTTAATACCTGTTTTACTTTTATTTCAGTATAAGATTCCCCGAAATTCTGGATAACTCCCTGTCTGTCCAAATCAAAAGCACTTGCATTAATTCTGTAAGTTCCAGGAGGAGCATCCTCTGGAATTAAGAAGCTTACAGAGAAATTTCCGTTTGTAACTTCTCCTGAAAATGTTCCTATTACAAATCCTTCCGGAGTAATTTCTCCCTCTCCCTCAACAATAGGCACAGATTCTTCATCTTGTGTCTCTTCTACCACAGTTTCATTATTTTCCTCTATCGTTGTCTCCGCCTCAGCTTCAGCAGCTATCTCTGCCGCCATTTTTTCTGCCTCTATTTCAGATGCTGACTTGACGCGGGCATTGCCAGGTATCTTGACATCAATTCCCTGAATAAATACTTTCACAAATCCATTCAATGGCTCCCTGTCATCTTTAATGATTGTTCCAGAAACATTTAAGCTTTCCCCAGGCATTAATAAGGCATTATCAGCTCTTACCTCAATATTAATGTTCTTGCTGATTTGAAATGTTTGGCTGCGCGCCTCTCCGCTCCCATAAAGTGCTCTTATAAAACACTCTTTATCTAATATTCCTAAAATATTATTATCGACAATAGCCCGAATATTTACTTTTCTTTCTTCTCCAGCAGAAACAATCTCCATGCTTTTATAGGTCTCAATTTCATTAACCCCACAGACTAAATATACGCTCAAGAACCCTGCAGTATCTACATTAGTGCCTATACTGACATTCGCATTGATTATGTCTCCCACATTATATAATGAATGCAGCTGGTCAATATAGAATCCCGCAGATACGATTGGAAATATCACAACAGCCAAGAAAAAGCCAATTACTAGGAAAATGTGTCCTCTTTTCATCTATCTATTAAATTCTATTTATATTTAAAGATTGCTGATAAGCATAACAACCGATAAAATTTCAGCGTGCCCCATTTAAAAAGAGAATAATTTATATATTATCTCCTTTTTATGTCAAAGAGGTGAAAAATGCCCCTTGCAGTAACTCATATTTTAGTGCCTTTATTGTTAGTAGCAATTATCAGAGATATTTATTTAAAAAAGAAGAATAAAAATTTCCCGCTCCATTATGTTCTAATAGCAGGCCTGGGCGGGATTCTGCCAGATATGGACATAGCCCTATTTTGGCTTCTTTACTTCTTCAATTTCACTTTTGAACAAGTTCATAAAACAATTCTTCATTCAATTTTAATTCCCGCAGCATTCTTTTTATTGTTTATTCTCTTTAGAAAAACCAAAATAAATTTTGGAAATAAAAAGCTAAAATTAAGCATTATTTTCCTTATGCTTGCCATAGGGATTGCAACTCATTTAATCCTGGACCTTCTTTTTGGTGAGCCTTATCTTATATTATTTCCTTTCTCAAATATTAAGGCTAGTATAAATTTAGTCCGCTATCTCCCCTCCCCATTACAAGGATTAGCCATGCCCTCTTTAGATGCAGTATTGCTTGTCTTATGGCTCGTATATCTTGAATGGAAGCATAAAATTAGTGATTTTATTTAAAAAAAATATTCTTCAAAAGGTTTAAAAAAGGCAGAGATACTACTTGATTGAAATGACATACGAACCAAATGAAAGGATAGGAGAAGCAATAGCAGGAGGGTCATCAAATACTGTAATACTGCTTTTTGAAAAAAGAGATACAAAACATAGATATTATGCTAAAGATCTGGGATCATGGTCTGAAAATGCAGCCCATACAGGCATTTATAGAAGAAATTTCCTTCCAGATTTATTTTTAGGTCGATTTTTTGATAGAAAAGTTGCTAAAATATCTTATTATTCATATCTGGATGGCACCACTGTAAATGTTAATCTTTATGAAAAAAAGTTAGTTACAGAAGAAGAAGTTAAATGGGCAGCAGACCACGGGAGAAAACATTTACTTATGAAATTAGAATCCGAATTAGAATCCTTTACGAAAGAATTAGGATCATTTGCGAAATTAGAATCCGAAAATATAAGAAAAAATTCTGAAAATAAGAATTAATTTATAGGAAATCTCACGCTATCGTCAACAAGCCCACCCCTTTTTGAAACACATACATAACTTCCAATTCCTTCATATTCCAAACTTTTCTCAATTATTTTTATTAAATCATCTTGTTTTAATTCTATATCAAAATCTCTGGTATCACACTTCTCGTCTTTATGTACAGGATATTTGTCATTTTTTGTCACCCATCCAAATCTTAAATTTATTAATGAAACATTATTTCTCAGGCAATACTCTTCAAATAGCCCCTCACATTCTATCTTAGCTCTTCCATAATGCCCTTCTCTGTTAAAACTTCTATTTGGCTCTAACTTTGTTTCTCTTGTTATTTTATCTAATTCCTTGTAAGGATAAACATTAATCGAACTCGCATTAATTATTCTTTTTACATTAGAGTTTCTGCATGTGCCAATAACTCTTCTTACCATTTCAACATTTTTATCAGCCTCTTCTTTTTCAATGAAAGGATTTGCATTTGCTGCCAAATGGATAACACTATCTATTTCTCTGAAATAAGGAACAATATCATCATATAAAATATCAACATGGCTTCTTGGATTTTTTTTATCAAGTTCGGTAATAAAATTATATCTCCTATCTTTCAAGTAATTCGTTATAATCCTTCCTATCATTCCTTCAGAGCCCGTAATTAATAGCCTACTTTTTTTAACATGGTTTACTAAATTCTTCCCCCCATATCCGCCAGTATGGTTCAAATACAATTGGCCCATGATAATGTAAATCTGCTCCGTATTTTTCTTCCTTGCTCCATATTTTTTCCTTGCTCCATTGATATATAAACTTTACCAATGTAGAAATTCAAAAGAAGCAATGCCTTTATAGAAATATTTATACAGAGAAATATATATGAATAGTTAAAGCATCATCTTTGTCAAATGGTACATAAAAAATTAAAATCTTTAAAAATAGAGGGAAAGAGGAAGAAAAATATAATAGATCTCTTTGGAATTTGGGCAAATCGTAAAGAAGAGGTTAAAGAGATGAAGAAAATGATAGAAGCCGATAGGAGAAAGTTTAAGTTGAGGGAGATAAAATTATAATATCTCAATATTAAAATAGAAGTTTGGTAAATTACGGGCTTATTTTATCAACATTTATAAATCTCTCTCAATATCTAAATGCATGGAAAAAAAGAGCTTTAAGGTAACGCCCTGGGAAGTAGAGGGAAAGATTGATTACAATAAATTAATAAAAGAATTCGGAATATCTCTTATAAAAGACTTGCCAGAAATATTCGCAAAAGAAACATTGTTTAGAAGAAAAATAATATTTGCCCATAGAGATATACAAAGGATTCTTCTTGCTATTAAAGAAAAGAAGCCATTAGCCATGATGACTGGATTAATGCCCACTGGAAAGTTCCATATAGGCCATATGATTCTTGCCCAGCAGATTATTTTCTATCAAAAGATTGGTGCGAAAATTTATGTTGCTGTAGCAGATGTAGAGACCTATAATACAAGAGGCATTGGTCTGAAAGAAGCAAGAAAAACAGCTCTCGAGGAATATATTCTTAATTATATTGCCTTGGGTTTAGATATTAATAATTGCGAGATTTATTTTCAAAGCAATCGTTCTAATGTTGCCGCAAAAGCAAATGCTTATTATAGATTGCAGAATCTTCTTGCCCGCCACGCCACATTTAATGAGTTTAAGGCGGTTTACGGGGAGATTTCTCCTGGAAAAATGATTTCTGCCTTGTTGCAAGCATCGGATATGCTTCACCCCCAATTAAAAGAGTTTAATGGGCCGGTTCCTGTTTTGGTCCCTGTAGGAATAGACCAGGACCCGCATTTGAGATTAGCAAGGGATATTTCACAAAGAATTAAAGAAGAAAAATTTATCCAATTAAGTTCAACTTATCATCTTTTTATGCCGGGTTTAAGCGGAGGTAAAATGTCTTCTTCAGATCCAAATTCTTATATTGCCATGACCGATTCTCCGAAAGAAGTAGAGCACAAAATAAAGAAATATGCTTTTTCAGGCGGTAAGGACACAATAGAAGAACATCGCAAGAAAGGCGGAAATCCAGACATCGATGTCAGTTTTCAATATTTAAGGATGTTCTTCGAGCCAGACGACAAGAAGCTTGAAAAAATTTACAATGACTACAAATCAGGAAAAATGCTTATTTCAGAATTAAAAAAAATTGCAATAGACAAAATTAATGCTTTTTTAGCAGAGCATCAAAAGAAGCGCGAAACAGCAAGAAAAGAGCTCGATAAATTTATAATTAAAGATTAGTCCCCTGCGCAACAGCATCGTATTTAAAAGAATGAAGATTAATTAATTTTCAAAAACCTCTCTGCATGATGCTAATATGGCTGTAAACGCGGCTAGCGCATATTTTAAGAGAATCAGATAAAATCACAAAGTCCTTGAATATTAATCTATCTTGAATGCAGGTTATATCTCTCTCTTACATTTCCTGCCCAATTTTGATTCAAATCAGTAGGGTCATTACCAGCCCCTCTTGGCGCGTATCTTTCAGAAAGATACTCTATAAAGTCTTCATGCCCTTCGTTGTTTCTTTCGAATCTTTCCCTGTTTCTTCGTATTGTCCATGCAGCCCAGGCAGCCTGCCTTGATAAATCTCCATCATTAGGATACTGATTAAACTGTCCATTCTCCGTATATCCATTATCTGCCTCATATCTTCCATTAGGCATAATCCCAAACTGCCTTCCAGCTCTGCCGTTCTCAGCTTCTCTGATTGCAAGCATCAGGCGTTCATCAGCGCCTATTCTTTGCGCATGAGCCCTAATAGTATCTAATTCATTTTGAAATCTAAAATTAGGATAAAGATTCCTTTGTACATGACTCCTATTCTGTTCAGAAGTTTCATCTCTTTCTTCAGCATCGGTCATCCTATGTCTGTTTGCAGTATAATCTCTATTAACCCCATCATCGCACCCACTAAGCATAGCTAAAGATACTATCACTCCTTTCACTAAGTTTCTTTTAGATTTTGTCATAATTTTAAGAGAAAAATATCATATTTAAACCTTTCTATTTGTTACTCTCGTGTAGTGATTATAAGATGCTTATCAAGCTTTGGACTTCATCATCAGAGATAAAACAAAAAAGCTTATATATCTGAACAATATTATCTAAATATGGAAACTGAAAGATTAAACGGAAGAGAAATTATGATAAAACTAGCAAGGCTTCAATCTGATATGGATTTTGTTAGAGAACATATAGAAGATATTACTCTGACAGAAGATGATTTAGAAGCTATTGAGGAAGCTAGAAGAGATTTGAAAGAAGGAAAAACAAGGAGGTTGTAAACCTCCATCATGTATTTTGTAGATCTTTCTCAACGCGCTCAGAAATTTCTAAATAAACTCGATTCTCACATAAAAGAAAGAATTGAAGATACACTAAGAAGATTAGAAAACAATCCTGTTCCAAGTGATGCCAAGTTCATCGGAAGAGAAAGCGGCGAGAAAGTGTTTCGTTATAGAATAGGAGATTATCGTGCTTTGTATTCTTTAGACGAAACGAAAAAAATTATTTTGGTGATAAAGATTGATAAAAGACCAAGAGTTTACGATTAAACATTAAAAAAGAACAGGATTCAATCTACTTTTCCTTTTTTCCTTTCTCGCTATTATCAGAATTCAGAACCCTGTTGTTATTTCCGGCACTTATAACCTCGCTCACTTTTTCAACAGGCATATCTCTTTTTCTCGTCGCGCTCAAAATTATTATGATTGCAATAACTGCTATGAAAAAGAAGATTATCAGCCCCATATTAATAATTGCATTTTTCCCGGTCCCGATAACTGCTCCAAGCAAAGCCCCAATAGAATTCCCATTATCAGTAAAAATTCCTTTTTCCTCGCATAGCCTTTCCTGTGCTGGTTTCAAGAAATTAGTTCCGCAATTATTCTTGTCAGTGCAGGTTCTTGTCTGCCCCCCAGCAACACACTCGCTCCAATCCGAACACTCCCAGTCTTCTATGCATCCAACAGCATTATTGGATTTACTTTTGTTCTCAAGAATAATAAAAGAGCCCCCTCCACCTCCCCCGCCTTGATTATTATTTCCTCCGTTATTTCCTCCATTATTGCCCCCGTTATTTGTTATTGAATTGCATTGGGTTGTATCAAAAGTACACCCAACTTTGCAGCTTAATGTCCCAGTATAATTAGCCCCTAATAAAGAAGCGCAGCTTTGCATGTTCAGATTAACTCCATCGCATTGCTCTCCGCTGTCAATAAAATTATTCCCGCAAAAAGCCGAAGGTCCTGCGCCAGGCCCAATATATACAACTCCTCCTTGTTCCCCGACATTCAAGCTCCCCTCATATTGCGCGACTTCTTCCAAGGCAAGGGCTAAAGAAAGACTTAAAATTATTCCTACAAAAAACATAAGACAAATTTCTTTTATTTTCATTTTATTCAATAAAAGACTTGATTAGATAATCAAGCTTGTGTGTGCCAGTTCCAATTTGGCTTGCAACATTAGCAGGGACATTCAACCGTAAGTTAAAGCTTTCTCTTCCATTGATTGTTTCATCACTCAAACTAAGCAGTCCAGCATCTATTCCATTATCCAAGAGCCCAACATATTTGCTGTCGCCCTCCTTAAGGATACTTGCATTCATCATGCCGGGCGTTATAATTCCCCCAAGCTTATCCAACCAAAATTTAATTGAATCGCCTCCTCTTATGCACACATAGAAAGTAAATTCACATTTTCCGCCTTCTGCTGGCTCAATTGAACACGATGCAGGTGAAATATATTCGACAAACACGCTCTTATTTAATGTCTCATCAATAAGGTAAGTATTGACATTTCCTACATTGTCTTCTGCCATGACTTTTAATGTATAATCCCCTGCAGGCAATTGCTTATCCATCAAAGCCTCATAAGTTCCGTAAATTGTCAGGGTCATGCTTTCGCTTCTCACCATCACGCTCTCCTCGCCATTTTCATCCCATAATTCAGCCCAAACTCTCTTTACGCCAGCGCCAATATCTGTAACATTTACAACTACTGACTGCACGCACTTCTCTATTTCTCTTTCATTTTCATTCGGATTAAATATCAAAATTTCAGGCGCTACGCAATCCAGCATAACATTCTGGCTCTTTTTGTCCTCTTTAGTTCTCAATTGATCGATGCTGTAATAATCTATGAAATTTTCTGGATTTTCATTCCAGCATTCATTTTCTAAATTAAATGGAGCAGTATATTCATTCCATCCTCCATCATAAAGGGAGTCTTCAGTTTCTTCTTCATAATTAATCCTGTAAAATGTCTTATTAACTCCAGATTCGCTGTCTTCAGCTGTAATAGTGAAATTGCTTGAGCCGCTAACCCAGGTATTTTCTCCATCTTCATAAGTTGGCTTCTCTGTCTTTACACTTACAGGCGCCTCTGTATCAATTTTATCTGTCTCGCTCTTTATCTCTTCCATATTTCCAAGCAAGTCATCGCTTTGGTATTCAATTACATAAACTCTGTCATCTTCTCCAATTGGAAACGGCTCTGTGTAGGGTATCCAATTCTCGCCATTTCCATTTATGCTGTAAAATGTTCTATCTTCGTTGCATCCAATTCCAACATCAGCGCATTCTAATGTAATTTTTGTATCTGGCTTTACAAACCAATCAATAATCATATCCATCCATTCAAATTCAAATCCAAGATATTTTGGCTCCCCAACAGTTTTCTTTGTGACAGGAGGAGTCGTATCAATATTGTATTCTTTCTCTGTTTCCCCAACATTGCATGCATTATCTATCGCCTTCTTTAATATCACACATGTTCCATCCTCGCAATCTTCAGGAACTTCAATATTTAAATCAGAATTGCATTGCTCCTTGCTTCCAGTCCAATCTTTTATAGTCACATCATTATTAACTATCTTATATTCACACTTGAATAATGCTAAATTATCGCTATCTGTTTCACTAACAGCAAAATTTCCTTTGAACCATGTTTTGCCCTCTTTGAGCAATCCTTCAGGAAAAGTAGAAGTAATTTCAACCTCTGGCATTTCATTATCATAATAAACATCTTCACTCGAAGAACTCCAATCTCCTGTATTTCCTGCCCTGTCAACAGCCCTTACTCTAATATAATAATTTTCTCCGTTTTCAGGTTCTTCAACAGTAAAGAAATTATCATAAACCTGCTCTTCCAATATTTCTCCGTTTAATTCAACTTCATAATAATCAATCTCCGCACATCCCTCATCAGAAGCCTCATCCCATTCAAATTCAGGAGCCACATTAACATAATTTGAAACACATTCGCTTGGGCTTGGATTTGCATGAACAACATTCTCAACTTGTTCAGGCTCATCAGTGTCCACGCAGAACATGCAGCAATTTTCTAAATTAACTTCTTCTACATTTCCAGCGCCATCTTTTGCTCTTGAGCATACTATTCTGTTCCCTTTGGTAAATGGTTCATTATTAAACTGGGCTATGCTGTTAAAATCAATATTATTAGAATATCCGTTTAGTGTTGTAGGATCCCAATTGCTATTATCCTCCCAAGAAACACTATCAACATCTGCGTCTCTTTTCAAATCAACACCTACTACTATGTTCAAATCATCAGATGCTTCCCCCTTAAAAGATAAGATTGTCTGGGCTATTGCAGAATTATCTTCACATATGCCTAATTTATTTCCCCCATACTTATCCCAAATTTCCAAAACATTTGAAACAGGAGCAGTCGTGTCATCAATCACTGCAGAAACAATCACAAGCATCACAGGCATTAAAGCCAGCGTAGAAATAATCAGCATCAAACTCTTTTTTATCATAATGTATAATCAACCGCCGCTTATTTAAACATTATTGTTATAATTAGCATATATCTTTTAATTACTTTTATTTAATGAATTATATTTTTCCCTTAGAAGAATTATTTTTTCAGTCGGTAAATTAATCCCACAACTTTTTTAATTCCCTTTATTCCTCGCTAAAGAAATTGCCAAAGCAGCCGCAAGAAGCAAAACAATGAAAATAATCGGCACTAGCAGTTTAATATTTCCTCCAGTCCCAATGACTGCCCCAAGCATTTTAGATATTGAAGGAGTTTCATTGCTCCCCCCGCCCATGCCAATTAAAAGAAGAATAATGGAGATTAGAAGTATAGCGCACAATATAATAACCACTTCGTTCAATCTTTCTCCCATCTAATTCCTTAGTATCCTATCTTTATAAGTATTTTTATTCTTCAATCTCCCCGCATCTTTTCGTATCATCTCCATATCTAAACACAGAGCCGTATCCCTGCTGAACAATCTCCTTATTTACAAAAATCTCTTCCCCCTCCCCCGAAACATAAACATATCTCAATAATCGCCCATATTCATCCCTGTCAGAAATATCTTTCTCAAGTCTTA
>Ga0209542_10013020_pt1 | contig 14434 bp, 8 predicted proteins | sample RifCSPhighO2_01_FD_184028 | JGI IMG/M metagenome (GOLD analysis project Ga0209542, IMG submission 184028) | Soil microbial communities from Rifle, Colorado - Rifle CSP2_plank highO2_0.1 (SPAdes) (version 2) | ecosystem: Environmental > Terrestrial > Deep subsurface > Rock core/Sediment ...
TCCCAAAGCTTGAATCCAGCTGCTCCGCCGACCAATGCCGGTTTTATTTCCGCATTTTCACTCTTTAAAGTTTCGTTTGTTACATTCTTTCCCATAGTTCCTGCTGGCGGTGTTGTAATTGCCATTCCGATTTCACAACTTTCTTCTGCTGATGGTTTGACTCCTCCTTGTAAAATATCCGCCTTTCCCTGCGCCTTCTTTGCAGCGCAGTCATTAGCATCAGTACACACTCTGCTCTTTTTTTCGTCTTTGCATTCATTCCACGAAGTGCAGCTCCAGGACTGCTTGCAGATTACTGGATCTTTTTCTGTTTCATCCTTGGCAGATTCACAGCCCGGATCCGCAGGATAATCAATCAGGCCATCATTATCATTATCGCTGCCGTCTTCACATCCGGATTTAGCGCTGCTGCTAGCTCCTCCCCCTCCCCCACTTGAACTACTTGAACTGCTGGAAGAACATGCAGAACAATCTCCTCCGCAGTCTGTACCGGTCTCTGCGCCATTTTGCGCGCCATCTGTACAGGAGGTGATACTAAAAGTAAGGCTGGTATTTGTGGCATGACCAAAAGTATCATTCCGTTCTACAACAAAGGTATGGCTTCCGGCAGAAAGACCGGCCAATCGCCAGATATAATTCAAACTGCTCTGGCTGCTTGTGTTCTGCAATAATCCGCTAAGATATAATCTCGCAGAAGAAACATTGGTATAATCAAAAATAGTCAGATTGATCGTCTCATTATTACCCGTTCGCGTATCCTTGGAATAAGTGATATTGCTTATTTCCGGAGCGCTGGAATCATTGATAGTCAGATTAACAGAAGCAGAAACATTAGCATAGCCATCAGTTACGTTCAGCCAGATAAGATAATTACCCGAGGTATTAAACTGACGGGAAGCATTGAGCGTAGAAGCAGTTGCTCCGTCAAAAATCCAAAGATAAGTAAGAGCATCGCTGTCATTATCGACTGTCGCAGCAGTAAAATTAATTATTCCCCCCAATTCCTGCCGAGAAGTATTAGCTGGAGACGTAATATTAACTACAGGCACTCGATTCTGTACTACAAACGAATATAATTCTGTTCGATTAGTATTGCCGGCTGAATCATTGGCATAAAACCGATAACCTACTGCTTCTTGATTGGAAAAGTTGCCTGAAGTGACATTAAGAGCATACCGGCTGCCTGCGTCTAAAACTAAAGTATAATTTACCCAAGCTCCGCTCCAGTTGCCTTCTATCCATGTTTCATTAAGATGAACATCTGTAACATTGACAAAGAAGGTCGCATTATTGGTATTATAAACCGTCTCTGGTGTTTTATTGCCTCCAAACAGGGCCGGAACAGTCTTATCGACCCGGAAAGTATAATTAGAGATGCCATTGTTGCTTCGAGAATCGTTAACAAAAATAACGAGGGAATAATTTCCGTCAGTAAAATTAGCGGGAGAAATATTCACCAGGTCTGTCCAAGTAAAATTAGCTAAATCGATGCTCGAGTTGATATTGCTTTGCAGCATATTTCCGGTGGAGTTGGTTATGTTATAATATGAAGACGTGAGGTTAAGATTAGTAATAGAAATATTCAAGTAAAACAGACTACTCCAGATACTGTTATTGACCGGCCGATAAACTGCCACGACTGGAGACGAATTGTCCACTGTAATCATTCTAAAACTGCTCGCTCCCCAAAGCCCGGCACTATCATTGCCATGCACTCGGAAATTAACAGTCGTTCCTAATGGATTAAAAGTAATTGTAAACAGAGTATTGTTCAATTTAGTCATGCTCATATTGTTGATTGTGCCATTATTCCACTCCAACAGAGCAATTGAAACGTTTGTATCGGCTGTAGCATTAATGGTGATACTATTCCCTACCATGCTATTATTCGCAGGAGTGGGAGAAGTAAAATTAATAAACGGTTTGATAGCTTCCAAAATATTTATTCTAGGAAAAGTCAGATTATTTCGCGTATCAGTAAAAGAAACTCCCGTAATTTTCAGTTTATTATCTATCTCGGTTGGAGTGAGATTCTTGTTTTCCATAGAACGATGGTATTGTATCAACAGGGCAGCTGCTCCGGCCACATGGGGGGCGGCCATAGAGGTCCCGCTTTTACTGCCGAAAGTGTTGCTAAGAGTAGTAGAAACGATGGACGAACCAGGAGCCATCATATCAAGATTTGGACCGGTGTTGTAATTAGAATTTCCATCTGTTTTAGTTACAGAGCCAACAGAAGTGACATTTACTCCGCAGCCAGGAGAAGTGATTCCGCTGCTGCTTCCGAGATTACCTGCCGAAGCATCAACAAAGATACCGAGAGCCGCTGCTCCGCTGGCGGCACTAGCCAAGCCGCTGACATCATCGCTATCGCAGGTAGAATTAAAAATAAGTTCCACGCCTCCCCCGTTGGTAACTGCAAGACTGATAGTAATAACTGAAATGTTATAAACACTGCGATTATTCTTACACCAGTCAATAGCAGAGATGACATTAGAGGTGCTGCCTACTCCGGCATCAGTAAAAACTTTCAAAGCCACCAATTTTGCTCCTGGAGCTACGCCTCGATAGGTATCGTTTTCTGAAGCAACTATTCCGGCCACATGCGTACCGTGGCTGTTTACATCCATTGGATTTGTATCCCCGTTCCCGTAATCGTATCCTCCCAAAACTTTTGAACAGGTGCCTGCCAAAAAAGTATCATTTGTGCACCCTCCAAAAGACGGATGCGCGTAGTCTATTCCTGTATCAATTACACAGACTGTTATTCCCGTACCATTGATATTATTCCCTCCGACAGTTATATTCCAGACATTACTGGCATTAATTTGAAGTATACTGTCAGATAATGTGGGCATTACAGGATAATCATAAGCAATAGACTTAACCAACGGATCGTTTCGTAATTCTTCTAAACCCGAAGCAGTTACTAAACCAGAAAAACCATTGATTGTAGTATACCGATTCTCAATAAATAAATCTGTCTGTCTTATTTCTAAAGAGCTAATTGTCTTTTTTTCTTCTGGATTTATTTCTACCACCCTTAACTCTCCCAACACCGCATCTTGTTTTTCTCGGATTATTTCTTCTTGTTCATCTTCACTATTCATGCCAGAAGCAATACTCCCTGCGGAAGAATCATCTTTAAGCATGACAATCACCGGGATTATTTTGTCAGAACTGCCGGTAGCTGCTCCAGTAATCATTCCCCGCAAAGAAGAAGGCATTCTTCGCTCTATTTCTTTGTCTACAAGTACATCACTGGCCAGCCGTTCAGGATAACTCTGCGTAACTTGGCTGATTAAGGGAATCAACAGCCAAATGGCTAGTACTGTAAAGATTATTAAAGAGAGCCGTCTCTTCCTCTTTTTCATCAGGAAGAGTATTCTTCGTATATTTATATAGATTTCTTTTTATTTGATATCAACAGAAAGTTAAGTGCTTCTATTTAAGCAGCATCCCTTGTTCTTCTTGTACAAAAACAGAGCCGATTCCTTGGCCTATTTTAAACGAACTATCCGAAAAAACAGAAGAAAGCAGTTCCAAGAACGAGGGTTCTTCTTGATATCTGCGGTATTCTATGCTCGCTAGGCCTAATCTCTGTTTAAGATATGTTTCCGCCGTAGAAATGTCTCCCAACTCATCTACCAAGCCTAATTCTTTAGCCTCTACTCCTAAAAAAAATTCTCCGGTTGCTATTTCTTTAACTTTTTCTAGGGGTAATTTTCTGTTAACTGCAATCTCTTCAATAAAAAAGTTATGAATCTTACCCAGCTTCTTTTGGATAATTTCTTTTTTCTCCGCATCCAATTTCTCAAACGGATTGCCCATATCTTTATACTTTCCCGCCGTTAATTTTTCGTACGTTACTCCGTACTGCTCCATCAAGCCGGAAAATTCCAAATATGAAGAAAGAACTCCGATACTGCCAGTGATAGACATCCTATTAGCTATGACATAATCTGCTGCCGAAGCCGCCCAATAACCGCCGGATGCTCCTGCATCTCGGATTACTGCCACCACTGGTTTTTTTAGTTTCGCTTTTTTCACTGCAGAACCAATTTCATCAGAGGCTACAGCGCTGCCGCCGGGAGAATTAATCTCTAAAACTATGGCTTTAATCTGGCTGTTTTCTCCTGCTTCATGTAGAGATTTGACAATTTCACTGGAAGAGGCTACTTCACTAGAAAAATAAGAGCCGCTTTCTTCGGTCATGATTACCCCGCTTATCGGAATCAGAGCCACATTGCCGGTTAACTGCGCTCCGTCAAAAAAGATTAAGGAAAAAACCAGCGGAAGAACCACAACGAAAAACAAGAATACGCCAAGCGGAATTAAAACCCATTTCCACCAGCTTCGTTTCACCTCTTTGGCCATAGACCAAGAACTTTTGTGAAGGTTATAAGCTTTTCCAAAGTAATTTTATAAATAAGCGAGTTATTCTGTTGCTTATGCCTAACTCTCCCACCATCGAAGAAATCTTGGACAAGGCCATGCAAGATGGTTATTTTCCCAAAGCCTCTCTTCTCTACTCCCAACATCATCATCTAGACAAAAAAAGAGAAGTGGTGCTTATTGTCCATACTGCTCGGCCGGAGCATCCTGCAAACTATCTGTTTACTTATTGCACAAAAAAAGGATTTCTTCTCAGCCTGCCGGGAATAGTGCAAAACAGCCGAGAAATTGTCCTGGTCTGTCCGTATATCACATATCAATCAGCCACAGAAGCCGAAAGAATTTACAGAACTCAAAGGGATATAAAACAGGTTCGTGCGTTTCTTTCTTCCTGACTCGACAGAAAATGATTTGACCTTCTTCACAGACATGTTTGAACACTGCATAATCTTTACGAAGGAGAAATGATTATTAAGAAAGATAACGCGTTCCTTTAGGGGCATTACAGCCGAATAGAACCAGTTGTCCGTCTTTCCCATCTTCTCCAACTTCTCCTCGAACAAAATATTTGCCCATCGATTCTGGCCCATACTTTTCTAATTTTCGTTTTGCAGTCATAAATCTGGAAGCATAAGTTTCAGGTATTTTTGTTCCGGGCTGGATCAGATTCACCCGTTGAATAAAGTTTGTTTCTAAATCCAAAAATTTGCGGGGAGGGAAAGTGTTTAATAGCCATTCTTCATTTTTTAATAAATCGTGGGCTGCATAGAAAAAATCACCTTCTCTGGCGTCAGATCCGTTTAGCCATGGTTTTTGCGGTTTTGCGTCTCTATCAATGTCTGATCGTAAATCATTGATCCAATAATATATTGTCGGGCAATAATGCATGAAGGCTCCTTCTCTCCGACAATCACCATCGGGAAATTCATTCGGAAGCGGATTTTCTCTCCTATAATTATCTATAGCTTCTCCGACTGGGGAAAGATGAATTAAAGTCTTAGCCGCCCGAGTTATAGCATATCTCCTATTCCTCAATTTATAGCGTTCATCATCTGGAAGATTATCACCAGATAGAGTAGGTAAAGGAGTTCTGCCAAAAGGAGCCCCGTCAATCATCTGGGATAAATAAACCATAGAAAACTCTCCCTTTTCTCCTTCTCTCAAAAATCTTTCCGGACTCATTCCGTAGATTGCATAGCTATAAAGAGTCCGGAGTATTCCGCAAAACTCACCAAACCTTTCTCGAAACTCGGGAGAAAAGCCTTCTGATTCTAATTCTGCGCTTCTCTGCTGCAAATCAAATTGGAACTGAAGTTGAGATGGAACCCATTCTCGTTCAATTAAAGAATCTAAAGCTGTTTTTGCCTTGTTTGTTCTCTGCCATCTCCTGAATGATTCAAACATTATTCCAAAGATAAGCTTATTATTTATAAGACTTTTGGGGATAATCACTATGAAATAGCAAATTATCTTCAAACGACAAAACGGGAGAATTTTTAGAAAAAGTTAAAAACACGAAAAAGATATAAACGTTAAGATAAACTATTAGATATCGATGATTAAAAATGGATTGGAAAGAAATGCTTGAGGTTATAATAATTATCATCGGTGCATTGGCTTTGTTAGCTTTAGCCTTGAGAGGATTGGAGATAATATGAACGTAAGAACCACCAGAATTATAGAACAATGAAAAAAATAATCCTGTTATTTTCAGCCATCATCTTTTTATTTGCTTGCACTACCGAGAATTCTTCTCAGACCCTTCCATTCGAAACCCTCGCTTCCGGCCAATACTCCGGCCTCGTAGAACAAACAAACCAGCTCATCAACAGCCAAGAAGAGTTAGATTTTATCTGGCAAAAAATTTATTCTATCCAAATCCCGACTCCTCCTGCCCCAAAGATTGATTTCTTACGGAACAGCCTTATCTTAGCAGCCAGAGGAGAACAAAAGACCAGCGGGTATGATATCAAAATAGCCGAAATCAAAGCTACGGCTCAATCAGTTGAAATCTCAACGGAGCAGGTTAATCCTGCGCAGGGCAATATTCTCCTTCCAGTTCTCACCCAGCCGTTTACGATAGTCAAAACCACAAAGATTAATAAACCGGTGCAGTTTGTAGAAACTAAGAACTAAAAAGGCGTTTAAACGCCGTAATCGTTAAAACTCTATAAAAGGTGATGCATTATGCCAATAGTTGGAGCTCAGATTCTTAAAATAGACGGAGAAAAGAAAAATGCCCTTTTTTCCGGCAAGGTAAACATTAAAAATGGCCTTAGTTTCCCTAAAGTTGAGGAAGTATCTTCTTTAAACACTAAAGAGCATGGGGGAGCTGCCTTCCATTTTAAATTTGTTTATGATTATGAACCAGAAGTGGCCAAGATGAGCGTGGACGGCCGGGTGCTTTACACCGGCAAAAAAGAAGAAGTTAAAAAACTTCTGGAAGATTGGGCTAAAAATAGTATTCTTCCTCCGGAAATCATGGAAAATGTAGCCAATCTGGCCATGAACCGGGCCAACATCGAATGCGTCAAGCTGGCTGATGTTTTGGACTTGCCTTGCCCGCTTCCCATACCTCGGTTTAAAGCTGTGGCCGAAGAAATGAAAGCTCCTGCTAAAAGCAAGTGAACATAGCTTATAATGAATAGGTAAACATAGAGTTTAGATTAGCGAAAAAGATATAAACTAAAATAATCTTTTACTTTAAAATGGTTGCTGTTGCCCAGTCTCTGGCTTTGGATGAGCGCGTAGAAAAGCTAAGAGCGCAGTACTTCCCCGAAGGGAAAGAAAAATCTTTGGATGAGAAAGGAAAAAGCCACTTGCATTCTTTGCTGGATGATTTAGGTTACGAAAAAACCGAAGGACTTTTTGTCAGAAAACGTGATAGTTCTATAGATATTTTTATGGAACAAGATTTGGATACGAGAAAAGAAGGATTTTCTTATCTCTGTTTGGCTTCACCAATAGATGTTTTAAAGTTTCAAGAAGGATATTCCAAATTCTTAGAGGGGGAAAGACCCAATTTTGGAATAGGTGTAATCAGTGGAATATTGGGGGGTATTTTTTTAGGAGTTGGTAGTATGATTCCTTCTATAGAAACATATAAGGAAATAAGCGAAGCATTAACAGGTAATCATGATGCTCTTAACACATTGACTCAAGGTACTTTTATGCCAGAAACCTCTTTTTGGTTTGCGGTTGGTTTCCCCATTGTTATCGGAGGGATTCTAGAATATGTAAACTCCAAAAACTGGGAGAAAAGCCACGAAAAAAACGACAAAGAGTTCCGGGAAAGGTATCTTGCCGCAGATAAAAAGTACGCTACTGGAAAAAATGCAGTAGCCTTGGCTTTAAGCTAAGCAATTCCTAAGTTTTTGTTGTTTGCGAATTAAATCTATCTCTTTTTGAAGCAAAAACTATTTAATCCACCAGCAAAAATAAGCTTAATCTACAGGTGGTGCCTTAAAAGCCCCAGTTCAAACCTCCTTACAAAGATATAAACCAATTAAACAAAACTCAATGGAAACGCTCCCCCCCCATCTTCCAAATCAGCCTGAACTGAAGCTGAAAGTAGCTGAAGCTGTCCAGGATGATGTTAACCGCGGCCTTGTTCGTATTGATTCGGTTCTTTTGAAGAAACTTGGCCTGAACTCAGGTGATATTGTAGAGATTGAAGGCGGAAGAAAGACTGTGGGTATTGTCGATCGTTCTTATCCGGGAGATATTAATCTAGGCATCGTCCGCATGGACCCCAACATTCGCAGAAATGCCAAAACTTCTTTAGGGGATATCGTTACTATCCGCAAAACAGCAGTAGTAGAAGCTAAGAAAGTGATAGTTGCTCCTGCTAGAAAAGATTTTATGATCAAAGCTCCTCCTGAAATGTTCAAGCAGGGTTTGCTGGGCAAAGCCTTTGTTAAAGGAGATGTTGTTTCTCTCACCTCTTTAAGAAGACGGCAAAGCTTGGGCCAGAATCCGTTCTTTGATGACATGGTCTCTGCTCTAAGCGACAGCCAGCTAGGTTTTGGCATCGGCACGTTTGGCGATCTGAAGTTTATAGTCATTAATACTCAACCAGTAAAACTGCCGGTGATTGTTACAGAAGAAACAGTAGTAGAGTATAATCCCGAAGCAGAGATAGAAAAAGAAGTTTCTGTTCCGGAAATCAGCTATGAAGATATCGGCGGTTTAGAAGATGAGATAAAAAAAATCCGGGAGATGGTAGAACTGCCGTTGAAACATCCAGAAATATTTGGCCGATTAGGCATTGAAGCGCCTAAAGGCGTTCTTTTGCATGGTCCGCCTGGCACGGGTAAAACTTTATTAGCAAAAGCAGTGGCTAATGAAACAAATTCTAATTTCATTCTTATCAATGGCCCGGAAATCATGAGCAAATTCTACGGCGAATCCGAAGCTAATCTGCGGAAAAAGTTCGAAGAGGCGGAAAAGAACGCCCCCAGCATCATTTTTATCGATGAGATCGATGCCATCGCCAGCAAGAGAGAAGAGACCCGGGGGGAAGTAGAACGAAGGGTAGTGGCTCAGCTTCTTTCAGTGATGGACGGCCTGAAATCCAGAGGAAGAGTAGTAGTCATTGCCGCCACTAACCGACCAAACTCTCTTGATCCTGCATTGAGGCGGCCGGGAAGATTCGACCGGGAGATTGAGATAGGCGTCCCCGGCAAAGAAGGCCGATTGAATATCATGAAGATTCATACAAGAGGTATGCCTCTGGCCAAAAATGTTAATCTTCCAGAAATTGCTGCTATCACTCATGGATTTGTAGGAGCAGATCTGCAATCCTTGGCCAAAGAAGCGGCCATGATTGTCCTGCGCAGATTATTGCCGGATTTCAATCTGGATGAAGAAGAGCCGATTTCAAAAGAAGTTTTAGAAAAATTATATGTCACTCAAAAAGATTTCAAAGATGCGCTAAAGATTGTCCGGCCGTCTGCCATGCGGGAAGTGCTGATTGAAACTCCCAATGTCACTTGGGAAGATGTTGGCGGTTTGGACGAAGTAAAACAAAAATTAGTGGAAGCAGTAGAATGGCCGTTGAAGCAGCCGCAAGTTTTCGAACGGATGGGTATCCGTCCGCCGAGAGGAATACTGCTGTATGGTGCGCCAGGCACTGGCAAGACCATGCTGGCCAAAGCAGTAGCTAAAGAGAGTGAAGCTAATTTCATTTTGGTCAATGGTCCTGGACTGCTGAGCATGTGGGTAGGGGAAAGTGAAAGAGCCTTAAGAGAAATCTTCAAGAAAGCCAGGCAGGCCGCTCCCACTATCATCTTCTTTGATGAGATTGATGCTTTAGCTCCCCGCAGGGGATTAGGAGATAGTTCCCGCACTGGAGAACGCATGGTTAATCAACTTCTTACTGAGATGGATGGATTAGAAGAATTGAATGATGTAGTGGTCATTGCCGCCACTAATCGACCGGATATCCTTGATTCTGCGTTATTGCGGCCAGGAAGATTTGATAGGATTGTTTACATTCCCGTACCAGATGAAAAAGGCAGAGAGAAAATATTGAATATTCATATTAAGGGTATGCCTCTTGAAAAAGATATCAACATCAAAGAGCTGGCCAAGAAGACTCAAGGCTATGCTGGAGCTGATTTGGAAGCTGTCTGCCGGGAAGCGGCCATGATTGCCCTGCGGGAAGACATTAAAAATAAAACTGTCAGTAATGCCCACTTCCAAAAAGCTTTGGAAGCTGTACGGCCGTCTGTTCCTAAAGAAGTGGAAGAAGCATACAAGAAGATGGAGAAGTTCTTTTCCACCAGGAAATCAAAGGAAATCGTCAAAGAGGCCAAGAAGGAGAAGGAAGAGCGGCCGGATTATATGGGATAGGTTAGATTTAGATTTCAATTCAATATCTTCTTGTGTTTTGAGTTAACAGCAATCTTTTTCTCTTCTTGGCTTACTCTTCGCCCAAGCTTTTTGATATCTTCTTCTGGAGGAAGTGTTTCAGGAACGATTCCGCTTTCTACCAATATACTTCTGACTCTCTTGTTATTCTTAACGTGTTCAGAAGTGATAATATTTTCACCATTAAGATTTTCTTTTTTAACATTAAAATTAGTTATTTCTGTTGCTAAATTCTTTGCAGTGATAGTTACGGTGGGTAAAAAATCAGCTATCGGCCTGTTTTGGGGGATGTTTAGTTTTGTTTTCATTTGTTTGGTATCTTTTCCACCAAATAATGCTTCATCTCCTTTGCTTCTGATTCGCCCAAAACCGGCATCATCAACACCCCGCTCGTAAATCAGCTTAGAGAGCTCTGTTTCTGATGCGATTAACTTATTTCTTGCTTCAAATCTCTCTTGTAAAACTATTCTTTGCTCTATCAATTCCTGTTTTCTGGTTTGTATTGCAAAGTAACTTTGGGCAAAGGCAATTTCTTCCTTTCTTGAGTCACCATTCTGTGCTATTAAATAACAGGCATATCGGGTAAGCTTATAATCTTCAATTTCTCGTTCTGCTTCCGAACCAATCTTAACCATATTGGCGGCTCCGACAAAATGGTCTTGTACATCATTATCGGAGTTTTTACAAGCTTCTTTTGCCTTTTCTAGTACTCCCAAAAATTTACGCCATTCCACATATCCCAATAACTTCTGTAAATCCCTTGCATACCAGAATTCTACTCCGTCTTCTTGGTGGGCATAATCTTCAAATGTTTTTTGCAGCTTTGAAATAAGATTTTTGTCCATTAAGTCAAAAAATGCATAAATCTATTAAAATATATCGGTTATGTAAAACAGAATTATTAAACCAGTTATTTCTTAAACCAAATCAGTTTAATCACTTCTCCCACTACCAGCACGCTGGCCGCCACCGGCACAATCACTAGCAGTTCTCTTGCTCCTAAAGGCACTGCGCCAAATAGCTTATTCAATGCCGGCAGATAAACTACTAATCCCTGCAAGACCAAAGAAACAAATACCGCCAAGAGCAGCCATTTGTTGGAAAAGAAACGGATTCCGTCAAACAAACTGCTTTTAAGGCTGCGGGAATTGAAGACATTGAACATCTGAAAAAGAACCAAAGCAGTAAACGCTCCGGTCATGGCAGTAGCATAATTCGCTTGCTTTAACAGGTAATAAAAAATAAACAAAGTCCCTAAAACAATGGTCAAGCATATCAACGTCAGATAACCCCATTCTTTTCCCTGCAAAATTTTTGTTCCTCTTCTGCGGGGAGCTTGCTTCATCACTCCCCCATTCTCTTTCTCAAAACTCAAAGCCGCTGCAGGAATAGTCTCAGTCACCACATTTATCCATAATATCTGTATCGCAGTCAAAGGCAACGGCCAGCCCATCAGCAAAGCAAAGAATACAATCAATAATTCTCCTACATTTCCAGCAAAAAGATATATTATAAACTTCTTGATATTGTGATAAATCTTTCTTCCTTCTTCCACCGCTTTCACAATCGAAGAAAAATTATCATCTAACAATATCAGATCCGCCGCTTCTTTGCTTACTTCTGTTCCCCGAATGCCCATAGCCACTCCAATCTCTGCTTTTTTCAGAGCCGGAGCATCATTCACTCCATCTCCAGTTACTGCCACCACATTGCCTTTTTTCTGCAGGGCTTTGACAATCTGCAATTTTTGCTCTGGATCGATACGAGCGAAGATATTAACAGAATCAATCAGCTTGTTCAAATCTCTTCGTTTCAGTTCTTCTCCGGAAATCGCCTCTCCTTTGATCCCTAATTCTTCAGCAATCGCTTTAGCTGTAGCCAGGTGATCGCCAGTGATCATCACTACTCGAATTCCCGCAGACTGGCATTCGGCCAGAGCCGTTTTCACTTCCGGCCGGGGCGGATCCTTCATCGCCTGCATGCCGGCAAAAATCATTCCCGATTCTATCTCTTCTACTTTTTTCTCTCTGCCGGTTAATTCTTTATACGCAAAACCTATCACCCGCAGAGTTTCTCCTGCCAGTGTTTCTTCTGCAAAAATAATCTCTTTATGTAGTTTATCTGTCAAAGCGATTATCTCTCCTTCCCAAAGAACTTTAGCGCAGCTATGCAGCAGATGCCCTACTGCCCCTTTAGTGTAAGCTAAATCTTTCTTCCCGGTATGAAGTATTACAGTCATTTTTTTTCGTTCAGAAGAGAACGGAATTTCCCTCAGGCGATGTTTCTCTAAAGAAAGTTTTTTCCTCTCTAATCCGAGCTTAGCAGCAGAAACAAGCAAGGCTGCTTCAGTAGGATCGCCAATCACCTCTTTTTCTCCTGTTAATTCCGCATTATTGCAAAGCAGACCAATCTCCAGCAACGGCCGTAATTCTCCTCTTTCCATTGGATTAATTTTTCTTTTGCCAAGAAATAGATTACCCATCGAAGAATACCCCTCGCCAGAAACCGTGAAGATTTTTCCTCCTGCCCATATTTTTTTCACAGTCATCTCATTCTCGGTTAAGGTGCCTGTTTTATCTGTACAGATGACATTAACCGAGCCCAGAGTTTCTACTGCCGGTAATTTTCTCACCAAAACTTTTTTCTGCAGAAGATATTTAGCGCCTAAAGCAAAAGAGATGGTAATCACTGCCGGCAGGCCTTCGGGAATAACTGCGATAGCTAAAGCGATTGCTACAAGCAACGTGTTAGCCAAGCTTTCCCCCCTTAAAAAATAAGAAGTAAGAAAAATGGTTCCTGCCATCAAAGAAACAGCAAAAATTAAACCCCTGCTAAAAGAGTTTATCTCTTCTTGCAGAGGAGTCTTTTCCTCTTTTACTTCTTTCAGTGAACGGGCAATCCTGCCAAAAGCTGTTTCCTGGCCGATGGAGGTTATTACGGCTTTCGCTTCCCCTCCGATCACTGAAGTGCCAGAAAAAACCATGTTGTCTTGATCCATTATTCCGGCTTTTTCTGAAACAATCGAGGAATGTTTCTCAGTAGGGATGCTTTCTCCAGTCAAAACTGCCTCTTGCGTCTGCAGTTCATATTCTTCAACGATACGGCCATCTGCCGGTATTTTATCGCCTTCAAAAAGAAGAAGGATATCTCCCGGCACCAGCCCCTCTGAATTTATTTCTTCTTTCTTTCCATTACGCAGGACTTTAGCTTTAAGGGTGATCATCCTACGCAAAGCTTCCAAAGATCTCTCTGCGCGATATTCCTGAAAAAATCCCAAAAGAGAATTAAGAAGGACAATTCCTCCGATTACCCCTGCATCGACATAATTTTTAACGATTAAAGAAACCACTATGGCCGCAGCTAAGATAGCCATAAACGGGGAAGAGAATTGTGAAAGGAAAACCTTCCACCCAGATGGACCGCCTTCTCTTTTTAATTCATTCGGGCCATATTGTTCCTGTCTTTTTTTAACTTCTGCTGTTGAAAGGCCGTTTTCTAAAGAAACCTTCAGCTCTTTCAATACCGCCTCTTTTGGTTGGGAATGATACCCCATGGGAAAGAGATTCTTCTGAGATTTAAAAGATATTCGTTTAACGTATGCGCATAGCGCGGATATCGCCAGCGAGTATCAAAAACTATTCAGTTTTTGGAACTTCAATCGGCCTTCTTTAATCAATTCTTTGATTTCCATAAACTATTCAAACTACTTAAACAGGAACCTTAACAGATATCTTTATAAATATTTTACTTTTTCGCCAGCTTATGCAAAAAGGGGCTCATCGGGAAGTGCAGAAGAGTATGGTGGGGTATTCTATGCCTAAAGCTGAGGCTAAATCACAGGGAGGCGGCCAATCTAAAGCCCAAAAAGAAGAGCCGATTCACGCTAGAGAGCTGGCCAAGAAACAAAGAGAGATATCAATCGCTGAGTTCTTTGAAAAAAACCGTCACTTATTAGGCTTTGACAATCCGAGAAAAGCACTTCTCACCACCATCAAAGAAGCAGTAGATAATGCTTTGGATGCCTGCGAAGAGGCAAGAATCCTTCCAGAAGTGACTGTCGAACTGATCCAACTGGGAGAAACCCGCTTCCGCATCATTATCGAAGACAACGGTCCCGGTATTGTCAAACAGCAGATTCCTAAGATTTTTGCCAAATTATTATACGGCT
>Ga0209542_10013021_pt1 | contig 14433 bp, 12 predicted proteins | sample RifCSPhighO2_01_FD_184028 | JGI IMG/M metagenome (GOLD analysis project Ga0209542, IMG submission 184028) | Soil microbial communities from Rifle, Colorado - Rifle CSP2_plank highO2_0.1 (SPAdes) (version 2) | ecosystem: Environmental > Terrestrial > Deep subsurface > Rock core/Sediment ...
CTCCAGCTTTGGCAAGGAGGACCGCCGATGATGCCATCGGCAAAAGGAATTTCTGAAGCGGGGACATCGATAATACTTCTTTTATCCAATTTTGTTTCGGGGAAGTTGTGCTCAAAAGTTTCCCAAATCGTTGAGTCATATTCATTTGCCCAAATAACGCTAAATCCTGCCTTTTTAAAGCCGAGATCAAGACCGCCAGCGCCTGTGAATAGGGATACTAATTTCATAAATTATTTTAAAAATCTTATTAATTTTGCATCTAAAAATTTAGCTGGATTGTTTGGAGATTTAATTTGAATATCCTTGATTAACAAATTTTTAGAAACCATCTTTTCCAAGTTGCTACGATCCTCCTTTGGAAAGGAGTCATATTTGGAAGTCATCATTATTGCGTTAACTTTAAAATCAGCGTCTATGATAGTTTCTGGTATGTAGTTAAAAACGACTCCGGGGTGTCTTATTTGCCACATCCCCCTAACTCGCAAGTCAGTTATCCCAAGAGGATCAACTTTATTTACTCTGGCTAATTCATCTGTTGTTCCAAATTCAATATCAGGTAGGGTGTTCACCCCCTGTGCGATTGCGTCGTTGATTCTTTCATAAATCTCTCTGCTGGCCGCGTAACAATTTCCATAAACAAACCAAAGGGATTTTATTTTGCCTCCTTTGATACTACCTATTACGTATAAATTATCCTTTTGTGACCACTTCTCACAGCTTCTACACTCCTTGTTAAGTCTTGGAGTGTTGGAATACAAAAAATCTTTAGGGTAAGAGCTATTTAACGCAAGAATGCCACTCTTATTGGTGCTATGAATTTTTTTTATCTCATGTTTTTTCACCTCAACAGCATCTCCATTTCTAATCATAAAGTCAGGTGGGTTGTTTTGATTCCCGAGATAGGAAAAATATTTTGAGTAAGTGCTCTCTTTTCTTGCTATTTCCTTCATTGAGAGAGTGTTGCAAAAAATATCTTTAACAAAAAATTCCAGTGCTTCACCCATTGAATTCATTCGATTCGATGATTTTGATTGGGCAATCAAATCATTGTTAGGATTTTTTGCAATATTTTTAAGTGCCTGTAATAAATTTGTTGTCATAGTGCCCATCTTGTTAATGGATATATTTACTCAAGGAATCAAAATCTCTTTTACTGATAAATTGCCATGCCCTAATCCGGACAAAAAGCTCTCCACCATTAAAATAATAACCCCCATCGCCAGGTTCAGGTTTACTTCCATAAAATTTCCTTGCGTAATCTTTTGTAAAATGCTCCGCCGTTTTATCCAGATTATTAGGCAATATATGAACACTGCGGTGAGTGTATTCATACTCGCCACTTCTCTCTTCAAGGTATAACAATAAAAACTTGCTCGTATTTCGAGCAACCCTTTGTGCAACAGTACTATCCATAGAGCATGAAATGGTATTTACAAAGTTGAACCGAGCATAGGGATCTTCCCTCATTATTGCCAGAATGTGGTACTGCGCAGACCAATAAAATGTTGTGGTGTACGATTGTACACTATGCAGCTATCATTGTTTCCCCCACACCTCGTTTTGGGTCGTCACCTCGCCAGCGTCACGATATCCCGCAGTTCCTTGTTTGAAAGCTCCCCCAGCCATTTCTCGCCGCTTGCGACCGCCAGATTGGCGAGCTCCTTCTTCCGCTTGATCATAGCGTCGATTTTCTCCTCGAAGGTGCCCTGAGTGATGAAGCGATGCACAAGGACGTTCTTCTTTTGCCCGATGCGGTAGGCGCGGTCCGTAGCCTGAGTTTCGACGGCGGGGTTCCACCAGAGATCGTAGTGGATCACTTGGCTCGCTGCCGTGAGATTTAATCCCACCCCTCCGGCTTTTAGCGACAGGATCATGATGTCGTGGTGCGGCTCGCTCTGGAATGCATCGATGGAAGAGTCGCGGTCCTTGCGCGAGAGACCACCATGGAAGAACAAGGGCTCTCTTCCCGCATGTTCTTTGATGAGTTGCAAAAGAATACGACCCATCTCGGTGTACTGCGTGAAGATCAAAGCCTTCTCATGACCTTCGCGTAGGGTATCAAGAAGAGGGAGAAGATACTGCATCTTTCCGGATTCGGCGCTGCCGAACGCGGAAGATTTTTGGTAGTGAGCCGGATGGTTGCAGATCTGCTTGAGTGCCGTCATGAGTTTGAAGATCAAACCTTTGCGCTCGATGCCTTCGCTGTGTTCGATGTCGTACATCACGGAATCCACCACGCTCTGGTAGAGCGCAGCTTGTTCGTTGGTGAGAGACGTATACGCATCGTTCTCCACTTTGCGCGGGAGATCGGTGATGATGCTTGTATCTGTTTTGAGTCTGCGGATGATGAGCGGTTTGGTGATCGCATGGAACGCGCCGAGCGCCCGACCGTCGCGTTCCTTCTCGATGGGAGACGCAAAAAGCGTCTTGAAAGTTTTTGCTTCCCCAAGGTAGCCCGGCTGGATACTATCGGCGATATTCCAGTACTCCATCAGGCTGTTCTCCACCGGTGTTCCCGTCATTGCGATGCAGAAACGGCTCTTGAGACCTTTAACAGCCTTCGATTGAGCGGTGTTCCGATTCTTCACATTCTGCGCTTCATCGAGCACGGTCACCGACCACAAAATGTCTTGGAAATGCCCTGCATCGCGCCGAACGAGACCGTAGCTCGTGAGCAATACATCAAATGCTTCTTCGGGGAGCTTCCGATCCTGGCCATGGTAGATCGCCACGCGAAGACTCGGCGCGAATTTCTGGATTTCCTTCTGCCAGTTCGTTAGAAGGGTGGTGGGCGCCACAACCAGCGCCGCTCCGGGGAGGAGTGTTTTCTCCTCTTTCATTTTGAGGAGCAGGGTGATCACCTGAATCGTTTTGCCAAGCCCCATGTCATCCGCGAGGAGACTGCCGAAGCCGATGCGCATATTGCGGTACAGCCATGCAAAGCCGCGCTCCTGATAGGGGCGCAGCGTTGCGAGAAGCTTCCCGGGGAGAGGAACTGGTTTGTCTTTGAAGAGCGCCTCGATCTCGGCGATCACCGCTGGATCGATGCTCATGGGGGCGCCGCGGAACTCGCGTGTGAGGAGGGCATGGAGCATGTGCGCGGCGCTGTCCATCGCGGGCGGTCGGCGCATTGTCTCCAAGAGAGCGCGCATGCGGTCGGGGTCCAGCAGTACGTATGTATCCCTAAACTTCACGAGTTTTTTGCCGGTCTGCAGCATTGTCTGCAGTTCCTGTTCGGTGATGATCCGGTCGCCGATGGCAATGCGCCATTCAAAACGCAGAAGATCCTGCAGTTGCAGATACGATGCAATTTTGTCTGCGGCGCGCTTCCGGATATCGAGCGTTGCCTGCGGGGTGGCAAGGTTGCGGAGCGACTTCGGAAGCTGCGTACGAATGCCGAGGAGGGTGAGGACGGGGAGAATTTTTTGGAGCATGTCGATACACTGATCATCCGAAAGCTCGATGGATGCCGTAGGGGACATCAGTGCGGTAGAAATGGGCGAGTAATGCTCGGCTAAAAGCCCGAAGATACGGAGCAGATCTTGACGATGAGAAACATACTGTTTCTTTTTAAGGATTTCACTCAGGGGGATTGCCTCAGGTTCATCCGCCTTCCGACGCATTCCAAGAACAAGGTCGAATCCTCCGTGCTTTTGTTCATGGAGCATGAGTATCGGGGCATTTGCGGAACGCGCGAGGAAGAAGCGGGAGAAGTAGAGCCAGACGAGCTCCGGAATATCACGCGTGATTTCCTTGGAGAGCACAAGATCCTCTCCGAGGAAAAGCATGCGGAGGATGGAATCTTCGGGGAGACTGATGCTGTCACAAGCCTCTTCCACATTTCGTTGTATAAAGAACGAGAGAAGAGCAACGAGTGTTTCTTCTTGTGGAAGAGTATGGATGGCGCTTCGCTGATTTTTTCCAGATGCCGCAATCGTCCCAAATGGCATGGCTGGAACGATAGACGCTACAAGAGAACGCACTTCCGGGTGCGCGAAGAGCGGAACGAACCGTATGCGGAATCGCGAAGGAGAGAGTTCCAGCAATTCAGGAACAATCGCTCCCTTTTTGCACAATGTCGAAGCACAGCGTTCCGCCAGAGCCAATGCCCGCACACCCTCTTCGCAATAAAGAAGCTCCACGAAAGGAATGGACCGGAGAAACAGGGCGAGCTCCTTCGTATTCTCCTCCTTTTCCAACATCCGCATCTTCGTTTCGTTCTTGAGAATTATGCTCTCTACCCGCAGATCTTCAGAGAAACTCAACTCTGTCAGACGGAAGGCATCGCATTCCTTTTTCTCTTCTTCCATCGCAATTCGATGTTCGCCCCGCATAAGGTTTGTGTACATTGTAGAAAATATCCCTTTCACATTCTCACATCTGCAGAATATCTGGTTCTCTGGAAGGATCGAAACAATCTCCTTGCCGAGATCGGGGACCCGTGAAAAATCGAGTGACTGTAAAAGATCGATTGCGGACAGCGGCGACCGTTCCATTTTCTTTCCTGCTGCGGCAGCGATGATGTTTCCCGCGGTTTGGATAGTCACGCGCAGATCGGCGTTCCCTCCATCGCGTTTCGGAAGAGTGGCAAGAAGATCGAAGTCCCGCAAGGAGAAGATCAGGAAAGGATCCAGATCGATCTTGTTGGCGATGAGGTAGATGACAGCGGCGATGTGCTTACAGCAATCCGCCCAGTCTGGGCAGGAACAATTTGCCTTCAGTTCAGACCATTTTTGTGGGAAGAGATGCAGGTGTTTTTTCTTAAACTCCTCATACAGTTCTGCAGGAAGTTTCTTGTGCGAGAGTTGCGAGAGAATGAAAGGGTGTTTGGCGATAAGCGAAAGAATGGCTTCTTTTTGTTCCTTTTTGAACGGAGGAATGTGGATTTTTACGCTGTACGGGCTTGGTCGAGATCCTTGCACGGCAGCGCATATATCCCCCTTTGCGATGGTCATACTCCTCACAGAACCATTGCGCGCGTACCGCATGCCGCGCGGCAGACGGTTGGAATAGTCCGTTGCGATGAGAGCATCAAGCCACTTTTTCCCCCACCATGTGTATCCAAACTGCAAACGCGGCATGAGAAAATAATAGCGCATTCTCCCATAGGAAAAATCACGTCTCAGTCAAAAAATGACTCATGGAAAACTTTCAGTTTCCACACCTCCACCACCTCTCCCCCATCCTTAAAGACTGCTTCCAAAGTAAAACTTTTCGTAAGGTAATCGGTAAAAGGCAGGAATGATCGCATCATGCTCTGGGGGGAACTCAGAATCACCATAAGTTCATCCGCCTCGAGCGCAGAAATGACATCTTCAAAGCTCTCTGCTCCTGCATCGAACCGCATAGGGGTGGATTCGAGTTCGTGAGCTGCAATCCTGCGACCGGAAAGCAGGGCGACTGTGGGTGCGATGCCAAAATCGCCGTAGAGAGTGCCGCTCGGAGGAGTTTTCTCCTGGAGGTACTTCGCAATGTCGTAGCCAATCTGAAAATCCCCCTGTGGGGAGCTTGTAGAACGGATAAATCCCGTGCCTGCGCGGAGAGTGGAAAGAGCCGCGAGGGAAAAGAGGGCGATGAGGAGACTCATCGAGAGAGCCAACCCGCCCGCCTTCCAAAACCGTATGGCAGCCGCAAAGCTCCATGCAGTGAGGAGAGCAAGAAACGGCGTGAGGATGAGAAAGTACTGGGGGAACAGAACGATCTATTGAGGGATAACACTAAAAAAGGCCGCCGAAGCGGCCTTTTCGAGGTCATGGAAGAACCTCATTGCTGTGGCGCGGGCGCGGGACCGCCGGCTGGGGCAGCAGGTTCCACCGGAGCCGCCGGGGTCGGTCCATTGCCGTTGCCGCCTGCGGGCGCTCCACCTGGGGTGCCATCATCGAAAAGATGCGACATGGTGTGTGGGAGAAAGAAACAAAAGTCAGTGGCCAATTGAAGACGACCACCAAGAGAATATGTACAGCGGATTGCAGCCAATTGCAAGGATTCCCTCGGAAAATATCGAATACGGGGGTGTACACTCCCTATTCCATGAAGGAATACCTCTCCCTCCTCTCCCACATTCTCCAAAACGGCCAAAAGAAGGACGACCGTACAGGCACGGGAACGCTCTCCGTATTTGGCTACCAGATGCGTATTCCTCTGGATCGCGGGTTCCCGCTGCTCACGACGAAGAAAGTGTTTATGCGTGGGATCACGCACGAGCTCCTGTGGTTCATTGCCGGCGATACCAACATTAAATATCTCGTCGATCACGGAGTGAATATCTGGAACGAGTGGCCGTACAAAAACTATACGAAGAGCAGCGACTACAAGAGTGAGACTCTCGAAGAGTTCGTCGAAAAAATCCGCACAGATGATTCCTTTGCGAAGAAGTGGGGGGAGCTTGGGCCCGTGTACGGCAGGCAGTGGCGGAACTTCGGCGGCGTGGATCAACTCAAATGGGTTGTGGACGAAATCAAGCGTAATCCAAACTCCCGGAGGCTCATCGTCTCCGCATGGAACCCTGTGGAGGTGGAGGAGATGGCGAAGGCAGGATTGCCGCCGTGTCACACACTCTTTCAATTTTATGTGAGCAATGGCAAATTAAGCTGCCAGTTGTATCAACGCAGCGCCGATGTATTCCTCGGTGTGCCGTTTAATATTGCATCCTATGCATTACTCACTTCGTTAGTTGCGCAAGTAACGAACTATGAGGTTGGAGACTTTGTGCACACGTTCGGCGATGCGCATCTTTATCTCAACCATATCGATCAGGCGAAGGAGCAACTTACGCGGGAGCCGAAAGCATTGCCGCAGCTCAAACTCAATCCAGATAGAAAAGATCTCTTCGCGTTCACGTTCGGTGATATTGAAATCCTCAACTACGACCCGCATCCGGCAATCAAAGCGCCGATTGCAATTTAAAGCGTACTCACCGGCCCCCACAAAGCATCCCTTATGCCCTCTTCTGTAAGCTCATCGTACTTTTCCCGCGAGAAGCAGCGGCTCCCAAAGAGTACGCGGGGAGTCTCCTCTTCGTAACAGAGGTACGTCATGAGATCGAATTTGTACGGTGCGTAGTCGTAGCCGATCCACGAAGGGGTGGGCGCGGAGAGCGGGAGGTGCGGAGGGGGGATGAATTGCTGGAGGGACCAGGTGGGCTTAAAAGTAAGGGAGTAAGGGGGTAAGGAAGTAGGGTGACCGTGGGTGAGGGTGTGTTCGAGCGCAGCAAGAGCTTCCTCGAAGGAAGTTTTTTGAAAATCGTAGATGAAAACATTCTCACTCGCGCAATCAAGATCCATTTTGAGGACAATCCCCGGCCACTCCTCCATTTCTTCGAGATGCTCGGTGAATTCTTCCAGTGGGAACGAGGGGAGAATGGCTTCCTGTAGCAGACGCCAATCATCCGCCGCAATCTCCGCCGGTCGCTCACATGTGCGAAGGGAAGCGAGGAAACGTTTCTGTTCGAAGAGGAGATCGGATCGTGCGGGGATGGTTGCGATGCCAAGTTCCATGAGTTTCTTCGTCACCTTTTCGAGTGCCGGCAGATTCTCAAACCAATCGAAGTAAATAGCGTCAAGCCCCGCGAGATTGTTGATCGGGCTCGGAAATTTCGGGTGATCGAGGAGAGAAAGCTCGCCATCAGTGAGTGCAAGGAGCACTGGTTCAATATCGGTATTCTCTTTGAGCCACTGCGCATATTCTTCGTATTCGATGAGCGAGTCGCTCCTCCCGTTTTCTACCCCCACGAGACCGAGTGTCCGGAAAGGTGAATGTTTTCGCCCATACGAAAGAAGCGAGCGCAGCATGTCCGGTACATCAATGGTGCTGTAGCCTTTCGGAGCACCGAACTGATGGACATTCCGGAGATACCGGATGCATCGAAGGTAATCCGTGAGCCCCGCGCCGCCGGAATTCACCTCCATGATCTTAAGCGGAGCATTCGAATCATTCTGATCGAGGAAGAAGTCCATCCGGAAGTACGTGAGGCAGAAGGGGGCAGTGAGGATGGAAGAGCGGACGGAGGGGAGAGCATCAAAAGGCTTTAAAAGCACATTACGAAGCTCTTTCTGAACTCCAAATGATTCATGGAAAGCCGCACAAACCCGCCGGAAAATTTCCGCAATCATCACGGCTCTCTCCAACAACTCCGTGCGCATGCCGATACTCCCAGCAATAACCGATGCTCCCAAATCAAACGGCATGTTGTCCCCGTTCAGATACGCGTGGTACTTGGCACATTCCTCCTGAGTAAGCAAGAGCGTTTGTGCGGGAGATACTAATTGTGTCCTTAATGAATTGATAATTGAAAATTGATAATTGATAATGACAGTGATCATTCTTCTCCTTTAATTTTCAATTTTCAATTCTCCATTTTCAATTTCATTTCATGATCCTCTCTCTCATAGCCGCCGCGGATGAAGATAATGTCATCGGCATCGGAAACACGCTGCCGTGGGATCTCCCTGCGGATCTCAAATATTTTCGCGAGAAGACAAAAGGACACATTGTTATCATGGGACGGAAAACTTTTGATTCCATCGTGGAAAAGCTCGGGCATCCCCTCCCCGATCGCAGGAATGTGGTGATTACCCGCTCGGGCGATCTGTATGCGGGCGATTACGACATGGTTTCCTCCATGGACGAAGCAATCGAACTCGCGGAGAGAGCTGAGGTAGAGGAAGCATTCGTGATCGGCGGACAGCAGACCTACGAGATCGCTCTGCCGTTTGCGAACCGTATTTACCTCACGCGTATTCATCAGCATTTTGAAGGCGATAAGTTTTTTCCGGAGATTCCGGCGAATGACTGGACGATCGTCAAAGAAGAGCGGCATGAGGCAGACCCGAAAAATCCCTATGCGTACACGTTTAAGGTGTATGAAAAAGTGGAGGGAAAATATAAATAAATGAGTGTTTTTGTTCAATATCCCTGCATAACCGGAGCTTTAAGTTTTTTTGGAGGAATTTTTTGACAATCAGCTTTCAGCCCCCCCTTTATTTGGTGCGAAGAATGCCGCAATTTTTGCTTGAAGTTTTTCCGCGTCTTTCTTGGATTTTCGCACCGTAAGTTTGCATCGCGCTCTCATTTTGAAAATGGATGAAAAAAGTTCCGCATCAAATTGTTCAATGGCTTGGACTGTCTGAAAGAAGACAGCAAAATGCCTTGCGATCACCGGCGGGAAAACGCATTCCACAATCAGTCCTCCGTAGAGAGATAACACATATCCCTCTGTCGGGAACCCCGTATCCGACGCCGTGATCGACTGCACTCCCTCCAAAGTGACCAGCTTATTGCCGTAGCGGTCTAAGAACGAATCGTTTCCGTGAAGCGTGAAGCACGAAATGTCTCTCTCGGTCAGTCCTTGATAGAAGCGGGTTTCGGTCTCGCGCTTGCCGAGGTAATAGTAGGGATGCGAGACGTATTCGTAGAATCCTTCGTCGGTTCCGGAGGCTGCAATGCGCGTGAGAAGATCATTCCAGATCGGATCCAAACCCATGAGGGAATCAGCAGAGAATTCTCGACGATCATCTTCCTTGTCCGGTAATTCTGAAGCGGTCTGTGTGTGAAGATACGTCTGTCTGATGGTCTCGGAAAACGTCATTTGATGTGTGATCCAGACGAAATTGAGTGACAACTTTTTCCCTTCCCTGACCAAAATTTGTTTCTCTACCATCTGACCTACCGTTCGATAGAGATTCTGGAGTGAGATGCGAATGCCATGCTGCTTGATGAGTGCCTGATGTAGCTGAGCCATCGTTATGCCCTGCCCACGAGCAAGTATCTCCAATATGGAACTCTGGAGAGGGTGGAGCGGGTCGAGAAGAGTCATCATTCAAACAATAGTATATTCTTATTTATTAAGAATATAAAGACATTAATTATTAAAGCACTTGCAGAAATAGATATATTAAGAAACAATAAGCGAAGTTTTACAACTTCCGTCCCACGTTATGATTTCCCCCACGAAGGAGCAAGAACTCCACGGGCTGCTGTCCCATAATCCGCATGGAAAGCGTATCGAATCAGAGAGTGCGGACAGAGAAGTGATAGCAAACGTGAATGACGTTCGGGGTTTCGACAGGAAATCAATCTATGAAATTCTGGGTCTAAAACACCAGAAAATTGACGGTGCCGATATTGGTTTCATCCATGAACTGAATGATTTTTATATGCGGATCGGCAATCTGGGAGCGAATGAAGTGGAAGAGGCCACCGTCACCCAGGCGGAATTATTGGGAAGCGTTACCCCCGATGCAAAGTTGCAATACCTCTGCCAAGTCCTTCGTGGTGCAGACGGGCACATTGTCGCTTCGGCGTATGCCTCTCTCAATCGCGAGAGTCGTATGGCATTGCTTCGATTCGGAGTCGCTCATCCGCGAGTCCGGGGTACGGGTGCAATGCAAGAACTTTTCCGCTTGGTGTTTGAAGACATGGGAGAGGTGGATGGTATTGCAGGAGAAGCAGTCAATCGTTCTCGACATTTTGTTGAAGGTATCAGGGTGGAAGCTGATGCAGATGCAAAAGGAATGAATCGTCTGTACCTCTGGGATGACGCAGCCGGAGCGGTGAAGCAGATTCACTATCAAATTCCTGACCTGCATCCGAACACACAGACGGGAGAAAATACGGAGGGTCCGGTACCCGAAAATCTCATGCTGGTCATGCGCGGCCTTCGCAGTGTCTATCCCGGTAGGACCGTGAGAAAAGTCGTGGATGAGGAATTGTACGGCGGTTGGTACGAGCCTCAGGATGGAGCATTTCCGCCCGCAGCCCTTGAAAGGCGAAGGCAGCTTGTGCACGAATCTCGTGATGAAATCTTATCGGGTATCCCTCCCGATGCCTCTGTCTATGCCATTTCAAGAGCCCAACAGGACATGCTAGAGGACCATGGGTTCACATTTCAGCATATCAAGAAGGAAGATCATTCGGGACAGGCTGAGGGAGAAGTATTCTGATCTGTTATCTCTTTCTTCAATCAAACCATGTCTACTCGCACTCCTACAGAATCGACGAATTCTATCCCCGCCTATGCCGACAGTGAGCATGGTCGCTTGCGCATCGCATTCGTCTACGACGGTGCAGCGAATGCTGTGGACCATACCGCAGAACACATGGCTACGATTCCAGGTATAGAAAATCATCCTGAAGCCGGACCGACTACTGCAACGGAATTCGTCGATCAGTTCCAAGGGATTCATCGTGCATTGGAAGAACACGGCGTGCAATTGATACACGCAACCCCCGTAGAGAACGCATTTTGTCAGGCATTCGCACGAGATGTCATTATGGTCGTGAGCAATAATATCAATGGAGAGGCGGACGAAACTCGTACGCGGTGCTTCCGTTGCGTTATGAGTGCGAAGTACCGGAGCGATGAACCAAAAGGAGCCGATGAGTTGTTCTTGCGAATGTCGCAGGACGGTGTCGTTGATCTTGCCCAAGAAGGACCAGATGTGATTCTTGAGGGAGGTGATGTCCGGGTGTTACGTCCTGGTCTTGTGTTGGTGGGCACAGGAGAAATTAGCAATGCAGCTGGTGTGAACGCGTTACGAAAACATGTAAAATCAATTGGCGTAGATGTCATTCAAGTACCGCACACGGCTCTACACCTCGATTGCTGTTTAGCCCCCCTGCCAAATGGAAAAGCATTCTACAATCCGAACAAATTGCCAGCAGGGTCAGTCGAACTCCTAAAGCCTCATTTTCCGCACGGCATGGAGCAGCTTGATCCCGAGGAAGCATCAATCTTCCTAGCCGCGAATATGCTTTGGATTGATCCGAAAACAGTGTTTTCCAGCATCACAACTCCGAAAACAAATGCGAGACTTCGGGAGATAGGCTTTGAAGTGATCGAATTGAATGTTGATTCGCCAAATAAAGTTTGGGGAGGGATTCGATGCGCCATCGCGGAGGTTCTGCGCGATCCAATCGAGAAGCAATGAATCTCAGGTATACTTCTGACGCTTTGGGGGATCATCATCGTCTCTGCTTCCGCTCCCTGGCACATCTCATCTCACTCTCATTCCCCCCCTTCGTCCATGAAGAAAAAATTCGAAAAATTATCACCGGCACTAAAAAAATTCATCGTGACCGAAGCACCTGGAACTGCCGGGAAAGGCACAGTGTCCTCCGATGTAAAGAAGAGCAAAAAGCCAGTATCAGCATTCGCCGAACGGACACTTCTCCATTGCAATGGCGGTTCGACGATGCAAGCAGCCCTTTGGCTGAAGAATCACTTGGACAAAGGCGGTAAGTTAGTCGTAACTATTGCGGGTGCGCTCAGTTCCTTCCAAGTCGGCGTCATGCTTGCCGAACTTATCCGGCAGAATAAGGTGCATCTCGTATCCGCGACTGCTGCGAACCACGAGGAGTCGTACTACCGCTACGTCGCGCATTCGCACTACGCCTACATTCCCCGTTACACGGAGCTGACGCCTGAACAAGAAGCTGAATTGCGTGATACAGGTCTGCGACGCATCATGGAGCCGCATTTGCTCAGGATGTGGAAAGAGGCAGAGAAGAAAGGCGAGAGTTTTTTCCCGCACGAGTACTTCCGGAGACTCTTCGAGAAGAAGCTGATCAAGCCGGATCCCATGGCGAATGAGAATGATTGCTGGGCGTATGCCGCATACAAAAAAAATATACCCATCGTCATCCCGGGCTTCGAGGACTCCACCATGGGTAACATTTTCGCGAGTTACACATACGATGGGAAGTACCGGACGGACGACGGTCCGCGGCTCAGCCCGCACATCATGAAGACGGGCCTCGAATATTTCACCTGGATGTACGACTGGTACATGAAGGAATCCAAAGAGAGTCCGATTGCGTTCCTGCAGCTTGGTGGTGGCATCGCGGCAGACTTCCCCATTTGCGTTGTCCCTTCCCTCAAGCACGATCTCAAACTCCACGGCAAAGTCCGCGATTGGGCGGGCTTCATCGAGATCGGCTCCTCCCCCATGTCCTATGGCTCTTACTCCGGTGCAGGAGGTAAGGAGAAGATCACGTGGGACAAGCTCTCCACGAAGAGTTACTTCCAGATCATTCAGAGCGATGTAACCGTCGTATTCCCGTGGATTGCAGCGGTACTCCTTGATCTATAGGAAACGAAGGAATACGAGGGCGAGAGGCTTACTCAACAAAGGATTGTGCATCTAGGCGACTATTGTGGCTCCTGCATCGAGGAACAGTGGAGCGCGCCGTAGCCATAAATGAGTTCGCGACAATCGATGCCGGCTATTTTTCTATCAGGAAAGCACCGCTCAAGAATTTTGATGGCATCACGATCCGCAGGCTGATCGTAGGTGGGGACGACCACAACGCCGTTCGCAATGTAGAAGTTCGCGTAGCTTGCGGCCATGCGCCGATTTTCAACAAAGAACGGGCGGGGCATCGGGAGCTCTGTCACTGTGAATAGACCGCCTTCCAATGTGCGCATACTCTGCAGACGTTCCAGATTCTCACGGAGAACACCGTAGTTCTCATCAGACAAATCTTCCTCAGTAACGGTCACAATCGCCCGTGGTCCTGTAAATCGCGTGACATCATCCACATGGCCGGTCGTATCGTCTCCGGCGATGCCTGCCTTGAGCCACAGGACCTGCGTGACCCCGAGGAATTCACGGAGTTTCTCTTCAATATCCTTTTTTGTAAGTGTGGGATTGCGATCAGGAGAGAAGAGGCAGGATTCCGTGGTGAGGAGGCTCCCCTCCCCGTTCACATCGATGGAACCCCCCTCAAGCACGATGCCTGCCTCAAACCGCGGGAGTTTTTTGAGGGGCATGGCATCCGGCACCGTATCGCCGACAAGAAGATCATCATATTTTTCTCCCAGAGCGTTGTACGTCCACTTCGTCCATGCGACTTCGTGTTTCCCATTATGATCACGGACGACAAAGAGAGGTCCAAAATCCCGAAACCAGATATCCCCCGTTTCGATTCGATGGAAATGGAGGGAGGAGTTGCTCAGAAAGTTTTTGAGAGCTTTCTCTGCGCGGGTTTTGACCATGTCGTTTGGGACAAGAAGATGAACTTCCTCATGGGGGAGAAGTGCTGCAATAAACTTCGTAAATGCTTCCTCTGCGCCTGCAAGATGATCTCCCCATGTCGAGGGATTATATGGCCACGCAAGCCATGTGGCGCGGTGCGGCTCCCACTCGGCAGGCATGCGGTAGCCGAGGGCGAGAGGGGTTTGCTTCATTGTGTGTCATGCTGCCTGCCCGCCGAAGCTTCAGCGGAGGCGGGAGTAGTCTGGCTGCCGTGCTTCGATACGCCCTCGCCGCGGCTCGGGCTACTCAGCATGACACCGCCAGACGTATCGAAGCATTCCGTCAACTTCCCGTATTCCTTCGGGCGGCGGTTCCGGAAGAATCCCCATCCTTCCCTCGTTTTTGTGATGCGGGAGAGATCGATCTCTGCGAGCACGATTTCTTCGCCCTTTCCTCCCCG
>Ga0209542_10013028_pt1 | contig 14431 bp, 13 predicted proteins | sample RifCSPhighO2_01_FD_184028 | JGI IMG/M metagenome (GOLD analysis project Ga0209542, IMG submission 184028) | Soil microbial communities from Rifle, Colorado - Rifle CSP2_plank highO2_0.1 (SPAdes) (version 2) | ecosystem: Environmental > Terrestrial > Deep subsurface > Rock core/Sediment ...
TGATACTAAAGAATAATAAGCCCAACTTTCAGTTCCATTATCCACATTTCGCAAACAATCAAGCATATCAGATCTAAGTCTATACAAATCATTTATTTTTGCATCATTTAATCTATTTTCAACAGCAAGATTATATAAGTTACATATCTTTTCAGTGTCATCAATAACTACAACAGCTGTTTCTTCAATTGCTTCTTCTGTCCCGGCATCATAATAGCCCGCATCGGGGATATCAGTATTTAATTTGGGTTGAAAACTATCATCAATTGCTACATGTACTGCTTCACCTGCATCAACTTGTGATAATTCATTAACAATTATTTCTATTGGTGCTTCTATAGTCGGTTTATATTTTCTTGTTTTATACACTGTTTTTCTTAAATATTGATCCACATATAATTTAATTATTGGTTGTGCAATAACTCTCCCATATGCTTTTGTTCCTAATGCTCTCCTATTATCATTCATTACTAATAATGCAAATGCGCGTCCTTCAGAATCATCAATAACTCCCGCAGTCCATGCTTCTTTATAACCATTTGTTGTTCCTGTTTTCAAACTTATATAATTACTGCTTGTCAATCTCTCTCCATGAGGCCTTAAACTTCTTTTTACAGCATCAACTGTTAATCTTCTAAATATTTTTTTCCGTTCTCTTTTTGGTATTATTTCTGTATTCCCAATAACAATTCTTTCTATTATAGTAGGAGGAATACGTGTTCCATCAAATAACGTTGAATAAGCTGATGCTATTTCTAATGGGCTTCCCCCTTTTGATCCTAATGCGATTGTTGTATCATTTGGATTTCCATTAAAATTTTTCGGATTCAATCCTACATTTTCAAAATATTTTAGTATGCCATCAAATCCTAATTCTCTTTTTACTCTGTCCCATACTTTTCTAGTGATTACATTATTTGAAGTATCAAGTGCTTCTTCTAATGTCATTTCTCTATCATAAATATCATCCCAGTTATCAGGTGCTTGAACAACACCATCTTTTGAATCAATAAATATTTCAGACGGCAAAACTATATCTTCATTATACCCTATTGCATAAATTAATGGTTTTATTGTTGAACCTGCTTGTGTATTTGTTTGTACTGCACGATTAAAATCAGACCATCTTGTAAAATTTCTTCCAGCAATTATTCCAACTATCCTGGCTCTGTTATCAAGTACTACAAAACCCAGATTTGCTGTTTTATGTTTTAATCCCTTGTTTACTGCAACTTCCATTCTTCTTATTTCATCTAATTCTATTGTTGAATAAATATCAATTGAATAGGGTCTGTGCGCATCTTTTATTATTGAATGAACATCTATATTATATTTTTCCCTTAATTCTCTTACTAATGTTGCTGTTGCGCTAGGATATTTTGATTTTACAATTAATACTCTAGGTTCCTTATTTAGATTTATTGCAGTTGAAAGCTTACATTCTCCATATTCTTTTTCTGTAATATCTCCTGATTCTCTAAGCGCTTCAAGTAGTCTTAAATATTTTTTTCTTTGAAATTTATCTCCACCATTTTTTGGATTTTTCCCTGGATTCTGTATTAACCTCTCTAAAAATAATGCTTCACATAATGTTAGTTCATTTAATTCTTTTCCAAAATAACCATGCGCTGCAGGTTTTATTCCATCGCTTCCATCTCCAAAATATGAAACATTTTGATGGAAAGTTAATATATCATCTTTTGTATAAATACTATCAATTTTTAAAGCATATAACATTTCTGCTAATTTACTTAATATTCCCGTACTACCTTCTCTATTAGATAATTGTCCTTTTCTTGTGAATATTGCTTTTGCAACTTGTTCTGTTATTCCACTTCCTGCAGTTATTCTTCCACCTTTTAAATATTGATAAATCCCTCTTAATTTTCCTCTGAAATTTATTCCATTATGTTCATAAAAATTTTTATCTTCTACTAATGTTAATGCTCTTTTTACAACTTCGGGTATTTCATCTGTTTTTGCAAATTCTCTTGAAGGTTCTATTTTTAATAATTCAACTGGTTCTTTATCTGAAGTTAAAATTCTTACTGAATTATTATCTGAAACGGGCCATTCTTTTATTATTGCGGGATCTGGTCTTTTTGAAAATAATCCACCCCATTCAGATGCTTCTATTTCTTTTGGTTTTTCTCCATTTAATCTTGATACTAAATTATTTTTATCATCTATATATTGCCAATATTGTCCTGCATGTCTTGTAAAATTAATAGGCCCTAATGCCCCATATCCGATTCCTGATGCGATTGTAGAAAATAAAGCTCCAGCTATTAATACTTTTCCAGTATTTTTTATTCTTTTAGCTGTAAAAAGCTTTTTCTTCTTTTTTCTTGAAATTACTGCCATTTTAACTATAAAATTAAGTAAATAAGACTTTAAAAACCTTTTGATTATAATTACTATTAAGTGATAAATATATAAATGAATAGTTATATAAAAATAAAAAAATGTAATAACTTATGACAAAATCTAAAGTAGAAGAAATAACATTAATAGGAACTGGAAAATCAATTGAAGATGCGTTTTCTAAAGTAGCAACAAATATGTTTGATATAGTAATTGATAGAAATTCTATAAGAAAAATAAATACAAAAATAATAATGTTTAAATCTAAAGACTTAAAAGAAGCATTATATATGTTTTTAAAAAAAATTTATGATATTACAAGTAATGAAACATTCCTATTAAATGAAGTAAAAAACATTAGTATAGAAAAAATGAATAATGAATATTTATTAAATGCAGTAATAATAGGAGAAAAACTTTCAAAAGAACATATAATAAAAGATATAATAAAACAAGTTACAAATAGGAACGTATTAGTAAAAGAAAATAAAGATGGAAGTATCGCACAACTGAATATTGTAGTTGAGAGAAGGAATTTAGAAAATGAAATATAAATTTCTAGATCATACAGCAGATGTAATGTTCGAAGCCTATGGAAAAACTTTAGAAAATTTATTTGTTAATACCGCTTTAGCTACTGAATCTATTATGGTTAATATGGATACATTAGAAGAAAAAGAAGATTATACAATCTTATTAGAAAATGAAGATATAAAAGAATTATTATACGACTTTCTTTCTGAATTGATATTTGTTAAAGACACAGAGGAATTACTATTTAAAAAATTTAATGTCGTTATATTGCACAAAAATAAAAAATATGAATTAATAGCACATTGCATTGGAGAAATAATAAATAGAGAAAAACATGAACTAATTGACGATGCAAAAGCTGTAACAAAACATATGTTTGAAGTAAAAAGAAGAGAAAAAGATGGTGCATGGAAAGCTAATGTTATTGTAGATATATAACAAGACTCAGGACAGAGCCCAATTTTGAATTAAGGTACAGCAATCCATTTGATTTTAGAAAAGTAATAGATTACTTAGATCGTATTTCTGAAGAATTATACCAAAAAGCAACTAGGCGTTCAGCATAGTAAACCTTATAAAAAAAACAAATTCTAACAATTCATGTCAAACGTACCTAAAGACATAAAACAAATAGAGGAAGCAGTTTGGGAGATACCAACTAGCTTCAAACAAGGTATGAACGTACCAGCAAGGGTCTATGCAACTAAAAAACTATTAGAAGCAATGGATCAAGGAGTATTTGATCAAGTAACCAACGTAGCATGTCTACCTGGAATCCAAAGGGCAGCATTATGCATGCCTGATGGGCACTGGGGCTATGGATTTCCAATTGGTGGAGTTGCTGCAATGGATGCGGAGAACGGTGTCATCTCTCCAGGGGGGATAGGATTTGATATAAACTGCATTGATGGAAATTCAAACATATTAACTGAATTTGGTTACACAATAAAAATAAAAGATTATTTAGATAATCCTCATATGATTACAAAATCTATTGCTTTTGGAAATAATAAAGAAATTTCTACAAAGCCAATATTATTTATGAAAAAAGAAAATGAACAAAATATTTTTAAAATAAAAACTAAAAGCGGTCACGAGATAATAGCAAGTGCAGATCATCCATTTTATACTGATAAAGGAATGATTAAGTTAGAAGAATTAAATAAAGATAATTATCGGTTGGCAATAAATCCTTTTGAGGGGACAGAATATGAAAAACCAAATGATACAATAATTTTAAACGAAGAAGATATATTAAAAGTTGTCCCAAATAGGTTGGATATAATAAAAGAATTAAAGTCTAAAGGATTATTACCTTTAAAATTAGATTCTGATAAATTACCAATAATTGCAAGATTAATAGGTTTTATTCAGGGAGATGGTCATCTAAGTTATTATTATAATAAATATAGAGAACAAAATATATGGTTTACTATTGTAATTGGGAGTAAAGAAGACTTATTAAAAGTTAAATCAGATGTGGAAATTTTAGGTTATAAAAGTTCTTCTATATTTACTAAAGAATATCATAGTCAGATTAGAGAATACGATAACAAAAAAAGAAAAATAGATGGAATATCCACACAGATGCGAATTAATTCACAAGCATTTAGCGTATTAATGCATATTCTTGGTGTACCTAAAGGCAATAAGTCTTATACAGAAATATTTGTTCCGAATTGGGTAAAAATAGCCCCTTTATGGATTAAAAGACTTTATCTATCAGGATTATTTGGCGCTGAATTAAGCAAACCTCAGCAAAGTCCTGGTGAGAATTTTAATTTTAAGGAACCTAGTTTAAATCAAAATAAAGTTTACGAATTCTTACCCAGTTTAAGAGAGTTTTTGATGGATATTAAGAGTCTTCTTTTAGAGTTTGATATTAATTGTAATAAAATTTATTTACAGAAAGGAGTAATTAATAAAAAAGGCGATAAAACTTTTAAATTATCTTTAAAAATTTCTTCAGAGATTAAAAATCTAATAAATTTATGGAGCAAAATAGGTTTTGAATATTGCGAAAAAAAGAAGAGAATAACATTTTTAGCTTTACAATATCTTAATTATAAATTAGCAACATTAAATAAAATAGATCAAGTAGTAAAAAGTGCATTAATATTAAAAAATAATGGAATATCAGAATCAAAAATTTTAGAATATGCTAAAGAAAATAACGTTAGTACAACACAAGTAAGAGGGAGGTTATATAATTCTAATAAGGCTACAAGAATCGCAAGAAATTTTCCTACTTTTAATGATTTTGTAATAAAATATGGTTTAAAATATGGTGGAGATTTTGTTTGGGATGAAATAGATTCAATTGAAAAATTAAACGAATCTATTGATGTTTACGATTTTACAATCAACCATCAAGATCATAATTTTTTAGCAAATAAATTTATAATTTCGAATTGTGGTATGAGGCTTCTCCTAACAAACCTCACAATCAAAGACGTTCAGCCTAAGATAAAAGAAATAGTGAATACTCTATTCGATGCAGTACCTTCAGGAGTAGGATGCAAAGGTTTTGTTAAAATGAATAATCAACAATTCAATGAAGTTATGGAAGATGGAGTTAAATGGTGTATCGATCAAGGATATGGGTGGAAAGAAGATATAGATAGAATAGAGAGTAATGGAAAAATAGAATGGGCTGAGTCTTCTAAAGTTTCACAAAAAGCAAAACAAAGAGGAATAGACCAATTAGGAACTTTAGGTTCTGGAAATCATTATTTAGAAATTCAACAGGTTAAATCTGAAAATATTATTGATGAAAAACTAGCTAAGAAGTTTGGAATTTTCAAAGATCAGATTGTAATAATGTTTCATTGTGGTTCTAGAGGGTTTGGTCATCAGATTGCAACAGATTATTTAAAAATTTTTGAAGGAGCAATGAAAAAATATAATATAAAAGTTAATGATCCTGAATTAAGTTGTGCACCATTTTCAAGTCCTGAAGGTCAAGATTATTATAAGGCAATGGCTTGCGCGGCAAATATGGCATTTTCAAACAGGCAAGTGATAATGCATAGGATAAGGGAAAGTTTTGAAAAAGTATTCAAACAAAAATCAGAAGATATGAATATGCATTGCATTTACGATGTAGCCCATAATTTAGCGCGACATCAAAAATTTAAAATTGATGGTAAAATGAAAGATTTAATTGTACATAGAAAAGGTGCAACATTATGTCAGGGGCCTGGAAATCCTGAAGTTTCTAAATTATATCAGGATATTGGTTCTCCTGTAATTATAGGCGGGTCAATGGAAACTGGTTCTTATCTTCTTGTAGGTACAGAAAAAGCCGATGAAGAAACATTTTCAAGCACAGCACATGGATCAGGTAGAACAATGTCAAGACATCAAGCAAAAAAAGAATTCAGAGGAGAAACACTACAAAAAGATATGGAAAAAAGAGGAATATATGTAAGATCCGGTTCTTTTTCTGGATTAGCAGAAGAAGCTGGAGCAGCGTACAAAGAAATCAACGATGTAATAGATGCATTAGCCAAATCTGGAATATCAAAACCGGTTACTAAATTAATTCCTATAGGCAACGTGAAGGGTTAGTTTATTCTTCTTCCATTTTCAAATACTTTTATTTCTCTTTTCTTTAATTCTTCAAAAAATTCGTTACAAGGCACACAATCTTCTGGTGCAATTACTCCTATTTTATTTATTAATTTTTTATATAATAACTGCGCCATTATTGATATTGTCATTCCAGTATTTATATTTGATCCTGCAAATTCATATCCCTTTTTTGTTTTTGTTATGCATTCCATTAATATTTTCTTTTCCCCAATACATTCTACCCATACATTTTCTATTTCAATATAATCTTTTGGCTGTTTATTTTTTTTAAGTATTTCTCTTGTAAAATCTATTATTTTTATTTCAGTATCTTTTATTTTAATTTTCTCAGTAGACCCAAATCCTAAATCTATTAAAAATTTCAATACTTTATGTGAGTGTTCCGGGAATCCTGCTGTGTAATGTATCTTTTTTATTCCTTTTTTCTTAAAATATTTTGTAAAAGTATAAATTTCAGAATGAACTATACAATAGATATTTTGTTTCCCCACTTCTTTTAGTTTTCTTTCACCTTCATAATAACAGACTTTACTTTTTATAAATTTCCCATTTTCTAAAACTACTGGTTCTGTTGTTAATTCATATATTATACTTTCAATAGAGTAAGGTATAACAAATTCTTTTATGTTAGAATTCCATCCAAATCCTAAGTCTATATGATCCACATTATTCATTTGTTCTACAGCATATTTTGCCATAACATTTGCTATTCCTGGAGTGGAGCCACATCCAAGTAATGCTATTGTATTTTTGTATTTATTTTGTAATTTGTATTGTTCTTTTGTCATTTCCTGTAATCCGCCAAGATCTAAATAATTAATATTTAATTCTAAACAGATTTTCATTATTCCTAAATTATATTTTAATTCTACACAATTTAGTAATATTTTTGCTCCGGATTCTTTTATTATCTTAATTATCTGTTCTTTATTTCTTACATCTAAATATTTGTAATTTACATTTTTTATTATTTGTTTTAATTTTATTGGATCTCTTCCACAAGCCAATACCTTATATCCTGATTCTAATAAATCTTTTGTTGCAATTATTCCTTGCATTCCAGTTGCGCCAAGAACTATAAAATCATATTTCATTAAGAAGTTTATAATTTAAGTGGTTTTAAACTTTTTTTATCTTACTAGAGTGATATATTTATATATTGGTTTGTTATATTAAATTTATGAATAAAGAAACTTTAAGCATTATTCTTGCTCTAGGTTTAATTATTGTTTCTATTTTCGCGATTTTTCAATTCTCTGATTCAGAAGAGAGAGTTTTGAATACTATAGGTTCTTATTCATCTAACGTAGCTCCAGATACTGTTAAAATAGATTTTAGTATTATTTCTTTTAGTGATTCTGCTGTTGAATCTCAAAATTCTAATCGTGAATTAATGAATAATGTTTTTTCCTCTCTTAAAGCTGCAGGTTTATCTGATGATGAGATTAAAACTATTGACTTTAGAACTGATATTAATCGTATTTGGGATGGAAATAAATATCTTGATAGTGGTTTTCAAACTATTAATTCTATTAGGATAAATACTAAAAAAATAGATAAAGCTGGAGAATTTATTGATATTGCTTCTTCTAATGGTGTAAATAATATTAATAATTTACGTTTCGTCTTGTCTGATGAAAAAAGAGAAGAAGTGTTTCAAAATGCTTTAGCTTCTGCTGGTAAAAATGCTAGGGATCGTGCTGATGTTTTAGCTAAGAGTATTGGTTTTAAAGTTAAAGGTATTAAATCTATTAATATTGAAGGGGATAATCCTATTTATTTTGCTAAGAGTTTTTCTGTTGAAAGTTTAGATTCTACACCAATTAGTCCAGGCAATCTTGATGTGGATGTTCGTGTTAGTGTTTCTTTTATTATAAATTAAGTATCTAATAATATATTAACATTATAACTTATTTCATTACTTATTTTTGCAATCCTTTCTTCAATATTTCCAATTTCTTCAAATGAACTAATTAATTTTACAGCAGGATAAAAAGTTGGAATACTTCTATAACCATCTCTAACTCTTATATGAAAAGCAATATCTTCAGTTTCAAATCTATCAGGTTTTCCTACTGTTTCAGTTGCTTTTCTAGCTCTTGTCATTGCAGCTTCAATATTATTTACATCTAAAATTATTCCTAAATCAAAATTATATCCTTGCACTGCATAACCTGCATTTTTTATAATAACTTCTAAATCTAAACCATGACCGTGTCCTTGAAATGCAATTGTTGATAAAAAAGACCTATCAGTTATAACTGTTTTACCGCTATCTATTGCAGGTTTAACAAATCTAGAAATATATTCAGCTCTTGCTGCACTAAATAAATACATCGCAGTTAAAGGAGCCATATCTTTATTTTGTGGATCTAAAACTACATCTCTTATTCTTTCAGCAACAGGAACTCCTCCAGGTTCTCTCCCATAAACAAAATTTATATTTCTTTTTTCTAAAAAAGTTTTTAATAAATTAACTTGTGTGCTCTTTCCAGATCCTACCATCCCCTCTAAAACTATATATTTTCCTTTAACCATTTAAGTTACCCGCCTTTTCTTCTTTGTCCTGCTTCAGAATCTGCTCTGCCCCAATAATAATTATTATGATCCACAAATTTTAATAATGATGAAAGTTCAGGATATCTTAATAATACTTGATTGCTCATTTCTCTTGTTAATGTTCTATAATTATGGTGTCCTTGTGGTATTGTTCTTAATTCCATTAAGTGCCCTGCTTCTCTCGGATTCATACCGAATGTCCACCTTACATTGTATCCTAATAACACAGCATATTGTGATTCATATGAAAAATCTTTTTTTAATAAATGGTATAACTTATCTGATTTTTCAAATGCTTCTTCAACTTTATTTTTTAATCCTGCTTCTTCTATTTCAGGAGGTATAACATAACCCAGTTCTGTTCCTAATCTTTGTCTTTGTTGCGTTAATATTCTATGTCTTTCTAAATCTCTATATATTCCAAAATCACCAATTAAATCAAATGTTAAAGGATAACCAAATTCTAATGCTCTCCCAGGCCTATTTCTTCTATTATGCCTATCTCCAATATATGTTTCTATTATTTCTGCTTTTTTCTCTTGTGGAAGTTCTGAGACTATTTTTCTTAATTGCCTCATTGGATGTTTTGAATAACTATATATCATAACCGAAATTAATGAATTTATATATTCTGAGTCTGTTCTTGGATTATCTAACAATACAACTTCCGTTTCATTATTTGGCTGTACCCCTTTTAATAATGAATCAACAAGTATTTGCATTTTTAATTCTATTTCGGATAGATATTCATTTTTTTCAGCTCTTTTTACATATTGCATCATTACTGTATCTAATGCTTGATGCGATTTTTTTGCAATATCATTCATTTCAGAAACTCCAAGTGTATAAAGGTGTGTTAATAAATTTTGGAAATATCTTCCATTTGCAAATACGCCCATATTTGTGAATGTTGCTGCAGGAAGCAAAAATCTTGCTGTATCACATGATTTTGTTTTTATATCAGTTTCATATGTTCTCATAAAGGCTTTTCTCTCAACGTCATCATTTAATTCACTAAAATTATATTTATCTAAATCATTAAGTTTTATTGCATATTCAGCTTCACTTAATGGTTTTATTTTTTTAAAGAATTCTTTTAATTTAGGAATAATATCTGCATATATCTCAAATACCCGTGTCAATGTTGATTCATATAATCCGCCAAATTCTGAATTCATTACATTTTGTTCTCTTAAAAATCTAAATCTTCCATTTTCATCTTTTGTATCGTATTCTACATATCTTGTAGACTGTTCTATTGGAGATCCACCTATTCTTCTATCTTCAATTTCTTTTGTAGCAAGTATTGATATTTGTTCAAGAGCTAGATGTGCCCCCTCTAATTCTCCCACAGAATCATCTCCATATGCTAATAATATTCTTCTTATAAAACCATCTGCTTTTTTTGAATCAATATTTCCATCTATTATAAATTCTCTTAATAATGTTTCTCTTACTCCTGCCGATGCCCTACTATATCTTGCAAATGCTGCACCTATAATTCCTGGAAGTCCCGTTAAAACAAATATATTAGAACTTGTTGAAGAAACATATCTTTTTAATATATCCACCTCTTCTTGTGTAAACTCCATTTTTAGTTCTATGTGAATTTGTAGTTTATAAGTATCTCTAATCTGGAATATATATTTAGAAACTATTATAAACATGTTAGTAATAATGTAATATGAAGAGGATGAAAATTACTAAAATTCTTGCTAGACAGGTCTTGGATTCTCGTGGAAATCCTACTGTTCAAGCTGAAGTTTATAGTAATAATTTTATTGGTTCAGCTACAGTTCCTTCTGGTGCGTCTACCGGAAAATATGAAGCTTTAGAGTTAAGGGATAAAGAAAAGGATTTTCACGGTTTATCTGTATTAAAAGCTATTAATAATGTTAATTCTATAATAAAAAAGAATATTATAAATAAAAATTTTTCTTCACAAAATGATTTTGACAAGGTTTTAATTGATTTAGATGGTACTCCTAATAAATCTAATCTTGGTGCTAACTCCATTTTAGCTGTGTCATTAGCTTTTTCTAGATGTTTTGCTAAATTTAAAAATAAAGAGTTATTTGAAACTTTTGGTAAAAGATTTGTTATTCCAATGCCTTTTTCTAATGTTATTAATGGCGGTAAGCATGCGGATGATGATCTAAAAATTCAAGAATTTATGATTGTTCCAGTTGGAGCTAAATCTTTTTCTGAAGCCACTAAAATGATTTCTGAAGTTTATCATACCTTAAAGCAGGATATTGAAATTAAATTTGGCAAAAATAAATCTAATGTGGGTGATGAAGGGGGTTTTGCTCCGCCTGTTAGTTCTGCTTCTGATGCTCTTGATTTAATTTCAAAAGCTATTGATGAAAATGGTTATTCTAAAGATATAAAATTTGCTTTGGATTGCGCTGCTTCTGAATTTTTTGATAATACTCATTATAATATTAAAAATGATTTAAATATATCTAGTCCTAAATTAATTGATTATTATTCTAAGTTATTAAAATCTTATCCTATAATCTCAATTGAAGATCCTTTTGATCAAGATGATATTAATAGTTTTAGAGAATTTAATAAAAAATTTGGAAGAAAGATTCAAATTGTTGGTGATGATCTTTTAGTTAGTAATTCTATGCGTATAGAATTAGCTTTGAAAAATAAATTATGTAATTCTTTATTGTTGAAAGTTAATCAGATAGGTTCTTTGACTGAAGCTTTGGATGCGGCCAATATTGCTTTTAAAAACAAATGGAAAGTTATGGTATCTCATCGTAGTGGAGAAACTGAGGATTCTTTTATTGCTGATCTTGCTGTAGGATTAGGTTGCGGACAAATAAAAATAGGTTCTCCTCGTGGTTCTGAGCGCACTTCTAAATATAATAGATTATTAAAAATTGAAGAATTATTAAATAAGAAAGCGAAATTTGCACGAATATAAAAATTATTGTTCATCTTTATGATATAAATCTAAGAATATAATCTTATTTTCTTCAGGGATATATGCATAAGACAATCTAAATGGTTTGACATAAACCTCTCTTGTTCCCTTTCTAGCATATCTCATGGGTTTACCAATTTCATGGTTTTCAATAATTTTAATGATCTGTTTTTTAATCTTTTCTTTTATTGAATTATCTAATTTAGAAAATACTTTTTCAAAATTGATATCTCTATCAACTAATTCAATCACCATTTTACAATATCTTTCAAAAATTCTTTGGCAGTAGAAGATTTAAATTCTCCAACTTCATATCTCTTCCAAGCTTCTTCAGTTCTTTTAGCAAATTTAAGATCTTCTTTTAGATTCTTATTAAATGCACTTAATTTTTTTAGTATAATCTGCCCTTTATTTTTAATTATCATTAACTGATCTCCCTCTAAAATATCGCTTCTCATAGCACGGGGTATTACTATCTGCCCTTTAGAACTAATTTTTGTTAATGCAATTTCCATAAGTAAGATATATCTTACAATTATTTAAACCTTTCTATTACAAGATTTAATTTATTGTGCTATTCTCTAAATATTCATTTACTTCATTAAATGTTTCTTCTGTTCTTGCAAAAGTTATTGCTTTTTTAAACCATTCTTTTGTTATATTTTTATTTTGTATTTTTACTTGTTCTAATATATCGCTTGTTCGTATCTTTCTTATTTGATTTCTTTCTAAACATTCAGCTATTACTTTTTCTATTGCTTTATTACATATTTCTATAATATCTGCACCAGAATACATTATTGTATTATTTGATATTAATTTATAATCAATATACTCTTCTATTGGTTTATTTTTTAGATAATCTTTTAATATTTGTTCTCTTGTTTCTTTGTCCGGCGGTGGAACAAATAATGTTTCTGTGAATCTCCCAGATCTTCTTAATGCTAAGTCTATATTCCATGGTTCGTTAGTTGCAGCCAATAATAATATCTGTTGATTTTTTGTGCCCATACTATCTATTTCTGTTAGTAATTGTGATACCATGGATTTATCATGATTTTGTGCTGTTGTTCTTTCTTGCCCTATGCTTTCAAATTCATCAAAGAAAATTATACAAGGCTGACTTTTTCTTGCTTCATCAAATAATTTTGCTATATTCTTTTCTGTTTCTCCAACATATTTACTTTTTATATCTGATGCTTTAATATTGAAATATTTTACATCTGCCTCTCCGGCTGTTGCTTCTGCTATCAAACTTTTTCCACAACCAGGTGGCCCGTACATTAAAATCCCGCCACCAGTTTTTTTACCAAAATACTTAAACAATTCTGGTTTTTTTATGGGTTCTATAATTTTTAGTTTTATACTTTGTTTTAATTTTTCTAATCCAGCTATATCTTTAAATTTAGTTTTTGGCCTATTTTCTAATTCATGATTTTGTTTTTGCATTAGTATTGAATGTATTCTAGCCATCTCCACCAATTCTTCTGCTTTTTTTATATGTTCTTCTTCATTTTCCGGTTCCGATCTAGATTTTATCAGATATTTCTCTGCATTATCTAAGTAATATTTTCTCATATCCATTTTGTAATTTGTTTCTATATTCATTTTAGGTATACCTCAACTGTAATCCAGAGTATAAACTATCTCTTTCTCTACTTATTGTTTTCATTAACAAGTCTCTTCGTGATTCTATTTCTTTTGTCATTGGTTTTACATATTTTTGATAAGCAATTGTAGTATAAGTTCTTGCTTTTGATAGATATGAACTTACTGGTGTGCTCAATCCTGCTGAAACATAATTTATTCCTAGTGGTCTACTAAATATTACTTGTGTTGCGGCATATTGCCTTCCATAATTTGTGGGTTTTGAAGCGTATGCTCTGGATATTTCTTTAGAATCATTAGTGTTTTTCATTAACATCAATAAATATTCTTCATTACACAAAACTAATCACCACCTTTAGATTTATATTTTGGAGCAATTTTATTAGCCGCAATTATTACTGGTTTTATACAATTATCTAATTTATAATAAATATTTTTTCCTTCTCTTCTTGATTCTACTATCCCATTTTCTCTTAATAATCTAAGACTATGTGATACCCAACTTTGTTCAAATCCTGTATCTTTACATATTTCATTTACTGTTTTTGGTTTATGGCTTACAGTGTTTATTATTTTTAGTCTATCTTTATTTGACATTATTTTAAAAAATAATGCATTAATTTCTATAGTTGATGAATCTATCATATGATAATAGTATCATATAATATTTATAAACCTTTCTATCAAATTTCTAAAACTATTGGACAATGATCTGAACCCATAACTTTATTCAAAATATAAGATTTCTTTACTTTTTTTATTAATTCTTTTGATACTATAAAATAATCAATTCTCCAACCCACATTTCTTTCTCTTGATTTAAACATTGGAAGC
>Ga0209542_10013029_pt1 | contig 14430 bp, 12 predicted proteins | sample RifCSPhighO2_01_FD_184028 | JGI IMG/M metagenome (GOLD analysis project Ga0209542, IMG submission 184028) | Soil microbial communities from Rifle, Colorado - Rifle CSP2_plank highO2_0.1 (SPAdes) (version 2) | ecosystem: Environmental > Terrestrial > Deep subsurface > Rock core/Sediment ...
CTGCTACTTTTTTCTCATTTTCCAAATCTAACATTCCTCGCATTGTCCAACGAGTATATGGTTCTGGTTCGTAAGGGTTATATGGAATTGCTATGAAGGTATTTATTTTGGCATCAGGCTTGTTTGCCAAAACAACAGCAACCCATTCAAGTAGAGTGCGTTTGAATTCCTTAAAACCACCAGCATTTGGTTTTGCAGTTTTAATATCAAACAAATAATATGCTCCATCTTTTGACTCAAACATTAAATCTACTTTTGTCGGTTTTACTTTAATCATGTCGCCGGTTTGACAGACTTTTCGTATTCTCTCAATTTCCTCTGCTTTGTTTGGAGTGCTTGTAGCTGTAATTAGACCGTCAATAATCTTCTGGATTTCAGCTTGCGCACCGGCGCTGATTTGATTTCCAGCAGTAGCTTGGGAAACAGCCATTTTAAAATTCTTTTGTGCTAATGCAAGACCAACCGGCTCGAAAATACTCGTACCGAAATTAGTATTGAGAGAATGAATAAAAGAGTATAAAGCGAGACGATCTTTACCGAGCAAGCGTGTGTGAAAAGGCATTGATGCCGGCTCTGGTTTATAGTTTTGAAATTTATTACGCAAACTTGCTTTCAAAACTTCTTCAACACTACTGATTTGTTCTTTTGATAAAGCCATATAATTATTTTAATTTAAAATGAAATATAATTTCTGAATACGGATTTCGATCGCGTTCCGTACGGTTCAATACTGGTCGCTTAAACTGATTCACAATTTTCATTCCCGCCTTCTCCGCAATTTCTGGATAAAGATTATATTTATCATTTGCCACAAGGAATATATCAAAATCCGCTTTGAGATACTGTTTGCAATTATTTAACACATTCGCTATTCCTTGTGCATATGACCGACGAGCTTCCATTCCTTGTCCCTTATAAAGCGGACCAATTTCTAAATCATCCTTGCGCTTAAATCCAAGAAGATCATATGCGTAAGCATGTTGTTCGTGATAATCAATTTGTCCGACATAAGGAGGTGAGCAAAAAATACCTGCTATTTTTTGCTTTTTTAGAATTTTAGAAAATTCTGGATTTTGTTTTTCTACTTTATCAAAAATATTTACAGTTCTTGAGTCGCCAGTTAATACAGAATAGTGTACGGGCTTGCGTAATCTTTTAAATTCTCTGATTCTACTCAAGGTATCAAGCGCGTAGCGATTGAGCATACTTGTTATAGAGAAAAGAGGCTTACAGATTTTTTTGTGCTTATAACAATAATAAGTAGTGAGTTGGGGTTCTTTAAGAGTTGCTAAGTCGCTGTGTGTAGTTGCACGGCATGACCTAATCGTTCTGCTTAAAATAAGAGCGAGCATTTTTCTAGTTTTAACATCTTTTTCCTGTTTGATTGTTTGAAAAACATGGTCTATTTCTCGGCGAACATTATCCATAAACCAAACATCGAGGAAAGAAGCTGATTTATCTTGTTTTAATTTGATTGAATATTTTTTGAGCAATTTCTGGTAAATAGGTAGAAACTCGCGCTCTTTTTCGATAGAAAATTTCTTTTCATCAAACTTTCCTTGATTGATTTTATATTTGAAATCAGAACCCGGAAAATGTACGAGGTTGAATTTTGCAAGTTCTGCTAGAAGTTCATTTTCAAAATCTTGAATTTTATTATCATGCTCAAAAGAGTCAAGCGAGGTAATCAATTTTTTAATCGCTTTTTGCAAATATTCGTCATCATAATTTGTTGCTTTACAACTTGAAATCATGCAATTAAACTCCGAGACATCTATGCCAACAGAATGAATACCCATCTCTAATGATTGGATAATTGTTGTTCCAGAACCCAAGAATGGATCAAGAACAATATCTCCAGCTTTGAAATAGGCTTCCTTTTTAAAATCGTCAGTATGGTTATCTATAAAGTATTCAACAAGCTGGGGAATATACTTGCCTTTATACGGGTGGAGGCGATGAACATGCTTTGTAGTGTCTACTTCCCTCAAATTATCGAAAGAAAGAGTCCAGTTTAAATCATTTCCTAGATTTTTTTTCCAACTTACTTCACGTTTGCCGTTATATGAATCGTAATATTTTTTTAAATCATTCAAATCAACCATCGTCGAACCATTCTCTCCATGTTTTTTTACTTTTCCATATTGAACAAGATAAGAAATATTTGTCGGCAAAACTTCTTTCTCAAGAAAGTCGGATGCCCATTTTGATGCTTCGGGGATAGTTACTAATGACATAAAATTATTTTAACATTTTTTAAATTTCTTTCCTAAGAACGCCAACGACCTTTCCTTGTATCTCAACATTCGTTTCGTAAAATGGCTCCATGTACTTATTCGCCGGAACAAGTTTAATCCTGTCTTTTTCCCTGTAAATCTTCTTGAGTGTAACCTCATTTCTGTCTGGCATATACGCAACAGCTTTTTCCCCGTCATCAACAGTCTGTTGATCACGAATTATAACAATGTCACCATCAGAAATACCTTCTTCTATCATACTTCGCCCAGTTACTTTTAGAGCATAATAATCTGCGCCAGACGAAAGCATGTTGCGTGGAACTTCTATTGGCTGGGGATCTCTAATTGCCTCAATTGGACCACCAGCGGAAATAAAACCCATAAGCGGTATTTGTATAACAGGCGACTTATGATCTCGTAGTGCTTGAATTGATCGTTTTTTGCCTTTCTCTGCTGTAAGAAGATTTTTATCTTGTAGGAGTGAAATATGCTCGTGAACTGTTGGAATAGAAATATCAAAATTCTTCGCAATCTCGGTCAAAGAGGGCGAGTATCCATTCTCTCGGCGGTATTCTCTGGCAAACTGTAGAATCTCCGCTTGTCGCTTTGATGGTTTTCCAATACCTACGCTTGACTTCTCTTTCATACCTAGAGTATACTACCTAAACATAACCTAAACAAGTGCTTGTTATCCACATTATTATTTAGTAATATAAAGCTATGAGTAAAATAGATTTAATAAAAAAAATTGAAACAAAAAGAGGGTCAAAAGTTATTACTTATATTACAAGCGACCGACAAGGTCCAGTAAATGCACGCGTGGCTATGGATATAATTCCAATTATTAGCGAACAACTTCGTAAAATTGGAAAAACAACTAAAATTGACCTTTTTCTTTATACCGCGGGTGGCGATACCATGGTTCCATGGCGTTTAGTTTCAATGATTCGTGAATATTGTGATACTTTTTCCGTGCTTGTTCCTTACAAGGCACACAGTGCCGGAACTATGATTGCCTTAGGTGCTGACGAGATTGTAATGAGTGATTTATCGGAAATTTCTCCAATTGATCCTTCGACCGCAAATATTTTTAATCCAACTGATCCAACCAATCCTCAAAACAAAATTCCTATTTCTGTTGAAGATGTCATTGCATATTTTGATTTAGCAAAAAACAAATTTGGCATCAAGAGCGATGAAGATCTGACAAAGATTTTCAATAAGTTTATGGAATCAAATCCGCAAATTCATCCACTTGCTCTTGGTAATGTAAACCGTACTCATAATTTAATTCGTTTGATTGCTAAGCGTTTGTTAAAGAGTCATAAAGAGCCAATGAAAGAGGAACAGATTGAAAAAATAGTTGAGTTTTTTACTGAAAAACTTTACTCACACACTTACTTTATCGGCAGAAAAGAAGCTAAAGAAGAACTGGGTGTAAAATCAGTATTGGATGCAGATTTAGAACTTTCAAATTTGATGTCTGATTTATATGCAGAATATGCAAAAGAAATGGAGTTACAAAATACCATTTGGAATCCAGAAAATGAAATTGGAATGAATGCTAGCCAAAATAAAAAGGAATATAAAGTTGCTTTTGTAGAAAGTGTGCTACTTCCAAAAGCTTACGGATTAACAATGGAATTCAAACGTCAGCAAGTAATGGTTCCACAACAGACCCCACAAGGTATCATTCAAGTTCCACAAGAACAGGTCGCTATGCGAGTAGTTGAACAAGGATGGAAATAATTATGCAAACCATTTTAGATTTCTTAAATAATAATTTAGGTTTGGTGACCTTAATAGTGGGTGCTTTCGTTTATATTGTTTATTTGAAACAGAAGCAAGACAACAAAAGAGATGCAGCAAAAATTATTCTTCAAGAAATTAGGCGGGCAGAAGATATAATTTCTGATTATAAAGAAAACGGACAGTATAAATTTACGAAAAAAATTATTGCTACAAATAGTTGGGCAAAAAATATACATCATTTCGTCGGTAATTTAGACGCTGATGAGCTAGATAAAATAAGTAATTTGTATTCAACAGGAGAATATTTAGATTTAATCATTACGAAAGTTTCCGATTTTTCTTTTGACGAGAGCGTAAAGAGTTTTCAGAATATTTTTAAACCGAATCCTATATCCGTTCCAACTCCAACACAAACTTCAGTTGTTAATATAGCTCCTCAACAAGTAGTAATTACGCAAATCGTTCCTCCATGGAAAAATTTGTTAGATCAAATAACTTTTAAACATGAAATGACCTACCATTCAACCATAGTTGAGAAACTAAAAAGGATAGCGAAGCAAAAGTAAATCTTCATCTCTAGGGAGCCCGTCCCGCCCGCGATCCCTCCTGCCCTTCGCGGGCGGGGTGTGCGCGCACTGGGTGGGATGGGTGAGAAGCGAATACTTGGAGCTTTGCAAGACTCATTGAGGATTTTTGTGAGCAAAACGAAACAAAAAACCCAATGAGTGGACAGTTCCTGTAAGGAAAGCACATACGGCTTCGCGCATAGGACATTTCCGCTAGGGCGTCCATGACTAAGGTATGCGCGACCTCTATAATAAGAATCTTAAATTAGTTCTCGTAAAAATCCGTGCAAAGTATATAATTAAAAATTAGACCATACTATAAAACTTCGTATGGAGTGATAAAATAAACCCATGGAAAAAATACTGCCAATAATTTTTGCTATTTTAATAATCGTTGCTTGTGGCGTTCTGTTAGTCATCACAAAAAAAGAAGCCTCCGCGCCAACGATAACAAATTTTGAAGAGTGCGCGTATGCAGGATATCCAATTTCCGACACCTACCCCAAACAGTGTAAAACTCCCGATGGAAAATCTTTCACTAAGCATCTAACTGTGCTCGCTGTAGAATTTCAGACTCCTATAACACTTTCAATTAATGAACAGATAAAATTTGGCGATGGATTAGAAGTAACATTAGTTGAAATCAACGACTCGCGTTGTGATCCTGATGTTGTTTGCATATGGGCTGGAGGACTTTCGTCACGATTTATACTTTTGGGTGGTAACATAAGTCAGTTTAAAGAAGTTCGATTAGGAACAGAAACTGAAAAAACTGCTACTCATAATAATTACACTTTCACTCTTCAAGAAGCAACAGAGAGCGTTGCAACTATTATCGTAACTAATGAAGATGCGCCAATTTCATGCACAATGGAAGCAAGGTTATGCCCAGATGGCTCGGCAGTGGGACGCACGGGTCCAAATTGTGAATTTGCGGAATGCTCTACAGTTATACAGTGCGCGGGTCCAGACGACACACATTGCCCTCTCGGCTTCGAATGCACGCAGGAATGCGGTCCGCCAGTAGCGCGGGAAGATGACTCACCTCCTCCCTACTCATGCCAACTCAAAAGGTCTAATCGTCTTTGTCCAATTTGCCTTGCAAAAAATACATTGATTGATACGCCACATGGGTCGATTCCGGTGCAAGATTTAGAAAAAGGCAAAGATGTGTGGACAATCGACACTTTTGGCAACCGAGTTCTAGGCGTAGTTATAGAAACAAGCAAAACCAAGGTTCCGTTTGGTCATAAAATGGTGGCTCTTATTATGGAAGACGGCCGAACGCTCTATGTTTCTCCTCTGCACCCAACAACTGACGGCCATACTGCGAGAGACCTTATTGCAGGTGACTTTTATGACAACGCTCGAATAGTCTCGGCTCTTCGAGTTTCATATAACGAAAAATATACATACGACATTTTGCCTGATGGCGACACCGGATTCTATTTTGCCAATGGAATTATTTTTGACAGTACATTGCACCTCGTAGTAGAGTAATTTTGGAGGTTACAACAATGAAAGTAGAAGATCTGCAACCTGGCGACCTGTTCGTTCGTGTTGACTGGGAAAACCCTTGTGGGCAAATCCTGTATAAATGGCCAGAAGAAGTTCAAAAAGAAAATGGTACATTTTTCCCTGAAATCATGGCGGTGGCGCCAGATGGATTCTCCACGATGACGGGAACGGGATTCATCCGAAGAGGAACCGAAGTCTTCAAGATCAGGAAGACAAATGACAGATGAAGGCAATCTCTATAGCTCCCTAGTAGTCTAACAAAAAGACAAACGGGAGCTTCCTCTTTTTTGTAACTATAAATTAACTAAAGTAAACCCAAAACGCTATCTATCAAACCACTCTTTTTCTTGTCGCACTAAAAGTTTTTGTTTTTGTTCAGGGTGTAAAAGAAGCGCTTCCACCGCCCTTTCAAGACGCATCCTTTGCGACCCCTTTATAAGCACCACATCCCCTTTTTGTATTATCTTTGCCAAGGACTCCCCCGCTTTTTTTGAATCAAGGAACTCTTTAATATTTTTTTTCAACATCCCGCTGTCGTTTGCGCCTTTTGCAATAGATTGCGCCCGTGGTCCAACGGTGTATAAAAGATCAATAGCATTTTCAGCAACAAACTTCCCTAAGTCCTTATGTTCAGAAACTGTAAAATTCCCCAGCTCTAACATATCTCCAAGAATCGCTATCTTTCGCGCGCCATTAACTTCTTTTAAAATCCCAATCGCCATTTTTGCGGCGTTTGGCGATGAATTATAAGTATCATCAATTAATGTGCTTCCTTCTATTCCTTCAAGAATACGAACCCTTCCAGGTGGTGGAGAAAAAGATAAAAACGCTTGACTTATTTCTACCAAATTAAGTCCTTCCGAAATTCCAACAGCAATGGCAGATAATGCGGAGTAGACATATCCTACACCCAACACTCCTAAGATTTTAATTGGAACATTATTCCCCTCGTAATCAATTTTAAATGTAATACCCTTCGGACTGCCATTCCCAAAAATATGAATATTAGTTGCGCGAATATCGTTTCCTTCATTTAATCCGTATCTAATTACGCGACAGTCGTCGCGCAGTTCTTTTTCTTTTTCTACCAATATATTGTCATCGCCATTAATAATAATCGTGCCACCCTTTTTAGTATTTTTAGCGAGTATCCATTTTTCGTTGTGTATTTCTTTAGAATTTTTAAAATATTCAACATGAGCCGGTGTTTCAGGAAATGTTGTAAAAACCGATATATCGGGTCGCGCTAATTTTATTGCTCGTTTCATGTCGCCAGGTCTGTCTATACCAATTTCAAGCACCAACAATTTTGGATAATGATTTTTTAATATAATAAGAAAAATTCCGCGAACAATGTTTCGTAACCACAACATTGGACTTTTCCATCCTGTGTCAATCATTAAAATCGTTAGTGGAATTCCAATTTCACTGTTATAACTTTTTTTACTTTTGTACGCAAAAAAATGATTTTCTATAACTGCAAAAATAGCATCTTTAGCGCCAGTCTTTCCGACACTTCCAGTTACTCCGATTATTTTTGGTTTATATTTTAACATCACCAATCGCGCTTCAGATTGTAAAATAAAAACAATAAATGACTTTAGTAGGTTTTTCATATGTTATCGGTCTGGTGGAATGGCATAATAATTAATCAAAAATGTGGCGGTTTGCATAAATATATCAGTAAGAGTTTCAGAAGCATAGCGTCCTTTTTTTGGATTAACAATATATGTAAACACTAAAAATTGTGGGTCGTACGACGGAAAATATCCAAAAAATGAATGTAAAAATCTATCATCATAATACCCACCGTTAGGGTTTGACATTTGAGCTGTTCCTGTCTTTGCGGCAATTGAATAATGTGGAAGAGCAACTTTTCCTTCTCGAAGAGCTTCGTCAACAACCCTAGTAAGCATAGAGCTTATTCTTTTACTTGTATCCTCTTTTAAAACTTTTCCTTGTTCTTCCGTTTTTACCACTCGGTGCGGGTATATTTTATAGTTAAATTCAGCTACCAAATGCGGACGTACTAAAATTCCTCCATTAGCAAGACTTGCTAGCGCGCGCGTCATATTTATCGGCGTAACGGCAAATCCCTGTCCAAAACTTGCTGTCGCGTATTCTATGTCATTTTCGCTCTCTAAATTATCTACCAGTCCATGCACTTCGTCAGGTAAATCAATCCCCGTTTTATCTTTAAAACCATAGGCATACATATAGTCTCTAAAAATATCGTTCCCTAACGCTTGCATCGCATGCACAGCCCCCGTGTTTAGTGATTGGTTAAGAATTTCTTGGATTGGAACAACCCCTCTCCCCTCCCCATCAAAATTTTCTATGCGTTTTCCATCTAACACAACATACCCCGTGTCATTATATGTATCGTTTTCGGAAAGCACACCTTTGTCGAGCGCCGCCGCGATTGTAAGCGGTTTTACGATAGAACCAAATTCGTACACATTTTCAACCAGTGGGTTAGAAAATACAGAAACATTAGGTACTGTGTTATATGAACCCGGGTCAAAGTTCGGAAGCGCAGCCATTGCGATGATTTCTCCGTTAGATGGATTCATTATCACTATACCTCCCGTATCATATGACACATCTTTTTGTAATGTCGCAAGTTCGTCCTCGATAAATGTTTGCACCGCCGGCTCGATGGTGAGCACTAAATCAGCGTCCTTTTTTGATGTAGATGTGAAAAGCCCTCCGATATTAGAAAAAATTTCTGCAAAAAAGTTATTCGAAGCGATGTCACTATTTCGCTTTAAAATATCATCGTAATACCTTTCAATTCCATACCTACCGCTAAAATCGTCTTCTTTAAATCCAACATACCCCAACACATGCGAAGCAAGGTGTCCTCCCGGATAAGTTCGCCACCGTTCTTTATATAAAGAAATGCCGAGCACATTCTCGTTTAAAATAGCGGTTGCGTCTTCTTTAGAAAGCTTGTGAATTATTTCTTCGTATGGGTCATTGATTTTTTGCGCTTTTTTATAAAAATCCTCTTTAGAAATTTCAATATGGGAACTTACCGTGCGATACGCATAATCAATATCGCCCATAACACTTGGATTAATAGCCAAAAAATACCCGCTTCCAAGTGTTGCGGCTGAAACAAATCCACCATCTTTTTCTCTAAATAATATGCTCCCTCTGTCAAAAATAGCATCTGATTGCGTCAAATACTGCTTTTCGGCGCTATCTTTATACTCTTGACCATGCAAAACCTGTAACCAAAAAAGCTTTACATAAAATAGTGTAGCAACAATAAAAATCGTTGATAAGACAAATAAAAATCTTCCGTGGTGATGAGTGCTCATTAGTTATCTACGCGAGCAGTATGAGATTGTCGCGTAATATATTCCGTTTTAGAAGTGCCGTTCAAAAAACCATTTTTATACGCAAAAATAATATCAAACTCTTTTGTCGCTTCCATATACTTTGCTTCGATTATCGCTAAAGGTCCTTGTAACTCTTTAGAGTAGTTTTCGGTATTTTTTGTATCGGCATATAAATATGCCGTGTAAAACGCAAAATATAGATTTAATATAACCATTACTATAAAAACACTTCCTAAAAAATAAGAATAGGGGAGTGTGGCGACTGCTGTTGTGTATGTTTTTTGTTTCATATTTTTTCGATAACTCTTAATTTCGCGCTCCGAGAACGCGGATTTTTTTGTACTTCACTTCTTCCGGGAACGACGGGTTTTTTATTAATAAGAATTCCTTTGTTGGCATTTTTTAAATCTCTAAAATAATTTTTAACAATCCGATCCTCTAAACTATGAAAAGTGATGATGGCGATTCGTCCACCAGTATCAAGCGCGTCCCACGCTTTTGGTAAAAATTCTTTTAACGCTTCGAGTTCGTCATTCACAGCGATACGAATCGCTTGAAATGTCCGTGTCGCCGGATGAATTCTTCTGCGTTGATACCAAATTGGAGTAACTTCCATAATTATGCGAACCAATTCGTCTGTAGTAGTAATTTTTTTTTGAGCTCTTTTTTCTCCAATTGCGCGCGCGATGCGCCCGGCAAAACGCTCTTCTCCGTACCCGCGAAAAATCGTCTCGAGTGTTTCTACACTCCATTCATTGACAACTTCTTCTGCTTGAAGGTGGTATGAGTTGTCTTGCGTATTTCCAAATGTCATTGAAAGTGGCGCGCTTCTCTGAAACGAAAATCCCCTATCATTACTATCAAGTTGTAAAGAACTGATACCGAGGTCAAGTAAAATTTTATTTACTCTTGTTATGCCTTCATCGCGCAAATAGGAATCTATTTTTCTGAAATTTCCTTTGTAAATCCGCGCGTCACACCCATTAATAATCTTGCGCGCTTCTTCAAGCGCTGAGACATCTTCATCAATTCCGATAAGTATTCCTGTTGGGCCAATTAATTGACACATAACACTGGCGTGTCCTCCAACGCCAAGCGTCCCATCAATTACAATCTCTCCATTTTTTGGAGAAAGAAGCTCCTGTATTTCTTGTAAAAGAACTGGTATATGCCGTGTCATCCTAAAAAACTCCTAAATCGCCTAACTTTTCAGCCACCTCATCCGCATTTTTAGCAATTCCTTGGCGGTATGCCTGCCATATCTTCTCGTCCCACACTTCAGCCCTTTCATGCACTCCGATAATGACAACTTTTGTCTTCAGTCCGGCAAAGTGTTTCAAAAAGTCTGGAATAACTATTCGCCCTAAACTATCTATGTCGGTAGGTACAGCGCCAGAAAACATAAAACGATTAAGATTTCTTGTGTCGCTTTTTCCTATCGGTAAAGTTTTGAGTTTTTCTGACAGTCTGCTCCATTCTTTAAGCGGATACATAAACAAACATTTATCGAACCCGCGAGTAAGAATTATTTTTTTTCCAAGTTCCTTTCTGAATCGTGCGGGAACCGCAACGCGTTTTTTCTTATCGAGCGTGTGTTGATACTCGCCAATTAACATAATTTATTTATATACCACTTTATACCACTACCATAGTAGTATATTCCACTTCATACCACTTCTATAGAATAGTTATCCACACCATGGGACGCGAGACTTAATTTATAGTTTTATAAAAAACAAAAAAGCCCCTACTGTGGGGCTTTTTTGGAAATAGTTTAATTTATGAGTTTTTTGGCTTCAGTGTTGGAAAAATAATCGATTCTCTTATATTTTTTGTGTCTGTAAAAAGCATAACTAAGCGTTCCATTCCAATCGCCCATCCGGTTGCTGGTGGCATACCATATTCAAGCGCTTCAACAAAAGAATCATTTTTTGTTTGCGCCTCTTCGTCTCCTTTTTTTCGCTTCTCTTCTTGCTCAACAAATCGTTCGTTTTGTTCTTGTGGATTGTTTAATTCAAGAAATCCATTGACTAGCTCAAGCCCGCCGATAACAAGCTGAAAACGGTCAATAAAATCGGGGTTGTCGTCTTTTCGTTTTGCTAATGGTGAAAATGCTGTCGGATAATCAATAATAAAAATAGGTTCAATAAGTTTTGGGCGACATATTTTTTTATATATATTGTCTAGTATTTTTTCCACTCCCTCATACTCAAGTACTGTGATACCAAGTTGTTGCGCTTTAAGAGAAAGCCCTTCTTTGTCGTGAATCATTTCCTCGCTAATAAGCGCGTATTTTTTTAATAAAGAGAAAAATGTGCTTGTCGTAAACGGTTTTGTAAAATCAATTATTTCGCCGTTATATTTTATTTTTTTCTTTTTAAGAATTTTATATGTAATATTTTTTATAAGCTTTTCTATAAATTTTCTTTCTTTTTCTGGCGTGCTGTATGCGCGGTATACTTCAAGAGAAGTAAACTCTGGATTATGAGTTACATCTATCCCTTCATTTCTAAAACTCCTTCCTAGTTCATAAACTTTTGTGTATCCAGCAACCAAAAGCTCTTTTAAATAAAGTTCTGGCGCGATTCTTAAATAAAGATCAATATCTAAAGCATCCAAATGAGTTTTGAACGGCTTTGCTGTGGCGCCACCTGGAATTGACTGGAGCATTGGAGTCTCGACTTCAATAAATCCTTCCTTGTCCAAATAAGCGCGTGTTTCTCTAAAAATTTTTGTCTTTATTAAAAATCTATCCCTTACATCATTATCCATAATGATATCGAGGTATCTCCGCCTGAAACGCTCTTCTGTGTCCTGAAGCCCGTGCCACTTATCTGGAAGCGGACGAATGCTTTTTACTATCATTCGCCAGTGCGATACCATCATTGTTTTTTCTTTTTTCTTGGTAACAAAAAGAGTTCCTAAAAGTTCAACAAAGTCGCCTGTGTCAACAGTGCCTTCAAAAAGATTAAATGTATCGTCTCCGATTTCGTTTTTCTTTATAAATGCTTGCAACTTCCCCGTTCCGTCATTGATATCAAAAAAGATTGACCCTCCGTGTTCTCTGGAAGCAATAACACGGCCAACAACCGCAAAAGATTTTTTCCGTTTGGAAAGTTTGGAAAAATTACTGATAACTTCTTCAAGTGTAAAATCCTGTTTAGCTTCTCTTGGATAAGAATTTAACCCATTATCTTGCAATAGTTTAATTTTTTTTAGCCGTTCATTTCGAAGTTCATCTAATGTCGCCATACTACTTAATTGCTACAATTGTATATGTTGTTTTTCCTTTTCGTGTTGTTATTTCGGCAATATCACCAACACTTTTTTCCATAAGAGATTCCCCAAGTGGACTCTCGTTTGATATTTTATGCATTTCAAGGTCGGCCTCTTCTGACCCCATAATATGCCATTCTTCTTGTTCTTTTGTGTCGTTATTTTTTATAGTAACACTGGAGCCAACAGCAACCTTTGAGTGCTGTTTTCCAGATACGATAGTGGCAACTTTAAGTATAGTTTCAATTTCTCTTATCCGCGCTTCAAGTTTTGCTTGAACATCGCGAGCTTCATGATATTCCGCATTTTCTGAAAGGTCCCCTAATGATTTAGCGTATTCTAGTTGTTCCGCTATTTCTTTCCGTTTATCGGTCGTAAGAACTCTTAATTCTTCTTGGAGCTCTTTGTATTTTTCCTTACTAAGATATTTTTTATCGGTTGATTCCATAATGAATCGTATTGTAACGGCTGAAGGGCAGAAAGTCAACGAAATTTTTCATTATCCACTATTTAAAATATTCCGGCGTATTAACACCCATCCAATCAAGAAGCTGTCGCATAACAAATACCCCTCCAATATAGTTATCGCGAGGTCCTTGTTCCATTACCACGACAAATGCATATTGTGGATTTTCGTAAGGGAAAAACCCCGTAACCCATGAGTTTACATATTTTTTACCAAAGTCAATTTCGGCAGTCCCAGTTTTTGCCGCTACAGAAACAGCGGGTACATTTAACCCTACCGCTGTTCCATATTTTACAGCGCTATGCATTCCTTGTTTTACTTCTTTGAAATTTTTTTTATCAATAGGAATAGTTGAAAAATTTTCTGGATTCCCTCCTTTTTTTAACGACGGTGTAAGTAGCGCACCTTCATTTGCAATTGCGCCAATAGCGCGAACCATTTGTATCAGTGTAACCTGCGAACCGTATTGTCCTATTGAAGTGTTGTATGTGTCTCCTATTCTCCATATTTCTCCGAACACCTCTTCTTTCCATTTTTGATTTGGTATGACACCGCTTTTTTCTCCATCAAAACCAACACCTGTTGGAAAACCAAACCCAAAATACTCGGAATATTTTTTAATACGGTCAATGCCAAGACCGATTTGTTCTTCAAAACCCCCACCAATTTCAAAAAAATACACATTTGACGAATATGCCAAAGCATCTTCCATATCAATTGCCCCATGATTTTTCCAATCCTTAAAAACAGTAAATGTATTAGGAACATAAGGATTAGGAAGCGACAACGAACCGGTCGTATAAAAAATTTTGCGTGGGTCAACAATACCCTCTTGCAATGCACCAATAGCAATAAATGGTTTAAAAATAGACCCTGGTGTATAAAGTCCTTGTACTGCCCTGTTTAAAAACGGTTTTCCTTCATCGTTTTGGTAAGAAGAAATGGTTTCTCTGTCAGTGGCATCCGCTAAAACTTGGGGGTCATATTCCGGGTAATTTGTGAGCGCAATAAGTTCTCCAGTTTTAACATCAATAATGACAGCGCTACCACCGACAAATCCGCGTTCATTTGAAAGACTGCGAATAAATTCATTCATTTTTTTTTGAATTCTATAATCTATCGACAGTTCCACGCTTTCACCGTCACGCGCATAAGCAAGAACACTTTCACCGACAATATTTCCTCCAACATCGGTTTCAACAATCTTCAAACCGCTTTCTCCATGAAGGCGTTCGTTAAATATCTTCTCTACTCCGTCACGCCCAACA
>Ga0209542_10013034_pt1 | contig 14424 bp, 13 predicted proteins | sample RifCSPhighO2_01_FD_184028 | JGI IMG/M metagenome (GOLD analysis project Ga0209542, IMG submission 184028) | Soil microbial communities from Rifle, Colorado - Rifle CSP2_plank highO2_0.1 (SPAdes) (version 2) | ecosystem: Environmental > Terrestrial > Deep subsurface > Rock core/Sediment ...
ATGCTCCAGCGGATATGAGGTAACGAATGGAAAATGCACCCAGACACCTATCTTGTATCGAGTCCCAGTGGAGAATGTTCAGATTGCGGCAACAAGCAAAACGACTGATGCGCGGGGCTCGTCTACGAACACATCGGCTCAACGGCGTGGATTCTGGTCGTGGCTCTTCGGGTTATTCGGCATATAATCCTGCAATGCATCACCCCTACTACATCAAAATGGTATATGGCTCCTCAAGCCATGCGGATCGGCCGTGGCGTGAGGGAAAGGAGGATTACTTGCACTTCCGAGAGGAACAACAACTTCTCTGTAATCATTTCGGCGATGCCACCGGCTTCCTTGTATACGAGACGAAACATAGTCGTGGAGGAAGTGATGGCTCTCAAACAATATTCGCAAGGGGTTCGATAGAGTCGCTCGGTTGCGAGAACGTATGGGCCGAGCAGCAAATCGAAGACGATTACGGTAATCGTTATCCATTAGGTGTGAAGGTCCGGTTCGATAAAATAGTCTCACCAGACAAAGGTCTCACGAGAGAGCAGGTCTACCAGTTATGTCCCCGGCTTAAAAACCACTTCGGACAAGCAAAGGGCGGCCTCATCGGCATTACACTGGAGGAGTTCAAGGCATTAAGCGCGGCTTTGGATAAGTGTGATTGAGCGGTAAGCTCTATGAATTATATGACGGCAGATAGACCAGCAAAACAAGTCATTTCGAAAAAAAGAGTCGCTGATCATGGCGAGGTGCTTACTGCCGAACGTGAAGTGAATGCGATGCTTGATATGGTTCAGCATGAATTGGCGCGTATTGATTCGCGCTTCCTAGAGCCTGCGTGTGGCACCGGCAACTTCCTTGCGCCGGTGTACGAGAAGAAGCTTGCGATCATAAAGAAACGCTATGGCAGGAGCCAGTTAGAGTTCGAGCGCTATGCAGTAGTAGCGACTGGTTCGATATATGGTATCGACATCCTAGAGGACAACGTGAAGCTCTGCCGCAAAAGACTCTTTACGATATTCGATGAGCTCTACACCGCCCTCTACAAAAAAAGGAGCAAGGATACTGAGCGCGAAACCATTCGATTCATGCTGGATAGAAATGTTCTCTGGGGCGACGCGCTATCACTCAAGACAGTGGAAAAGCAACCGAAGCCGATAGTCTTCTCCGAGTGGTCTTTGGTACGCGGCAGCATGATAAAGCGGCGCGACTTCTCATTTGAGGAGCTCATGCCCGGCAATAATGGGAATGCAAACCTGTTTCGTCAGGCGGAAATATCCGACCTAGGCACGCCAGCGTTTATACCGAGTCCGGTGCAGGAGTATCCTCTGACCCATTTCTTATCACTCGTATGAAGACACAAACCAACTACAATCCAGACGTCCTATCGTGCCTCGCCAACCTTAGTAACGACGAGGTCTTTACCCCGCCAGCACTGGTAAACCAGATGCTCGACACCTTGCCAAGCGAGCTGTGGAAGGACAAGGACGCAAAGTTTCTCGACCCTGTGAGCAAATCAGGCGTGTTCCTCCGCGAGATTGCGCGTCGTCTCGTCGAAGGACTTGAGGGAGAGATGCCGGATCTGCAAGAGCGTATCGACCATATCTACCAGAACCAGCTCTACGGCATCAGCATCACCGAGCTTACGTCGCTTTTGTCTCGTCGGAGTCTCTACTGCTCAAAGACTGCCAACGGAAAGTATGCGATTGGGCGCGTCTTCAAAAACGAGCAAGGGAACATCCTCTTTAATCGTACGCAGCATATATGGGAGGGCAGTAAGTGCGTGTATTGCAACGCCAATCAGTCGGAGTACGACCGCGGCGATTTATTAGAAACTCATGCGTATGAGTTCATTCATACGGATGAGCCAAGTAAACTATTTAATAATATGAAATTTCAAGTAATCGTAGGAAATCCCCCATATCAGTTGAGCGACGGTGGTTTTGGCACTAGTGCAACGCCGATCTATCACAAGTTCGTGGAGCAGGCGAAGAAGCTCAATCCTCGCTATATGACGATGATTATCCCTGCTCGATGGTACTCCGGCGGTAAGGGGCTCGACGATTTTCGAGACAGCATGCTCAAGGACAACAGCATCAGGCAGATCGTCGACTTCCCTGAGGCGAGCGACTGTTTCCCGGGAGTTCAAATCAAGGGAGGTGTGTGTTTCTTTCTGTGGGATCGAGATAGTAAGGGTGACTGCAAAGTATTGACTACTCGGAAAGGAGAAGTTGTATCAGAGATGACACGCCCATTGCTTGAGGATGGTTGTGAGACGTTTATTCGCTACAACGAAGCAATCTCGATACTTAAGAAAGTACAAAAACAAAAGGAGCTTTCGTTGGCAAAGCAGGTTAGTTCTTCAAAGCCTTTCGGTCTTCGCACTTTCATCAAGGGCAAAAGTAAGCCATTCAAAGACTCGGTTACTCTCTATCAAAATGGTGGCATTGGTTACGTAAAGCTGAGCGAGCTCGAAACAGGGCAAGAAATGATTAATAAGCACAAGGTTTTAATTCCTGCGCTCGGAAGTGGTAGCGACAGTTTCCCGCATCCAATCTTAGGTAAGCCTTTCGTTGTAGGACCAAATACGGCGTGCACGGAAACATACATTGTTGCGGGTGTTTTCAGTAACAAGAAACAGGCGGAGAATCTTGCAAAGTATCTCTCTACTCGCTTCCTTCGTTTCTTGGTATTGCTAAAGAAGAATACACAGCACGCTACCAGTAAGGTGTACGAGTTCGTTCCTACTCAAGACTTTGACGAGGAATGGACAGATGAAAAACTCTATAAGAAATACTCTATCAACAAAGAGGAAATTGCCTTCATTGAGTCTCTGATTCGCCCAATGGATATATGAGCAACTTCTTCCCACAACGACCGGAGGCGAATCCGACCATATACGCCTACGAGGATACCCACCCTCAGTACAAAGGGTTGTTGAAAGTGGGATTTACGACCACCAACGCGCAGAAGCGTGTCGCTGAGCAATACCCGACACTACGCCCGGGCCCCGCGCCGTACAAGATTGTTTTTGAAGACATCGCGATGTGTAACGACGGCACCACCTTTACCGATCACGACGTCCACCGCCATTTGCGGAAAAAGAAGATACCTAACCCCGAAGGCGAGTGGTTCAAGTGCACAGTGAAGGAAGTCAAAGCGGCTGTACTCGCCCTAAAGACCGGCATTAAAAACGAAGACAATCGTACGCTTTCTTTTCCTATGCGCCCCGAGCAGACTGCGGCGGTTGAAAAGACCGCCGTGTATTTTGAGAGCTTCAAGAAAGAGAACAGGAGCATGACCCCTCACTTCCTCTGGAACGCAAAGATGCGATTCGGGAAGACGTTTGCCTCCTATCAGCTGGCCAAGAAAATGGGATGGAAGAAGATACTTGTCCTCACCTTCAAGCCGGCTGTGCAAAATGCGTGGGATGACGATCTACAGTCGCATATCGATTTCGAGGGGTGGCAGTTTATCGCTCGCAATGGACTTACTTTTGAACAAGCCGACAAGAACAAGCCTTTCGTGTGCTTCGGTTCCTTCCAGGACTATTTAGGGAGAAACACATCAACGGGTGGCATTAAGACAAAGAACAAGTGGGTACACGACACAAAATGGGACTGCGTCATTCTCGATGAGTATCACTATGGTGCCTGGCGTGAGAATGCAAAATCTTTATTTGATGAGGAGGCAGAAATTGAAAAATCTGAAGAATATTTCAATAAAATTAATGAGAATGGAATCGAAGAACAGGATAAAATTGCGTACCTTGAGAAGGCATTGCCGATTAAAACGGGTGCATACCTATATCTGTCGGGCACTCCATTTAAGGCAATACTCTCTGGAGAGTTTATAGAGGAGCAAATTTTCAGTTGGACATATTCCAACGAGCAGAGGGCAAAGGAAAACTGGAAGGGCGAACCGAATCCATATGCCGCATTACCAAGAATGGTGATGCTCACATACCGGCTCCCTGATTCGATTCGTGAAATTGCAATTAAGGGAGAGTTTGATGAGTTTGATCTCAACCTTTTCTTCGCCGCAAGTGGCAAAGGAAATAAGGCTCGATTCAAGTATGAGGACGAGGTACAGAAGTGGCTCGATCTTATTCGAGGGGCCTTTGCAGAAACTAATATTGACAACCTAAAACTTGGCGCGAAGAAACCAGTGCTGCCATTCTCTCACACTCCACTTCTGAACATGCTTTCGCATACATTCTGGTTCTTGCCAAATGTCGCATCGTGCCATGCGATGAGTAATCTTCTGAGGCAGAGACAAAACATGTTCTATCACGACTACCATGTGGTTGTTGCTGCGGGTCAATCAGCAGGAATTGGCCTTGCCGCTCTTGGTCCTGTGGAAAAGGCCATGGAGGATCCCCTGCACTCGAAAACTATTACCCTCTCGTGTGGGAAACTCGCCACAGGTGTAACCGTAAAGCCATGGACAGGCATCTTTATGCTGCGCAACTGCTCAAGCCCGGAGACCTACTTCCAAGCAGCATTTCGCGTGCAGTCGCCGTGGACAGTGCCGAATCCAGATAGCAAGTCACCCAATAAGGAAGAGATAATCAAACGAGAGTGCTATATCTTCGACTTCGCTCCGAATAGAGCACTCCGGCAAATCGCTGACTACAGCCGCCGACTGAATGTAAACGATCCAAATCCAGAAAAAAAGGTTGAGGAGTTTATCCATTTCTTACCCGTGCTTGCATATGATGGCAGTGTCATGACGCAAATCAATGCGGAAGGGGTTCTCGACATGGCCACTAGTGGCACAACAGCAACACTCCTCGCCCGCCGTTGGGAGAGTGCTCTATTGGTGAATGTAGACAACGACACGCTACAGCGTCTCATGAGCAATCCGGAAGCAATGGAAGCCCTGATGAGTATCGAAGGATTCCGAAGTCTGAATCAGGATATTGAGACGATCATTAATAAATCCGAAGCGGTGCAGAAGTTGAAAAAAGAAGCTAATGACCGAAAACTAACCCCTAAAGAAAAGAAGGAGCTCACTGAAGAGGAGAAGGAGTATAAGGGGAAACGAAAGCAGATACAGGAGAAGCTCATTAAGTTCGCTACTCGTATACCCATTTTTATGTATCTTACAGATTTTCGCGAAATGGCACTCAAGGACGTCATCACGCAACTCGAGCCGGGACTCTTTAAAAAGGTAACGGGTCTCAGCGTGAAGGACTTCGAGCTTTTGGTGAGCCTCAATCTCTTCCACAGTTCGCATATGGATGATGCAGTTTACAAGTTTAGACGATACGAAGACGCAAGTCTTGAGTACATGGGTATCAATCGGCATGAAGGTGAGAATATTGGTCTCTACGATACAGTGATTAGTGCAAAAGAGTACGGTCAAACTTTTGTAGATAATTCAGCAGAATAACGCTTTAAAACATTATGAAAGCCAACGAAACCAATTTGCTCGATTTCCTAAAGAAGTCGCCCCAGTTCGTCATCCCGATCTACCAACGCACCTACTCTTGGACGGAGAAGGAGTGCCGTCAGCTCTGGGACGATATTATACGCACCGGAACTGCTGACCGCATCTCGGTACATTTCGTCGGCTCGATTGTTTACATTGATGAGGCTGACGGCACTGCAACTGCTTGGAAACCAATGCTCGTGATTGACGGACAGCAACGCCTGACCACCATAACATTGCTCATAGCAGCCCTATCTCAAGTGATTGGCGAGACAGAGTTGATTGACGGCTTCTCTGCCGAGATGCTACGCGGGTATTATCTGTTCAATCCGCTGGAGAGGGGGGAGCGGCAATTCAAACTAATCCTCTCGCAGACCGACAAAACGTCGCTGATAGCCATCATTGGCAAACAGGATCAACCCACCGACCACTCCATTCGAATCACACAGAACTTCAAGCTCTTCCAGGATTTACTTGCCGAGCGCGGGAGCGACTTGGCAGCAGTGTGCAAAGGCCTCAACAAGCTTTTGATGGTAGACATCAAGCTCAAGCGCGGAGAGGACAACCCGCAACTCATTTTCGAGAGCATGAACTCGCTCGGCAAGGAGCTGAGCGAGGCCGATCTCATCCGCAACTACATCCTTATGGGACTGGAGCCAGGGCTACAGACACGACTTTACGAACAATTCTGGCGTCCAATGGAGTTGGATTTTGGGCAGGAAGCCTATGGCACCCACTTCGATGCCTTCATGCGCCATTACCTGACCGTCAAGACCGGTGAGATCTCGAACATCAATGCTGTTTACGACGCCTTCAAAGGGTATGCGCGAACCTCGCGGGCGGATTTTGCCGATGATGATAGCCACATCGAAAGCTTGGCCCGGGATATCCGCGACTACGCCCGACATTTCTGCGCAATGGCACTGGGCGCAGAAACCGATGCCGATCTAAAGCTCGCCTTCCAAGACTTGCGAGAGCTGAAGGTGGACGTTGCCTATCCTTTTTTGCTGGAGTTGTATCACGACTACAAAGCTGATGTCTTATCCAAGGCCGATCTATTAGCGAGTGTGCGACTGGTCGAGGCATATGTGTTCCGGCGTGCAATTTGTGTTATTCCTACCAACTCGATGAACAAAACGTTTGCGACATTCACCAAAGTGCTGAAGAAAGACCGCTATTTTGAGAGTATCCGAGCACATTTTCTTGGACTGCCGTCCTATCGCCGGTTCCCCATAGACGAAGAATTCCACCGCGACATACAAACACGTGACCTCTACAACTTCCGTAGTCGCAGTTATTGGTTGCGTCGCCTAGAGAACTATGACCGCAGAGAGCGTGTGATGGTGGATGAATTTACCATTGAGCATATCCTTCCGCAGAACGAAAACCTCTCATCAGAGTGGCGTGAATCGTTAGGTGTAGACTGGCAGCGGGTTCAAGAAACTTGGTTGCATACACTCGGCAATCTTACGCTTACCGCATACAACTCCGAGTTCAGCGACCGTCCTTTTGTCTATAAACGTGATATGCCAAACGCCCCCGAGAAAGGCTTGAAGCAAAGCCCACTCAAACTCAACCAAGGGCTTGGCACCTTAGATACCTGGAACGAGGACACAATAAAGGCGCGTGCCGGCAAGCTTGCGACACTTGCTGTTGGCGTTTGGTCCGCCCCGACGTTGTCTCGCGAAATTCTTGACTCCTACCGCCCGAAAGCCAATGTCTCCATGGAGTACACCATCGAAGATCATCCGAACCTTCTTACACCGAGCATGCAGCCCCTATTCGAAGCCTTCCGTAAGGCGGTACTAGCGCTCGACCCGTGTGTCAACGAAGAGTTCCTGAAGCGTTATGTGGCGTACAAAGCCGAGACCAACTTTGCTGATGTGGTTCCCCAAGCCACGAGGCTGCGCGTATCGCTCAATATGCGCTTTGTTGAAGTGAATGACCCCAAAGGGCTTTGTAAGGATGTCTCTGGTGTCGGCCGTTGGGGCAACGGTGATGTAGAAGTCGGCCTCTCTAGTATGGATGAATTGCCCTACGTCATTGGGCTGGTACGTCAATCACTAGAACTACAGCTGGGTAATGAGACGGAATCTTAATTCACCTTGTATGTTTGGCGAGAATCAATCACAAAGAGACCTGGGAGAGAAGTGGCCAAACATGTCCGAAGATGAGAAGTGGGACACATTTCTTTGGAAAATGTCATGGTGGCACAGCCATATTCACGTTCCGGGCTCGCCTCCACATGAAGCAATAAACAAGCTGGCGAATATGCTGAAAGACGCGGCCGAATCATCCGATAATCTCACTAAGTCGATACGCGCTGCAACGTGGGTTGGAGGTATTGCGGCAGCCATCGGAGTCATCGTCGCGATCACCAGTATCTTTGTGAAGTAAGGCGCTATAGATTATAAGTAAGTGTTATCCAAGCTCGGAAATCACTTTGGCGGTTGGAGGTTCAACCCTCCCGAGAGCACGCGGAGGCTCTCTAATGTAGTTCTCATTGCGAATTTCTACCGTTTTGTCAATATGAGACGCTATGGAAATTCCGGCGTCACCACCACTAGATACTGCGCGTGCATCATTTCGAACACACCTGAACTACGCTAGACGCATCGGACACTTGCTGTCCGGTTGCTCTATTACGGTCACACCGATGGATGGTGCACGCGTTGTCCACGCTGACGTGAAAAGATTCAGAAAACTCTACCATGTCACAAACAAAAGCATCGAAAAAGACATCGAACTCTCGAGAGAGGATTCTGAGTTCGCTGTCATCGCGACTCCGTGGTTTCCGGTGAAGTGCTACTACGCGCTATATTATTTGGAAAGCATCCTTGTACATCTGCTTGATGGCACCACAGCCGGGTTTCTAAAAGGTGGACACACGGGAATCAGAAAGAGAATCTATGCTGACTTGGTCACTGGCGCGATTGTCCTCTCCATACCGGATCTCAGTCGAATTTGTATGCTCGAAGAGGTGCAGAAAATGCCAGCGATTGATTCCGGTCGAAACGCCCGAAGCACTTTCTGGAACGAAGAGGCTTGTACGGAGTCGATTCTGAAGAAATTGTTGGAATACAAACTGCATGACGCTAAGCTTGGACGAAAGTGGAATCTTCATACAAGGGTGGACCGGGACGACAGGAATGCATACATAGCAAGTGAAAGGCTCGCGCTCCTAGATTTCTTCTACTGGTATCGGATAAAGGCGAACTATCGAGACTTAGACTATATCGACTTCGAGAACGGCATCACACCAGATGAAGTACGCGGTTATATGGAGGCATATAACGTCGCGTACGAACGTTACAGGTCTCTTTTGATTTCACAGATTGACGTGCTCAGCACCTCCTAACATTGCTACAAAATGCAATTGCGGAAGGGATAAAATTCCGTATACTGTCCTCAATGCAACGAAGGAACTTTAGATAGCCGCCCGTAACAGCCGCACATCTTGTGGCTGTTTTGGGTGGCTTTTCTATTTGCCTTTGTAGCTCAACGGTAGAGCGCTCCTCCGAAAAGGGAGAGAAGTGGGTCCGACTCCCGCCAGAGGCACACGCCCTCGTAGCTCAATGGACAGAGCAAGCCGATTCTACCGGCAAGGTTGGGAGTTCGAGTCTTCCCGAGGGCAACATAAAATGTACTGGTATTATTGACCGATGATGAAAGCCAAGACACCCAGAGCAAAACACTTCGTTCGAGAGTATTACGACCGACCCGTTACCAAAAAGGAACTACTGCGTCGCCAGAAGCAGGAGATTGCAGAGGACTATGTGGAGCAACGACACTTGGTGAAAAACAAGGTCTTCACGCTGGCAAGCCTGAACAAGTACATCAAGAAGGGATTACTCCGGACGACACAATTCAACGGCAAACGTATGTTTATGAAAGAAGACATTGCTCACATTATGGCAACCGAAGCGGCTACCCAGCGGAAAACTCAGACGAGATTATTTTGAATGCGGTGTTGAGCAGTGAAAATGCGCTACAATAACGGAGGATAGCGAGAGTTGGTATTTTTCGGCTTCGGCTGGAAACGGGGGTCGTGAGATAAGTCCGTCATCTGCCTTGTGCAGTGGATTGCCCGAAAGGGTGAAGGTAGCGGTGAAAAGCGACAACTGGTTTACGGATGTACCAAGAGCTCCGTATGGAGAGGCGAACGAAGATCGACGCAGGCGACGAAATCCCGCATCACTTCAAGTACCCGGCTATCCACCAAAGAACTCCCACGCAGGGAGTTTTTTGATTCTACTGACCCTATGCCTAGCGCAGTGGAGCACGATACCTGTCCAATGTGGGACTCTAGTAGAGTTTACACATCACTCATTCCGAGTGATCGTCGTGGTTGTCGCATCGCCAAAAGAGGAGTCTGACGTGGTGGTCGACACATGGGAGCGGAAGCTTCCGTCGGCCACGACGTGAGGCTCTTTTTGTTTGGTCCAATCTGGAATCCCCACGGATCCGGACGATATGAAATGAAAATGCATATGACATGCCGGCATTTATATACCGTGTCAGCAGCCGGGGCGCGGATAACAAACGTTTATGAAGAATTACACAGTTGAAGGAATTTATAAGTCCACGAACGTACACCAGGACGGCGCTCCAATAACCACTCCTGACGGAAAATCGTTATGGCGAGTGACTCTTCGCGTAAAAGAGGTTCGGGGCAAATACCCCGTGTTCTACTCACCATTTGAGCCTAGCGACGCTTGGATTGGTCGCACGGCCGTTTGGTTCTACTTATCCGAAACATTGGGTCCAGATGGCGATATCGTGCTCGGGGTACAGCAGATACCGGACCGTCACATGGTGATAGTGCCGAGCCTCATTACGAGTGCCGAGGACCTCAAAAAGATCTTCAATATGGGGTACGTTCCGCACTCGGATTCTAGCGAAGACGAATAACCGTATGCCAACAAAGGAAAAGAAACGCGCGGCGCTAGAGTCCGACGAATACAACCCATACGGCTACTTTAAAAGCTTTTACAAGCTTCCGAGAGAGATTGCCACTATTCCGACCCAACTACTGTCCGAGGGGGCAAAGGTCTTGTTCGGCGTCTTGATGAGCCTGGCCGGAGACTATGGAACAGCGTACCCAAAAATAGAGACCCTAGGCGCGCTGATGGGAGGAAGAGATCGCAGAACGGTGGAACGATGGATGCGCGAGCTTAAGAACATCGGTCTCATACGGAGCAAGTTCAAGGGCAAACGATTGTCTAACAACTTCTACTTCCTACGCTCCGGCATTACGGGCAACGGGACCCCCGAAGAGAACGAGGAGTGGACAAACCTAAAAGCGAAGATGGAGTTCGCAAGAGAGGACGAAGAGTACATCCGCAAAGAGAGACGATCCGCCTACGAACGCAAGAGAAAAACTGCCAAAATGGTCAGAGTAGTCGAAGAAGCGGCTGCACTCGTAGCGTGGGTCAAAAAACGCGAATCCCAAGACGAAGAGTTACGCAAGTGGGAAGAGGGGTTGAAGTCAAGTACGCAGGGCAATAATTCTGAAGTTCTGCGGACATAACGTATGACAAAAATGGTGCAAGTGTGCGACAAAAATGTAGCCTCTTGCACCATTTTTGTCTGCACCAGATAACAAGAGAGTATTAATAGACTTTAATAGACATCCCCGGGTAGTAAGCGGGAAGCACAGAGTCTTAGAACGGCCTCAAGTGAACCGCCTCCGCTTGAGGCTGCGGCGGGGACATCAGACCGTATGAGAATAGGAAGCCAGTCCTGTATATAAACCCCATGCAGAAGCTCGTATATTGCGTTTTGGCGGTGTAATCTCGTCTAGCTCCGCCTACGCCTCCAATGCGGCTTGTAGGGTCTTACAGGACTGGTAGTATGCCCAGAATCGCTCCAAGTAGGTCTTCAATTGGTTTAACAAATTTCTCGTTGAGTCCAAAATGGAAACTAGCAATAATGAGGTGGTTCAAGTGGCGAAAGAATTCGCGACAAAAGCACATTCGGGACAATTTTCCAGAAATGCTGCAAAGGATCCTTTTATATACCATCCCCGTCGAGTGGTCGAACTTATTGAGAAGTCGGGCGAGACAACCGAGGAAATTGCTGCGGCATGGTTGCATGACGTCGTTGAAGACACTGATGTGACGCTTGAGCAAATCGAAAAACGATTCGGAAAAGTAATCGCTGAAATCGTAGACGGCCTTACCGATCCGCCGCATTTTGCTGGCAACTCCACAAAGATTCGCAAGGCGTGGCAAGCTGAGCGCGTCACGAACAAGAGTGCGAGCGTAAAAAGGGTTAAAATTGCCGATCAAACTGTAAATATAAACATGATGGGCTTTGACCCTCCCGTTGGTTGGAGTACGGAAGAACGGCGCGACTATCTCGAAGGCGCCCGACGCATTGCACTTAACTGTGCCGGTGTGGAGGAACGCTTAGACAAACTGTTCGCAGAAACGTACCAAAAGGTTGCGGCTGTTATTCTGCAAAAAAACTAATACGGACGCTCTTTCTCCATGTCGCCCGAATATTTGCCCTGTGTCGCGAGGGAATTCATTTTTGAACGGAAGAGAAGTGCTTCCTGCGCTTTTCCCACGTTTGCATTCGGACTTTCAGCCCATATTTTGAGAACAGGATTTTGTATTGCGCGGGCGTACGAGAACGAGAGCGGCCACGGGAGCTTGCCCGCCTTATTCATCGCATTCAAGTGCTCGGTCGCCTGCTCGTCGCCCTGTCCGCCCGAGAGGAACACCATACCTGCGAGGTCCGCAGGCACCGTTTCTTTGAGCGCGCGGATAGTTTCCCTGGCGACCTCCTCGACACTTGATTGCTTCGCCGCTTTCTTGCCCGCAATGACCATGCTCGCTTTGAGAATCGTGCCTTCGAGAGCTACATTTTGTCCGGCAAGCTCTTCAAACGTCTTCCGGAGTGTGGCGACTGATACTTCGAAGCACCGCTCGATTGAGTGTTCGCCGTCGATGAGTACTTCCGGCTCGACGATGGGTACAATGCCTGCCTCTTGGCAGAGCGCCGCGTAGCGCGCCATCGCGTGCGCATTTGCGTGGATGCATGCATCTGAAGGCATACCTTTCCCGGTAGTAATGACCGCGCGCCACTTTGCGAACTTCGCGCCGAGCGTGTTGTACTCGGCGAGGCGCTCGCGCAGGCCGTCGAGTCCTTCGGTCACCTTTTCGCCCGGATGAAGTGCGAGGTCTTTTGCCCCCGCGTCTACTTTGATGCCCGGAAGGATTCCCTTTTTCTCAAGAACCGCCGCGAACGCCTCGCCGTCGTCCGTTTCCTGACGAATGGTTTCATCGTACAAAATGACACCGCTCACGTACTGTTCAAGCCCCTCTGCGGTAAGCAGGGTCTGCCGGTAGGCGCGGCGGTTCTCTTCGGTGCAAGGCACGCCCACCGCGTCAAATCTCTTTTGGCAGGTGCCTGAACTTTCATCCGCTGCGATGATTCCCTTCCCCGCCGCTACCATTTGCTTCGCCGTCTTCTTCAAGAGTTCGATATCCATGTTAGAGATTCTTAGTGAATAAAATGAACTTAGAAGCTCTTACACCCGCCTAAATTCCCGAAGAGAATTTGGGCGGGTTAAGAACTCGTAATTCGCTTCGCTCATAACGATTTCTAAATTATTGCATATGCTTTGTTTTAATAAATCGCACCGTACGCGGATGCGTGGACATCACGACCGAGTGCGTCACGATGTGGTCGGCGGCGAAGAGCACTCCGTCGGCGAGTGGTCCCGAAACGACACCCGTCGCGGTGAAGCTGATGTCATCGCCCTTGGCGAGGTCGCGCGCTCTGAAAACGGTCGAGAAGTCCGTGACCCCCGCGTCGCCCAGGCGTTTGACGTGTTTTTCGTCCTTCGGCTTCCAACGACAGAGAAGCTCACCGCCCAGACAACGCATCGCAGCCGCCGCGAGAACCGCTTCCGAACTTCCTCCGATACCCATCAGTATGTCGACGCTTGAGCGCGAGAGGCACGTGCCGAGCGCCATCGCGACGTCGCCGTCGGTAAAGAGGCGGACGCGTGCGCCTGCGGCGCGAGCTTCTGCGATAAGTTTTTCGTGCCGTGGACGATCGAGTGTTGCGATGATAATCTCTGAGACTTCCTTGCCGAGCGCACGCGCCACTTTTTTGATGTTGTCGGCAACAGGCGCATCGAGATCCACCACAGAGACCGCTTCGGGACCAACCGCAATCTTATCCATATACGAATCCGCCGCATGGTACAAACTCCCTTTCGGGCCCGTCGCGATGACCGTGAGCGCATTGGGAAATCCGTTGGCTACGGAATCCGTGCATTCAAGCGGGTCGACGGCAATATCCACAATCGGTTCCTGGCCTGTACCCAACTTCTCTCCAATGTACAACTCGTGTGATTCGTCTTTGGCGCCTTCGCCAATGACAATCTCACCCAAGAAATCTATCGTGTTGAATTGCGCGCGCATCGCATCCACTGCGGCTTTATCCGCAAGCTTCGCTTCACCTTTGCCTATCCACTTCGCGGCCGCTATCGCCGCGACTTCGGTCACCCGGACAAACTCGAGCGCAAGGTTGTCGAACGAGGAGCCGCCGTTGGATTTCATGTGCCATCAGGGTACCCCGCCAATAGGTAGCGTCAAGGGGATAAAGTCAGCTTCGAGCTGCGAGGTTCCAGCTTCAAGGAAAATGCATCGAGCCTCTTCTGTCTCGCAGCTCGAAGCTGGAAGCTGGAAGCTATTTAATATTCACTATCTTGTACTTCTGTGCGCCTTTGGGCGTATCGAATGCAAACGTGTCCCCCCGCTTCTTGTCCATAAGCGCCGAACCGAGCGGTGAAAGATGCGAGATTTTGTGCTCCTGCATATTTGCTTCGGCGGAACCGACTATCTCGTAGGTGTGCTCTTCTTTTTCCCCCTGCTTCTGTATCGTAACGACGCTGCCGAGCGATACGGCATTTCCCTTCGGGTGTTCGATGATGCGGGCATGGCTCAATTGCTCCTCGATGACGCGGATGCGGTCTTCGGT
>Ga0209542_10013035_pt1 | contig 14424 bp, 16 predicted proteins | sample RifCSPhighO2_01_FD_184028 | JGI IMG/M metagenome (GOLD analysis project Ga0209542, IMG submission 184028) | Soil microbial communities from Rifle, Colorado - Rifle CSP2_plank highO2_0.1 (SPAdes) (version 2) | ecosystem: Environmental > Terrestrial > Deep subsurface > Rock core/Sediment ...
CGCGGCGAGCCAGTGTTTCCGTACCTTTCCGCGCTTCGCGCGGCCGAATCGGTCGGGCAAAAATCGGAAAGTTTGATATTGGTGCGCGATGATGGATCAATCCCGGAAGACAATCCTTTTGGGAACGCAGTTTTGACGTTTGGTTTTAGAAATGTTCAAGGTCTTGCGTTTGACGACAAAGGACAATTATGGGCGACGGATCATGGCCCGTCAGGCGCGCAAACCGGAGACGACGAGTTAAATAAAGTTGAAAAAGGCAAAAATTATGGCTGGCCGGCGATTCGCGGAGATCAAACAAAAGAGGGAATGGTGACACCTGTTATAAACTCAGGCAGAAAAACATGGGCGCCTTCAGGAATGGCGTTTAAATCAGGAAAATTGTATTTTGCCGGACTTCGCGGACAGGCAGTTTATACTTATAATCCTCAAACAGGAAGTTTAGAAACTAAATTTGAAAATCAATTTGGACGATTGCGCACGGTGGCAATTGGCAAAGATGAAGAGTTATATGTTCTGACAAGTAATACTGACGGAAGGGGAACGCCAAACTCAGACGACGATAAACTAATCAAGATTTGGTAGTGTAGTTTTATTACTACCCTCTAACCTTTTTTTGATGACAGAGCTGTATCCTTTTTGAAAATGAATCTTCTTTTGCTCCCAATGCTTTTTGTGGGAATGTTACTTTTTCTGCCTGCAAAAAATGTGCGCGCAGCCTCTTTCCCTTGGGGATCAGGGTTTTATATTAATCTCTATGGTGGGGGAGCAGACCCCAACGGGAATATCGGCGACTATAATGGGGAGGCGGCTTGTAATATTGCAACAGGAACATGTATAGCGCAAAATCGCTTAAACGGTCAATTTTACGAAAGTGGCAATGTCCAAAGATATATTTGCCGCGGCAAAGTTTTAAATTGCGATAACACATTTGCCGCCTCTGGGCTCATATCTGGTCCCGAATACGGGAAAACCTTGGATATGACAAATCCCGGTTGCGACAGAACTGTTCAATTGGATGTTTTTGACAAAAATATGGGAGGGACATTAAAAGGTTATATGACCTGGTATTCGGGGGACTGCTCTGCTGTTCGGGCCGCTGTGGTTCCCACACCGACACCTACAACAACGCCAACTTATGTCGCCCCAACCCCATCGCCTACTCCTCAACCTCTAACTCAATTGAGGAGACTTCCGCCAACTGGTATGGGTGCGGTCGGATGGCTTGCTCTTGGGCTTGTCCCTCTTGGTTTTCTTGCAATGAGAATAAAGAAAAAGTGAAGTAGATATACAACTCGTTTCAAAACTCGCGAATTAGGCCTGTGCTAAACATTTTGAAGCGAGGTTGGAGAAGCTGTTGTAACGGACTTTCTGGAAGAAAGGTCCGATATGTCGCAACTTTGTTGCGTCATGAAACAGCTTCATAAGTTAGCCGCTGTCATTCTGAGTGTTAGCGAAGAATCTCACACGAATGTGTGTGGCTCGAACCAGTCGAGAAACCCGTTCGCGGAGTTTACGGTAAGTTTGTCGGATCCGTTCAGGGTGACAAGGGGATAAGGGTGTGCAGTGGTATACTTTTTGTGATGTCTCTAGTTGACAAATATTTAAATGGCATTACGATGTACCGTTTGACGCTTTATTTTCTTCTTCTCTTGTGTGTTTTTGCAATTGCCTTTTCAGCTTTTGGACTCTTGCCGTTTTCTCCCTGGGCGTTTTTAGTTTCTATTTTTCTTCTTGTTGCTTCCTGCTGGCTTGCCAACACTGCTTTTGCAAAATTTTTCAATGCCCCCACAAATTTTGAATCGGTTTATGTCACTGCCCTGATTTTGAGTTTGATAATTACTCCTGCCACAGCTCTTTCTGACGTCTCGTTTTTATTCCTCGCCGCGCTTTTGGCGATGGCTTCAAAATACATTTTAGCCATTGGCAAAAAGCACATTTTCAATCCGGCGGCATTTTCGGTGGTTTTGACTGCTTTAACTCTGAAGCAGGCCGTAAGTTGGTGGGTGGGCACACCAGTTATGGCGGCTCCGGTTTTACTGGGAGGGTTATTAATTGCCAGAAAGACCAGAAAGTTTTGGTTGGTTTTTACTTTTCTTGTTGTATCATCAGTGTTTTTTTTCGCCTCCTTAAAACAGGTTTTCTTGAGCTCGCCATTACTTTTTTTTGCTTTTGTGATGTTAACCGAGCCGCAAACGGTGCCACCGACAAGAATTTTGCAGATGACCTATGGAGGGCTGGTGGGGCTTCTAACTTTTTACCAAGCCCCTGAAATTGCGTTGGTTTTGGGTAATATATTTTCGTATTTAATAAGCCCTAAGAAAAAACTATTACTCGCAGTGGACGAGAAAAGAAAGGTTGGCAACAGCATGTGGGACTTTATGTTTAAAACACCCAAAAAGTTAGAATATCAGCCCGGACAATATATGGAATGGACTCTGGCGCATAAAAATACAGATAGCCGTGGTAGCAGAAGATACTTTACGCTGTCTTCTTCGCCAACTGAAGACACAATTCGGGTAGGAGTGAAATTTGATCCAAACGGTTCAAGTTTTAAAAAAGCCATGTTTAATTTAAAAAAGGGAGATGAAATCGTAGCTTCCCACGTGACAGGAGAATTTACACTTCCTAAAGATCGGAGCAAAAAACTTGTTTTTGTGGCCGGAGGAATTGGGGTTACACCTTTTCGGAGCATGCTGAAATATTTATTGGATAAGAAAGAAAAACGGTCGGTAATTGTTTTTTACACCGAAGAGGCCGCGGACGATTTTGTGTACAAAGATGTTTTAGATAATGCGCAAAAAGAGTTGGGGATAAAGGTGGTTTACACGATAACTAACAGAGAGAATGTTCCGTCAAATTGGAAGGGGAAAGTGGGGAGGATAGATGTAAAAATGCTTGAGGAAGAAGTTCCCGATTCCCCCGAACGCCTATTCTTCCTCTCGGGACCGCATTCGATGGTTGAAGGCTTCCGCCAAACGCTTCTAGAAATGGGTGTTCCCAAAGGGCAAATCAAAGTCGATTTCTTTCCCGGTTACGCCTGAAAATTCACACCATTTGTGTTTTTTCTAAATATTTACCACTCTGGAAATAGCATTGACTGTTTTGAGAGAGGGGGTGAGTTTATATAAAATTACTAAACTTAGTTGCTTTTGTATTGGTATTAGTGGGAGCTTTGAATTGGGGGTTAGTGAGCTTGGTAAATGCTAACTTGGTTACATTGCTTCTTGGAGAAGGGACGACCTTAACATCGGTTGTTTATGATCTGGTCGGCTTATCCGCAGTGTATGTAGCAGTGACTATGCTGCCTAAGGTAGCAAAGATGTAAGTTGTGTGAAAGTAGAGCCCGTCGGGGTGAGAAACGCCTCTCCCCGCGGGCAGGTGTGTGAACTTGACAAGTTGGTATGTTGACGCAAAAAGTTTACCGCGTAGGTAATTCGATGGCTATTACTATTTCTAAACACCACGCTAAGGATTGCTGGTGTTTATACCAAATTCATGAAAATGGTTGACGAATTTGCGCAAGAACACGAAGATGTATTGCGCGAACTTGCTCGCCGATGAAAAAAATTCCCCGCAAGGTTATCCGCCTTACCCCTGAGCAAGTCTTGGCAATTCACGACCAAATGATAAAAAGGTTTGGCGGTTCCCATGGGGTACGGGATGTTGGGCTAATAGAGTCGGCGGTTGTAAGACCTCAAGCTACCTTTGACGGAGTCGATTTGTATACTTCTATTTTTGAGAAAGCTGCGGCACTTCTTCACTCAATTCTGAAAACCACGCATTCGTTGATGGGAACAAGCGTACTGCCGTTGCTTCCGCAGGTATCTTATTGAGATTAAATGGTTACCAACTAATCAACAAACACAAAGAAGAAGTCTTGTTTGCAAAAAAAGTTGAAAATGGCAATTTAACACTTAAAGAAATAGCTACCTGGCTTAAGAAGAATTCCACAAAACTGTAACTGCTTGAAAGTCATCTTGTCATCCTCAAGAAACTGTGGATCCAAGGGATGTCATCCCGCACTTGATGCGGGATCTATGTAGATGTTTGTATAAGAACCTCGGAAGAACCTTGTTGCTTTGCAATAGATTCCCGCTTTTGCGGGAATGACAGTTTGTGGCAGACCCCTCTTCTGTCAGATCGTCACCTGCAACTTGAGTAGTAATTGGAAAGAAGCTGTAGTTTTTGTGGCCAGGGGGTTTGCCAATCATCCTGCAGAATCCCGCCGGTGTCGCCGGAGTTTGGATTCCAATCCCAATAGAACGAACTGCAGATGCTACGGGCAACAAAGTAGCGCGTTAAGTTGTCCTGCAAACTTACGTCGGAAGAGCTTCCGCCGTTCGTGCCGTATTTTCCTCCCCATTCTCCGGGGATTATTGTATAACCTTTTTGGGCAAGATACCCGAACTGTTTATCCCAAATTGCGCTCATGTTGGCAGGAAAATTTGTGTCGGAAAAATAACTTTGCCAATAAACATCCGGACCGTAAATATGGGGAGAAAATACTAATTTGTTTTGAGGGATGCTTGATGTAGAGATGGGGTAACACGAAACAGGAGCAAAATTTTCTCCCCAGAAGTTTCCATATCCTGAAGAACAGTTGCTATTGGTGTCAACTCCTTCAACAAATATGACCAGATTAGGATTTGCTGCCAATACAGCACTGCCGGCACGTTCTGCTGCCAAATTCCAGTCTGTGGAAGTGTTCCCGCTGCCCCAGGTCGCTTTTCCATGCGGCTCGTTTTTCAAGTCTATCCCCAAAAAGTAGGGAAGATTTTTGTAACGGTTGGCTATAAGTTTAAGGTCAGAAATCCACTGGGCTTCTGAATAGTTGTCTGTGTACCAAAGTTCTGAAATAGAGTTGCAATCAGGGCGGTGGTGATCAAGCAAAATATGCAGGTTTTGGTTGTTTATGTCAGTCAAAATCTTATCTAAAACCTGCAAACTGTTAAGCCGTTCTAAATCAGGATTTAAGTTGTAGTTTATGGAATCTGTAGCCACACCTTGCAGGGTGGCCGGACAGATAGGAACTCTGACAGCGTTGAATTTCAGGCCTTTCATTTGCTTGACCATATCTTTCCAGTTTCTTGCCCAAAGTCCGTGGAAAACATGTGTACCAGTTTCTGCGCCGAACCAATTTATTCCGCGCAATGTAATTTTGCTACCGTTTTTATAAATACTGCCATTTTGAGTTGTGTAGCCTGTTGCAGTAACGGGTGCCACAGTTGGTGTGGGTGCAGGGGTTGGAGTAGGAGTTGGCGAAGGGGTGGAAGAAGGTGTGGAAGTTGGTGTGGGCGTGGACGCTATGGTTTCACCCAAATATATAGAATCCACAAAAACCGGGAATTCATACATTCCTTTTGCATCTTGGATAACTATACCTTTTATTTTGGTGTTTGCTCCATTCAAATCCGAAAGAGGAATTGTGTATTTTTTATATATGTTTACGCCAGGTTGACCGCCATAAGAATCAAGTGATCTAGGAGTAGAAAGCTGTTGATCAGATTCTCCCACAAGATAAACTTGAAATTTTTGGTCATTGTGATCTGCCTGAAGCGAGAAACTGAAGTGGGTGTAGGGGCCGGTATCAATGCTGGAATTTGCGTGAAGAGAGAGTCCAGCCCAACCAGCCCAAGGTTCCCACCATATGGATTTTGTACCGGATGCAACGGGCGCTGGGTTGGCAAAATTGATGTTGCTATTCCATGACCAATTGGACCAGGAAGGGTCAAGAGCATCCTCGTAAATTGTCAACGAGGAAGTTTGGGCGTGTGTTTTGGGGAAAGGGGAAAAGGCAAAAATGCAAACAAGGCCAACGAGAAGAAAAGGCAACAACAATTTTTTTGCGCGCGAAAAATATTGAGCAGGCATGGTTTAAAAACTGACAGGGGCGATGGTAACATGGAAGTTTCTTACAGTCAAGCTTTTTTTAAAGAGGCGCGTTTGTTCTTGGCAAATTCAATAAAAACTGGGATTAGTGAGGCAAAAATTATTCCAAAGACAGCATATTCAAAATTGTTTTTGATTATTGATAAGCCGCCAAAGAAATATCCGGCAAAAGTTAAGGATGTTACCCATAAGAATCCTCCGGTAATGTTAAAAAGTAGAAATGTGGGGTAATGCATTTTTCCTACTCCCGCTACAAATGGAGCGAATGTCCGAATTATTGGTACAAACCGTGCTAGAATGATAGTTTTGCCGCCGTGTTTTTGGCAAAACTTCTGTGTTTTTTCAAGATACTCTTTGTTAAAAAGTTTGGAATTTTCTCTAGTAAAAACACGGGTGCCAAATTGGTGGCCGGCCCAATAGTTAACAGTGTCTCCTAATATTGCTGCCGCCAGCAAAATAACATAAACAAGCCAGATGTTCAAAAAGTTGCTTCCTGCCAATGCGCCAATCACAAAAAGCAAGGAGTCGCCGGGTAAAAAGGGAGTTGCTACGAACCCAGTTTCGGCAAAAATTATTAAGAAGATAAAAACGTAAGTTAGAGGTCCAAAAACGTTGATCCAATAGGCCAGTTGGGTATCAAGATGCAGGAAAAACTTCAAAATCTCCACGGGATTTAGTATATCAGAGTTGACACACCAGTTGGCAACTAGTAGTTTGGGGTGTAATATTTCAGTGTCCCCGACACACATTTCTGGAATAGTGGAAAAATATGTTGTTTCAAGACAGGAGAGAAGCTGGCAGGAAGCTGGCAGAAGTGTTAACGCCTTACAAGGATAAAAATCCCATCGTTTTGGCTTTGCCCAGAGGTGGTGTGCCAGTAGGGTACGAGATTGCCAAGGCGTTAAATGCTCCACTTGACGTGTTGGTGGTCCGCAAAATTGGTGCCCCACGTCAAAGGGAGTTTGGTATAGGAGCTGTTGCGCCCCAAGGCATAAAAGTCTTGGACAAAATGGCATTGCAGAATTTAGGGGTTGCCAAAAAGGATGTGGTACAAATTGAGAATGAAGCGAGGAGGGAGCTTGAAAGACAGCTTAGGCTGTACAGAGGAGTGACGAAATATCCAGCTTTGGGGGGTAAAACTGTAATTTTAGTTGATGACGGGCTTGCAACAGGTGTGACAGCAATGGCGGCTATTAAGTTTATTCTGAGGGAAAACCCGCGAAAAATAATTATTGCCCTTCCTGTTTGCGCTCCGGAGTCTATGGGAGCAATTAACTCTTTGATTTGTCCAACTAAAGATAAAGTGTTCTGCCTGTTTGCCCCATATGGCATGGGTGCAATCGGGTTTTGGTATCGCAACTTTGCCCCAGTAGCTGATGAAGAGGTGCTTCGGTTGTTAAAACGGGCGAAAAAGTTAAAATGATTTATACAAAAGTAAGTGCAGTGCCTTTGTTGTTCGCTCTGCCTGTTCTTCCTATTCTGTGAGTATAATCTTCGTAAGTTTTTGGGATTTCATAGTTGATAACATGGGTGACGTTGGGAATGTCTAAGCCGCGGGAGGCGACATCGGTTGCCAAAAGTACCTGGAGCAGGCCTTGCTTAAACTCCTGGACTGCTCTAAGTCTGGCACCTTGAGTCTTGTTTCCATGAATGGCGGCTGCCCGAAAACCTCTGTTTACAAGCTCCTTAGTTAGTCTTTCTACGTTCCATTTTGTAGCTCCAAAGATTAATACTTTATCAAACCCTTTTTGAATGAGGAGCTGGTGAAGTTGGTCAACTTTCTTGTTTTTGTCCATTACGCGCACAACATCCTGATCAACAAGGTCTGCCGTCTCGCCGGTTTTAACAGAAACTGTAACTGGATTTTTAACAAAAGATTGCAGGATGTGATTTACTTTTGCAGAAATTGTGGCAGAGAAGAATAACGACTGACGCTCCCTCGATAAAAGGGATATGAAAAACTCGACATCTCGAATAAACCCGATATCAACCATTAAGTCTACTTCATCCAAAATTACATTCCCGAAATTGGAGAGATTTAGGCATTTTCTATTAATTAAGTCGCGAATTCTACCTGGTGTTCCAATTACAAAATGCGGGTTTCGGTAAAGTTCTTGGGCTTGTCTGTTTAGATTTGCTCCGCCAATTAACAAAGTTGAATAAATGCCGAGGTTTTGCGCAAAAAATCTCAATTCCTCATTAATCTGTTGAGCCAATTCACGGGTGGGAGTGACAATGAACACGCGCTCACTTCTATACGAAGTTGAAGAGAAATTCTGATTTCTTTTACGCGTAGCCGAAGAGAAATTCTGATTTCTTTTATTTTTGAAAACTTTATCAATCATGGGGAGAAGAAAAGCCGCAGTTTTGCCGGTTCCGGTGTTTGCCAACCCAATCAAATCTTTGCCTTCTAAAATCGCAGGGATGGATTGGTCTTGAATGGGAGTGGGGGACGCATAGCCCTTTTTGGTAATATTTCTTACAACTTCCGGGCAAAACCCGAATCCTTCGAAAGAATTTCTTGGGGTGTAAGACTCTGCAACGCACGTATCTGCCGCTTTGTGAATGAAGCGATTGATGTCCAGTCTGTTGCCGCCAAAATTGCCACCTTGTCGGCGCCGTCTGCCTACACGAAAATTACCACGAAAATTGTTTGACATATTTTGTTTGATTTTTGGCTTGAAAGAATTTGTTAACGGTGGGGCTTTTTCAAGAAGCACTTAAGTTAATGAGCTTGTCAAGTAGAGGAATCTAAATACAGCTCGAATCTTTAACCAACTAGAGGTAGTATATCACAAACCCTATAATTTTACCAGTTTCGATTACTATTGAACATCAAGGAGGGTTAGTTCTGAAGGAGGCTCTATGCCTGAGTTATCTTCAAGAACTTTAATTCTTTTTTCTAATTTTCTTGCGTTATCGCCATTCATTTTGTACATATCTCCGTAAACACTTATTGTTGTTTCCATACTTACTACTGAGGATTCCAGCACGTCTACTTTTTCAATGAGCGACTTTAGTGTTTTAGTGTGTGAGTTGAGTATTGCAGTATGCCCATCCAAGGTTTTTTTAATTGGCTTGAGGGCTTCTTCTAGCAACTTTTTTAATTCATCTTTGTCCATATATTAATGCTATCAAGAGAGTCGATTATTTACAATATAGCTAACGAGTTATATCTGTATCATGTTTTAAGCTAGGGAGCTATAAGTTCCTTTTGCTTTGAGACCTTAACCCGCATCCACAACCCTTGTACTTGGTATAAGAATGACTCGGTTGCAAATGCAGTGTATTTCCCCCGTTGGTCTGTATAGAGGCTAGCAACAGTATTGCCCAAATCCGGCATTGCCATAGCACGATTTTACCACGGAGTCACTTAAAGAGGGGGATTAGAGTGTGGACTTGGGGTGGGTAGTATTAATGAAAAATTAAAGCAGGTTTCAAGTTTTGTGCAAAATCCTGATAAGTATCCGTACTAAAAGTTAACGCCCCGCCTTTTCCTGTGTACTCGATTTTAGTCAGGTCAAAAAGGTACTCCTGGTATGTTCGACCCGAAAAGACTGCACTGGCTACGATTCCTGTACTGTCTCCAAGTTGCTCCACAGAAACCACTCCTGGCGGAAGTTGTCCCGACTCGCCAATCATTAAATTTGTTAGCTCGCCCACCAGAACCCCGTTTACCACTGCTTCAGGTAGGTATAGATTATAAAAAGGTGTATTTAATCCGTCATGAATGCTTAAACGTATGGCTTTATTTTGAGGGCTGGTTATGCCAAAAACTGCCGGGTCATTTCGATTAACTGGAGTATCCGAAAGAAAGACTCGGGAATATTTAGGTAATTTGCCACCCCGTGCGGCGATTAAGTTCACATTTTTTTCAAACGCTGAGTAATCAAAATCAAAAACGCGTCTGGTCTCAAAAATTAAAACGTCCATGCGACCGTCTTGGTTATCTTTAAAAAAACGCAGAGGTATGACCCTTTTTATTTTTCCAAACTCTGTTGTATTTTTCTGCCTCTCGCGCACGAGCAACGTTATTCCCGTTCCGGCTCCAGCTGCGGCCAGATATGCCCCGATAAGCGTTCTTCGGCGAAAAGTTAGCCCTTTTCTTATCCGTATTGCGTCATCCAGATCCCGCTGTCTTCTCCAGTTGAGAACTGCCCGTCCTTTTAAATTGTTTATTGTTCCTTGGGCAGCCACCTCAGCTGGTGTCGCAACACCTAAAAATATTTCTTTAAAGCGCATTTTAATTAACCGTCGCGCGATTGTAACATGAACTTGATAAAGTGGTATAGTGAATTAATGCCCAAACAAAAAAATAAAACAGCTGGCAAGTGTGGCTTTTCTCATCTGATAGCTTTGATGGGACTTGTCGTAGTTTTGGCTTTTATTCTTTTGCCAAACTCCTACCTTATTAAAAAGAAACCACCGTGTGCCAATTCTATTAGTTGCACCCAAAGCTTTGGGCTCAAAGTAGAGAATGACGTAGTAGGCATCTTTAACGGCCAAAAAATAACACCTCCCCAAATTGATCTTGCCCAAAAAGAAACTCCAACGCGCGTATTGGGCGACTCAGCTTCAGCAGGGAAGCGTGTTGAAGTTGACCTGACAACACAAACATTGAAAGCTTACGAGGGGGATAAGCTTTTTATGGAAACTTTAATTTCCTCGGGTAAATGGTTCCCGACGCCGCCAGGGGAATATGATGTTTGGGTAAAATTAAGAGCTACAAGAATGTCCGGAGGAGAAGGCGCCGACTATTACGACCTTCCCAATGTTCCTTATGTTATGTTTTTCTATAACAAAGATGTTGGTAGAATGCGTGGCTTTAGTCTACATGGAGCTTACTGGCATAATAATTTTGGGCATCCCATGAGCCACGGATGCGTTAATATGAGAATAGCTGACGCGCAAAAACTTTATGATTGGATAAACCCTCCGACAAAAAGCAATACGACATATGCCGACAAAGACAATCCTGGAACGAAAGTAATTATCTATGGTCAAGCGCCTTAGCCTATTTTTTCTATTTCTAATACTAGTTATTGGGCTTTCTGCAAAGAGGCTGCCTGTGCAATTATCTATGGCACCTTTGGTGAGTCCAATACCCACACCAACGCCTGTTCCGGAATTACCCAAGGTTATGAATGTTGAATCTCCTGACATGAAACAAACACTTACCATGAAAGAGCAAAAGAATGGCAGTTCCGTTACGCACACTTTCTTAACATCCGGCGAAAAAGAACACGCTCAACAGCAAGTATTTACAAAGACTGTTGACTTGCCAAAAACAATCACCATCCCATTTAATGCCTGGTCTCCTGGAGGAAATAAGTATTTCTTTTTGAAAGAGACGGGCAGCGGTCTTGACAGCTATATTGTTTTAACCTCTCTTGGCAAACCAGTCGCCAGGGATCTCCAAACTGTGGTTGTGGAAGAATTATTTGCTCAAAAATATGCGGATTACAAGATTACCGATGTAACCGGCTGGGCCGCCCCGACACTTCTGGTTGTAAATACTGATAAGCTCGATGGAACCGTCGGCCCGTCATTTTGGTTTGACGTTGCGTCATTATCGTTTACCAGGCTTTCTACACGTTTCAACTAAACTGGTCAAGTAAAAATTTCATCTGGAAACTTGTTCAAGGTATCCATCAATGGCGTCTGAAGAAGACATTGTTGTAGCCTTTTGTTTAATATATTCAAGGCCTTTTATTACATCAGCTACAGACAACGCGATTCCTCTTTTGGCTGTTGCCCGAACTAAATCAAATATATTATAAGCCTTGCTAATACTAAAATTTCCAGCGTCAATTGGTTGTTGCGGTCTGAATTTAACCTGATCAAGAAAATTAGCGATTTCTTCTGGATTATATCCATATAACATTAATGCTTTTCCCAAATCCGCGGCATCTTCGATGAGAACCGACCGTTCTAACACTCCGGCAAAATTAGGGCTTGGTTGTCTGTTGTTAAAAACTTTTGCAGGGACTTCTGGCCTTTCGACCTCAATAGCGCTTTTAGCAGGTTGAGCCGGGTTAAAATTCCCGAGGACAGCCCTAATTTCACTTATATAGCTTTGTGCTACACCCGCAATTAACTCTCGCCAAAAACCATTTGGATTACTCTCACACGCGGCAATATATTTTCCATAAACTTCTCGTACTATGTTTGGCGATAAAGTGAAACTAAGCCCTCCCGAATTTAGCCACTTTTCCATAAGAACTATTTCAAAAGCGACTCGTCCATCAAAACCGTACTCTTTATTTTCGGTGACTAAATCTTGTAGGGATCTTCTTGCATCCAGAGGGAACTGGTTTGACCAGTTTGTAAAATCTTCCTGGGACATAACTGGAACTTCTTCGGGGGATTGATCAAGAGATAAAGCAGTTTTGTCTGGAGCGGCATGTGCTGTAGCGGGTTTAAGTAAGACAGCCATAGCTAATGTTATTATTGTGGCTCCAATACCAATTAAACGTCCTGCCAACGAAGGAGACCTAGAAGTCGTTTTCGGTTTTTGGTTGGTCAGAAAAGGATTGTTGTCCCGTTCAATTGGTTTTAACCATTGCCGCCCAAACCGTGGTGGCTCTGATACTACTGGTTGCGATGCAGCTGTATATACAATTTGTGGATGTCTGTGATCAAGAAAAACAGTTCCTTTTCCATTCGGTTCTACCGTCATGAATGGCTCACCATCAATTGTACCTATGAGTGTTGGCATGCCTGATTGTTCTTGTGCAACTTTAGCTTGTTCAAAAGACAATTTTTCCTTGTTGCGGATAGTTCTGGCAGCGGCCTCCTGTCTTGACCTTGTAGACATTACAAAGGCTAAACCTGCGCAAAACCGAGCTTTTTCTTCCATCGTGAGTCCGGCAAAATCTTTACCTCCACTTTCACTGGCTGTCCGGACTGCTTGAGCAATTAAGCTACGTTTGTCAGGAGCCTTTCCTAATCTTGCTCCAGGCTGTAAAAGCGTTAAAGCTTGTGAGCACCTTCTGTCCAGATTGTTCGGATTTAGCTGTTTGGGCAAAATATTTTGACCTGAATAGATTTCAAAAAGTTGTTTGTTGGAACGGCCGACCAGGAGGTCGCGATATCTTTCTTGCATAAGTGGTGCGATTTTATACCTACAGCCTTAAATTGTCAAAAACCACCCCGTCCTTAAAAAAGACAAACGCCCAAAAAAGTTGTAAAATTGCCCCGTGACTTTAGAGCGTAATGAATTTAGAGAGGCTGTGGAGGAGGCTGCTGTGATTATTAAAGAAAATAGAGCGATTCTCGTAAGTGTAACAATGGGTACTGCGCGCAATATCGGGTGGGTTCTGGTCAGCACCCTGGCTGTCCACAGGATGGAAAGGCAACCGGTTCCTGAATTTGCCGAAGGCATGATGAAAGGTCTTGAAGAGGTGGTACCGTGGGAATTAATCGAAGATGCACAGCAAGGGGATTTATCTTTGGAAGTACAAGTCTTGGTGAGTTTCGGTAGTGGGTCAATTTGAAATTAAGTATTAATCTTGCTTGACTGCTTATGCACCCCATGCTACTATTTCTTCATGGACGTAAACAAGCTTGCGCACAAGATAGTTAAAAAGGCTACAGAAGATAAAAACCCTGCCGCCGTGGCATTAGGAAGACTTGGTGGTTTAATAGGTGGACATGCACGAGCAAAGAAACTTACTGCAAAACGAAAAAAAGAAATTGCCAAAAAAGCTGCAAAGGCTCGATGGTCAAGGTAAGTAAACTTAATCAGCTTCTGCTTTTACCTTGTTCCTTATTCTCTGTATCAACTTATGGGTATTCCCATGCTTCAAGAGTCCTAAATAGGAAGCAATCGTTTCTTTTGAATTATTATATTTTATTCTTTTGAACATTCTTCGTTTTGTTGCAGTTCGCAATACTCTGTGATGTGGGAAGTGAATCCAGCCTAAGAAATCCATCCCAGAGGATAATTTTTTAATGAAAACTTTATCACTATGCAGAGAGAGTTTTAATTCACCACTTAAAAAGTAAGACACTTGAGGAATAAGATTTTCTAGATATGATTTATCCCGATGCAAAACTACAAAATCATCACAATACCTTATGTAATATTTAACCTTTAGATCTCTTTTAACAAACTGGTCGAACTCATTCATATAGACATTGATTAGGAGCTGGCTGGTAACATTTCCAAGTGGTAAACCTACTCCTTTTTGGCTTCCTGTACAGAAGCTGTCAATAATAGTACCTAAAAGCCACAAGATGTTTTCATCCTCAATATATTTCCATAAAATATCTTTTAAAACTTGGTGGTCAATATTGGCAAAAAATTTTCTGATATCACACTTTAATACCCAACATATTTTGGTGTTATTAGCAGACACCGCCCAGGATAGTTTTCTGAATCTATTTATTGCCTTATGTGTTCCTTTATTAACTTGGCATGAGTAAGAATCTGTCAAGTACCCCATTCATGAAGACATTATTCTCTAACTAACTCTGCATAAACGGCAGGAGGCATTTTGAGCTTAGTATGGATCCTATCATAATTGTAGTAGT
>Ga0209542_10013036_pt1 | contig 14424 bp, 14 predicted proteins | sample RifCSPhighO2_01_FD_184028 | JGI IMG/M metagenome (GOLD analysis project Ga0209542, IMG submission 184028) | Soil microbial communities from Rifle, Colorado - Rifle CSP2_plank highO2_0.1 (SPAdes) (version 2) | ecosystem: Environmental > Terrestrial > Deep subsurface > Rock core/Sediment ...
AGTCGATAACAACTCTTACTCCTGAAACTAGGTCTTGGTATAACGAGACTGGATTTGGGGTTAAGCTTATTAAAACAAATCGAACCACCATCAGTGGCAGGGGAATAGTTTCCCAAGATTCAAATGGTACTAATAAAATTATGGCCGGAGTTCAATATTTTCGATCTGGACCAATCCAGTTTATGGCGGTACCAGTCGCAAGAATAGAAAAAACGATAAATGGTCCAACCGCATTAGCAGTTGTTGCAAACCCAATATATAAACTGGGCCGAAAGGGGATTAGATCCCGACTGGCACTTTCTCCGGATGTGCTTGTAAGAAAAACTTTCGACAAACCACTATCTTGGACTGCTGGTCTTGGATTCGATGTCTTTCCTCGAAAGAAGAAGGGCGATCGAATTGAAGCAGCGTTACTTAGGACTTCAACAAATCATTGGCAATTTAGAAGCAGATTTGTCCTAAACTTTGCATTTTAAACTAAACCCGAGCTCTCGCTCAGGATTTTAATTAAACTAATCTTCTGTAAATTCTTGTCAAATAATAATAAAAATGATAAAATGATAAAAGTATTGGGTTCGCTCGTAAACAATTTCGCCAGCTATTGTCTGGCAAGGAGACAGCAATGACCAAGTTTGTCGTCAGCCTCCTGGCTGGAGCAGTAGTTTTGGCCATGAGCGCGCCTTCGACCGCCCAGGGGGGGGCCTTCAGGTTACCTCGTGACGGTAAGCTCGGGGGAGAACCCGATCTCAAGTGGTCTGACTGGCATCGTCCGTCTGACCAACGAGAAGAATCGACTGCTCGAAATCGCTGTCCAGCAAGAGCAGGCCTGGGTTCTCTACGGCCCAAAGTTCAAGCTCGGAAAAGCCGAGGCCATTGTGGCAGGTTCCGTCGGCCACTTCCAAGGCTCACCCTGGGCTGGACCCTTCGCCTCATTGAGTGTGCCTGTTTCGGGGAACGTCGCATTCAGCACGTTTCACTGGCCTGGAGCATTCCCGTGGGAGCCGAGGGACTAGAAGACCGAGAACGATGGCGTCGAGAATCCTGAGAGCATCTACAAGGGATACGTTGGCAGTGCCCAAGTCGACATTGGTCCAGTCGGTTTCGTCTATTCCTGGCAGAACTTCATGGACGAACCGTGGAACGAGTTGCCAGGCATAGCCTACACAGCCAAGGTTCGAGAAGATTTCTCGGTCTCAGGAAGTGCCACCTGGAACAACAACGCCGAGAAGTGGATGTTCTATGTCGGCCTGACATGGAAGCCGCAACGCGATCCCTAGGGTCGCAGCCCCGACAGAGTCCCGTGCAGAAATGTACGACCTCTGTGCGGGGCTCTTTTAATTTTGATTAGAATAATATACAATGTAATAGTAATTTTGCCAGCCGAGGGGCCACCGCAACCGAGGATAGGCAAAATTACACCTTGAAGAAAGGGAGGAATTGGAAGGGAAAGAAACCCTTCCGGTGTCTTTCCCTCCAAAAATATCCCGGGGTAGAGCAGCGGTAGCTCGTCAGGCTCATAACCTGAAGGTCGGGGGTTCGAATCCCTCCCCCGGAACATTTTTAAAACAACACTTGAAAGAGTGTTGTTTTATTTGGATAAAATACTATTGTTATATAAAAGGTAGGCATTATTATGATCTTCGACAATTTGCCAGATGACTTACAGGGTGAGGAATTAGTTGAATTTGCCGTTATGAGATTTAGAGAGCTAAGGTCAAAAATTTTCAGTCATTTGCCAGAAGAATGTCCATTGAAATCACGAAATGTCCTATCTAAAGATATGTTTCTTGTTTTAGACATCGAAACAGTTCCGAGCCAAGAGGGTATTTGTTCTCTCTGTCCTGAGACCACCTGCCCCTATAATCCGAACTATAAATTTAAGAATCTACTACCAAATTAATATGGCGAAAGCCATATTTTTAGTTATCAACTTCCATAAATTCGAACCTGAGATATAATACAAATGTATCTATATCTGGAGTATGGCTAAATCTGAATTGCGCCTAAAGGCAAGACAATTAAGAAAAGCAGAAGGGAAAAGCATTATAGAAATTGCATCAATTTTGGGCGTGGCAAAAAGCACCGTTAGTTTATGGTGTAATGATATTCGATTAACGGATGCTCAGATTCAGAATTTAATTAGCAGTAAAGAGCGAGCTCTTAAAAAGGCTCAAATAATAGCAGCAATTAATAAAAGAGAGAGATGGCTAAAAAAAGTTGAAGGGTATAAGCAGTATGGGATTAAGAAATTAAGAAACCTATCCCAAAAGGAATATTTTATAGCAGGACTCTCTTTATATTTGGCCGAAGGATCAAAAACACATAAAAAAGTCGTATTTACTAATTCAGACCCTAAATTGATAAGGTTTATGAAGAATTGGCTTGCAGATTTTTTTAGTATTTCCGAAGAAGATTTTAAATATTACGTGATTATAAATATCATTCATAAAGATAGGGAAAATTTAGTCAAAGATTTTTGGTCAAAATATCTTAATATAAAAGCTACACAATTCGGGAAGGTTTCGTATGTAATATCAAAACAGAAAAAAGTTTATGAGAATTATAATTTTTACTACGGAACTATGCATATGCAGGTCTTGAAAGGAGCTGATTTGTCATGTAGAATAAAAGGGCTAATTGAGGGCTTATTGTCCTCTGACATTTTTACAAGCCGGCGTAGCTTAATGGTTGAAGCACCGCCCTCATAAAGCGGAGAAGAAGGTCCGATTCCTTCCGCCGGTACAAGGTACTATCATTATAATTTAATATAGGAGACGTAGTCTTTAATAATTAAATGGAAACAAAAAAACCACTCTTCAATCATCAGTTTCATCAATTCGACTCGGGCTTAAGATTGGTTACCATTCCAATGCCTGCGACAAGAACGGTAACGGCTTTAGTTTTAGTTGGAACGGGGTCTAAATATGAGACTAAAGAGATAAATGGAATCTCACATTTTCTTGAGCATATGATGTTCAAGGGAACGACAAAGAGGCCTGGCTACTTAGATATTTCTAGAGAGCTAGATTCTATCGGCGCTGAATACAACGCTTTTACAAGCAAAGAGTACACAGGCTACTATGCCAAAGCTAGCTCAGATAAAATCGATGTTATCATGGATGTTATTTTTGATATTTATTTAAATTCTAAATTAGATGAGAAGGCCATAACTGTCGAAAAGGGCGTTATCGCCGAAGAAATAAACATGATTCACGATTATCCTTCTCGGCAAGTGGGCAACCTTTTCGAAAAATTATTATACGGCGACCAGCCGGCTGGCTGGGAAATAGCAGGCGAGAAAGAAATAATAACGGCTTTAAAGCGCGATGACTTTGTAAATTATTTCAATACTCACTATATCGCAGAGAACACGATTGTGGCTGTCGCTGGTAATATCGACCCAGAAAAAGTAAAAGAAAAAGTCTCTGTTCACTTTGAAAATATTAGAAAAGGGGATAAGTTCACTAAAAATCCAACTAAAGAAGAACAGTCAGCTCCCGCTTCACTCATTCACTATAAAAAAACAGATCAAAGCCACTTTATTTTAGGTTTTAGATCTTTTGATATGTATAACGATAAAAAGTATCCATTAGCGGTGCTGAGTACAATTCTTGGCGGGGGAATGAGCTCAAGGCTTTTTGATGAGGTTAGGGAAAAAAGAGGACTGGCATACTATGTACATGCCGGCAGTCAGGAATATACGGATAGCGGCTACTTTGCCGTTAGCGCCGGCGTTAATAATGAAAAAGCTGTTGAGGCAGTCGATGTAGTATTGTGTGAGTTAGCTAAGGTCAAAAAAGAAGGAGTGACGCCTCTGGAGCTCCGTCAAGCAGTAGACCAGATTATTGGCCGCACTGCCTTGGGCCTTGAGCATTCAGATAGAATAGCCGAAGTCTTTGCCGACCCAATCTTATACCACGGTAAAGTTTTGACGCCGGAAGAGGAACTGGATAAAATTAAGAAAGTAACCCTTTCTGATATAATGGAGGTAGCTCAAGAGGTTTTTGATGAGAATAAATTGAACCTCACATTGATAGGACCATTCGAGGATGATGAGAAGTTTAAGCCACTGTTAAAATTAAGATATAAAGCACCCCTAAATGCCGGAACAACCAACTAAGATAGAGATCAGCACCTCCAGTATTGTAAAGAGTATTCTTATAATACTCTTGATCGTATTTCTGTATATTCTACAGAGCGTTGTCATTATATTCTTATTCGCCCTAGTTATTGCCGCAGCAATATCACCCTTTGCTAATTGGTTAGATCAAAAAAAATTCCCAAGACTGCTGGGGGTTTTGCTTCTATATTTAACTGTCTTTAGTCTTTTCGTCCTTGTTATTGCTTTGATAATTCCATATGTGTCAGATGAGATAGGTCAGCTAAATGAGAATTTACCCAAGATCGTCGAGAAAGTATCAACTTCCCTAGAAAGAGTTCAAAGCGGCTCGCCGCAATACCTGGATTTTATAAGCGAACTTCAGAATATGCTTGAAGGCGCATCTAATTATCTCCAGCAATCAGCCCAATCAGTAGTCAGTATTATTGCGAGTATTTTCGGTGGACTATTTTCCTTCATCGCTATTATCGTTATCTCTTTTTATCTATCGGTTACGCGTAGGGGTATTGAGAACTTCTTATCTTCAGTTGTTCCGGATAAACACGAGGCATACGTCATTAATCTTTGGAAGCGGGCTGAGGTTAAGGTGGGCAAGTGGCTCCAGGGGCAGATGTTATTGGCATTGATTGTCGGACTCGTGGTTTATATAGGATTGTCATTAATGGATATCAGGTTCGCTTTGGTGCTTGGAGCTTTAGCAATGGTGCTTGAGATTGTGCCCATCGTCGGACCGGTTATTGCCGCTATACCGGCAGTGTTCTTGGCATTCACTCAATCTCCGTCTCTTGGCTTATGGGTCTTAGTTTTCTATGTCTTGGTCCAACAGCTGGAGAATCATATCTTGGTGCCCCTTGTATTCGGTAAAACTATTGGCCTCAACCCCGTTGTTGTATTAATAGCTTTGCTCGTCGGTCAGCAAGTCGCCGGCATCCCCGGCATGATCCTCTCGGTGCCCATTGCCACAATTATCGTCGAGATGATCGATGATATTGCTAAGTCTAAAGAATCTCGTCGAACAAATTCATAAATCATAGAACATAGAGCATGGAGCAATATTATTAGAATTTTTGTTCCATGTTCCATGTTCCATGCTTTATGTTATAGCTACTCCAATAGGTAACCTCGAGGATATTTCTCTGAGGGCAGTTTCAGTATTAAATAGCGTTGATTTAATTTTGGCTGAAGATACGAGAGTGACAAAGAACTTGTTGGATAAGTACAATATTAAAACACCTATGACTATCAACCCCGACGCTCTCCCTCGGCGAGGTCGGGGCCCCGACCGCTTCGCGTCGGGGAAAATAAACGAGATAATCAGCATGCTTAAAGAGGGGAGTAATTTAGCTTTGGTCTCTGATGCCGGTACCCCAGGCATAAACGACCCAGGCAATTATTTGATCAGCCAAATATTAGAGGAGATCCCAGATATAAAGATAGTAGCTGTGCCAGGAGCAAACGCGGCGATTGCGGCGCTAAGTATTAGCGGATTCTCAACTGATAAGTTTGTGTATTTGGGCTTCCCGCCCCATAAAAAAGGCCGCCAAACATTTTTTAAAAAAATTGGCCAGATGGATGAAACCGTGGTATTTTATGAATCTAAGCATAGGATATTAAAGGCCTTGAAAGAGCTAAATACAATATCTCAGCTTGAGGATAGACAAATTATGGTCGCCCGCGAACTTACGAAACAATTTGAAACAATATATCGCGGAACATCTGAGGAAGTATTCAATCGTCTCAATAAAGGCAAAGAAAACCTCCTCGGCGAATTTGTAGTAGTGGTTAATCATAGAACATAGAACATGGAACAGAGAGCAAAAAAATTCTATATTACGACAGCCATAGCCTACACAAATGCAAGGCCTCATTTGGGCCATGCCCTAGAGTTTATTCAAGCAGACGTGTTAGCACGCTACCATCGTCTAGCGGGGGATGATACTTGGTTTTTGACTGGTACCGACGAGCATGGAACTAAAATAGCCAGAGCTGCAGAAGCAGCAGGAAAGCCAGAGCAGGAATTCGTAGACGAGATTACTAAAGCTTTTATCAATCTTGATGAAAAATTAAATATTTCCAACGATGATTTTATTCGGACTACAGATCGTAACCGCCATTGGCCGGCTGTGATAAAGTTATGGAATAAATTAGTTGAAAATGGGGATTTATATAAAAAAGAATATGAGGGCCTATACTGTGTAGGCCATGAGGCTTTTATTAAAAAATCCGAGCTTGTTGATGGGTTTTGTCCGATTCACAAAACAGAGCCAGAAAAAATTAAAGAAGAGAATTGGTTTTTTAAGCTAAGTAAGTATAAAAAAGAAATTAAAGAGAGAATTAAATCAGATGAATTGAGAATTGTGCCAGAATCACGAAAAAACGAATTACTGAATTTGTTAGATGATGCCGAAGATGTTAGCTTTTCAAGGCCGTCAAAGGATTTAAAATGGGGGATTCCGGTACCTGGAGATGATACTCAAACGATGTATGTTTGGGCGGATGCGTTAACAAACTATATCTCAGCTGTTGGCTATGCTGATGAAACTGAACAATTCAAAAAATACTGGCCAGTCGATGTTCATTTAATTGGTAAAGATATTCTTCGCTTCCATGCCCTATATTGGCCAGCGATGCTACTGTCTGCAGGATTAGATTTGCCAAAGGCAATTTATGTTCATGGATTTATAACTGTTGAAGGTGAGAAGATGTCTAAGACAGTCGGTAATGTTATTGATCCGTTTGAATTGATAGAAAAATATGGAAGTGATGTGGTTAGATACTTTTTGCTTCGCGAAATTCCATCAACTGAGGATGGAGATTTTTCGTTTAAAAAATTAGAGGACAGATACAATGGCGACTTGGCTAACGGTTTGGGCAATTTGGTCCAAAGAGTGGCAACGCTTATAGAGAATAATCTTGACGGAGAATTAATATTTAAAGACGAATTGGCAGAACTAACACCCGTATTGCTGGAATTATTCAAAACATATAAGAGTAATATAGGATCCTTTAAGCTTCACGAAGCCTTAGCGAACGTGTGGGATATAATCGGATATGCCAATGTCTATGTAGATAATAAAAAACCGTGGGCGCTCAAAGAAAATCCCGAAGAATTCTTAAAAGTCATGATTACCCTTGTTGTATTAATATATGCTATAGCTGTGCGTATATATCCTTTTATGCCAGAAACAGCAGATAAAATCTTCGAAATATTTGGCATTGATAAAAAAATAGGCTTACTTGATAATATTCATTTAAGAATAAAAAAAGGCGGGGTTTTATTCCCGCGTTTGAGTTAGCCCCCCTTGAGGATTTTATTGGTTATATATTGTTCAAGGTAAATACGATCACAAAGAGGATGTTCTCTTTCCCATCTTTGTATATCCTTTTCCAAGCGATGTATTTTAGTTATCAAGTATATAACTAAGAATGGCCATATGATAGAGAAGAAAAGTCTAGGAGCTGAAAATAGATCAACTAGCTCTATTCCAGATTCTTGTGCGTATCGTTTATCCCGATTGCCGAGCCTTATGTAAGTTGCGATGGCAATTAGAGAATAAATAAGTATGGAGGTTGCCCAAATCATTGTAATTCTCCTTCGGGTACGTATTTATAATGATATTTTTCGAGTAGTTTCCAGGCGACCATGTAAGCAATGAACCATGCCCATATCCATGGATATTGAAACGTCATTATAGCTGACATAAAATAGAAGCCTGCTGCAGCTATGCGGCCGCATTCTACAACGGCTTCTCTGAAGTCATAATCCTTGAATATTAGAAAGGGCCATATAAGCGAATGGCAAATCCCTACAAAGAATGCGAGAGGTGCTTGTTTAGAAAGCTTTAGCAGCTCCGAAGAAGACTTAGTTACAATAAAATTTACTAACATAAACAGGCACAAGGTCATTGCAAACATTACCCCTATCCCGTAGACCGCGCCAATGATCTGCAATACTGACATATGGTTTAAGTTGTAAAATTACTGATATAATAGTAAGATATTTGGTGACTTATGTCAATTTTTGATTCACATTGCCATCCGCAGTTTCCACAATACGATAATGATCGAGAGGAAATGATAAAAAGAGCTCGCGATGCGGGTGTATTTATGATTTGCATCGGGACGGATTTAGAAACATCAAAGCAGGGAATTGAGCTGGCTCAAAAGACCGAAGGTATGTGGGCATCAGTTGGTCTGCATCCCAATGATAATCTTGATGAAAAATTTAATCCTGAAGAATACGAAGATTTATTGAGGCAAGACAAAGTAGTCGCAATGGGTGAGATTGGCTTGGACTATTATCGGACAACCGAGGATTCGGCCAAAAAATTTCAGAGAGAAAGATTCGAGCAGCAGTTAGATGTGGCAAAAAGAGTTAATGTGCCAGTGATAATCCATTCACGCGATGCCGGGAAGGGGAGCGTTGGGATTGTACATGGAGACTTACTCTCGATTTTAAAAAATAATTTGCCATCTAGGTTGGGTGTGGCTCACTCATTTACAGGTACCCTAGAGGAAGCTAAAAAATATTTAGATTTGGGTTTTAGTCTTGGGTTCAATGGGATTCTGACTTTTGCCAGACAATATGATGATGTTGTTCGATACGCTCCGCTAGGTCGAATACTCCTTGAAACAGATGCACCATTCTTAGCACCGGAACCATACCGTGGCAAGCGAAATGAATCCGCGTATATAATAGAAGTCGCCAAAAAACTCGCCGAACTCAAAAATATTTCATTAGAAAAGGTTATTGAAAAAACTACAGAAAACTGTAAGAATCTATTTAACTTAAATGCCGAACTACAATCCCTCTAAAATTGAAAAAAAGTGGCAGAAAAAATGGGAGACTGCCCGGCTTTATAATTCTAAAGATCAGGTTAAGGGGAAAGAAAACTATATGCTTCTTGCCGAGTTTCCATACACATCCGGCAATCTTCATATCGGTCATTGGTTTACTTATTCTATATCCGATATTCTTGCCAGATATTTAAGAATGAAAGGTTTCAACGTTATGTATCCAATTGGATTCGATGCATTCGGATTACCAGCCGAGAATGCGGCAATAAAAAGAGATACCAGTCCTGCTGCTTGGACAAAGCAGAATATTAGACACATGACTAAACAGCTAAAGAGTATCGGGGCAACCTTTGACTGGCAAAGAGTAGTAGATACTAGTAGCTCAGATTATTATAAGTGGACGCAATGGATATTTTTGAAGCTATATGAGAAGGGTTTAGCTTACAGAGCTCAAACTCGAGTTAATTGGTGTCCCAAAGACAAGACAGTCTTAGCCAATGAGCAAGTTATAGATGGCCGGTGTGATCGTTGCGACACCCCAGTTGAGCAAAGAGAGCTTACTCAGTGGATGTTCAAGATAACAGATTTTGCCGATCCTCTTGTAGATGATCTCAAGAGTTTAGACTGGGATGATACAGCCAAGCTTGGCCAGATAAATTGGATAGGCCGCTCTGAGGGAACAATTGCAGAATTTAAACTTGAGAATCACGAGGATTCTATAGAAATATTTACCACAAGACCAGACACTATTTTTGGCGTCACTTATGTCGTGCTCTCGCCAGAGCACCCTTTGGTTGAAAAATTAAAAATTCAAGCTTTAAATAAGGAAGAGGTTGAAAAATATATCGATAAGGTTAAAAAGAAAACAGAGCTTCAGAGAATAAGCGAGACAAAGGATAAGACCGGTATCCCACTCACTGGGATAAATGCCGTAAACCCATTGTCGGGGGAGAGGATTCCGGTTTGGGTGGCTGATTATGTGCTAGTCCACTATGGTACCGGCGCAGTTATGGCTGTGCCCGCTCATGATGAAAGAGATTTTGAATTTGCTAAAAAATATAATTTGCCAGTTAAAGTTGTTATCGAACCTGAAACAGGTCCGATCCTGCCCAATGAGCAACATCGCAGGAGTATTGTCGCCATTGTTGAAGATACGGTTGCAAAAAGATATTTAACGCTGAATTGGGGGCCCAAGCTCGGGGGCACATTATTTATTGGAGGAGGGCGCGAGGAGGGTGAGGATGAAGTATCAACTGCTCTAAGAGAGATAAGAGAAGAAACTGGATATACAAATGTAGAATTTGTAGCTAAAACAGAATTGATGCACCATCACTACTTTGCTTTCTCAAAGAATGTAGCTAGGAATATTGAAGTTATAGGGCTTCACTTTCGGTTGAAAAGTAAAGAGGAAGTTGAAAAAGATCTTCAACACGACGAAAAAGATAATTTTAAAGTTGAATGGCTAACTAAAGATGAGGTACTGTCTAAGATGGAAGATGAGAATCATTTATTGAATTTCCGTCGATTAATTCTAGGTGAGATATATTCAGGCGAGGGGATACTTACTGATTCGGACGAGTTTTCGGGCCTAGGCTCTAAAGAGGCTTGCACAAAAATTACAGAAGCATTGATAGAGAAGGGCTTAGGCAACTTCCAAAAAACATATCGCTTGCATGATTGGATATTATCTCGTCAAAGATATTGGGGAGCGCCGATTCCGATGATCAAGTGCGAAAAGTGTGGTTACCAAGCTGTTCCAGAAAAAGATTTGCCGGTTAAATTACCCTCGCTCAAAGATTTCAAGCCTGCTGATGACGGACGTTCACCATTAGCCAAAGTAACTAAATGGCTCAAGGTTAAATGTCCAAATTGCGGAGAGTGGGCCGAAAGAGAGACTGACACGATGGATACGTTCGTGGATTCATCATGGTATTTTATGAGATATACTGACACTAAAAATAAAAAAGCATTCGCAGATAAAGGAAAAATGGAAAAGTGGCTCCCCGTGCCAATATACATTGGAGGAAGAGAGCATATTACGATGCATCTTCTTTACGCTCGCTTTATAACTAAAGCCTTAAATAGCTTAGGGCTCTTGCATTTTAATGAGCCATTTTTATCTAGAATTAACCATGGAGTAATAATGGGCCCAGATGGTAAGAGAATGTCTAAATCGAGAGGCAACGTTGTTGATCCCGATGCAGAGGTTGCTAGATTTGGGGCTGATACGCTAAGAATCAACTTTGCATTTATGGGCCCTTTTGATAAGGACTATGCCTGGAATAAAGATAGCGTGAATGGCGTATTTAGATTTTTAAATCGTGCCTGGAAATTTGTCAATGGTTTTGATCCCGAGATTAAATCTAATGATATTGAGGTAAATAAAGCCCTACACAATGCGGTCAAAAAAGTGGGAGAGGATATAAAGCGGAATAGCTTCAATACTGGCGTAAGCGAGTTAATGAAAGTGTTAAATGCTATCGAGCACAAGCTGCTGAATAAAAATCAATACGAAGTACTATTAAAAATATTTGCTCCTTTTGCTCCGCATTTTGCCGAGGAGTTATGGCAGGCGGTTTTAAAAAATAAAACATCCATCCATCTTGAATCGTGGCCGGCTTATGATCCGAAATTCTTGGTTGAGGATAAAGTGCAAATGGTAGTGCAGGTAAATGGCAAAGTTCGCGACTCAATACAAGTTCAAAAAGGTCTAAATGAGAACGAAGCCCGCTTTGCGGCGCTGGCCAGTGAAAAGGTCCAAAACCACATCTCCGATAAAGAAGTCAAAAAAGTGATCTACATCCAAGACCGCCTCATAAACTTGGTTAAATAAGCGATTGACTTTCCTCGTATTTTTTGCTAACATATTAGCAAATAAGTCCTCGCCCAATGGCGACGGAATGGTCGAAAAGGTTAGTAAATTAAAAGAAATTCAATAATATGAGCATAGAAAGAGATAGAGATTTTGTAGAATTTGTTATTAAATCAATCGTCAATAATCCGGATGCCGTTGTGGTAACCAGGACTGTTGATGAGCTTGGAGTTCTTCTTTCCGTGAAAGTCCACAAAGATGACATGGGGCTTTTGATCGGAAGAAGCGGTTCAACTGCGAAAGCAGTCAGGACTTTGGCAAGAATTGTCGGTATGAGAAACAACGCCAGAGTTAATCTCAGAATTGAGGAGCCGGAAGGTTCCACCCATGGCCAAGGCGAAGCCGGCAAAGAGAGAAGCGTAGAAGACGTTATAGGAGAACTAGGCGGAATGTAAGTAACGGCCTACGCGCAGCAAACAAAATCGACCTTATGGTCGATTTTGTTTTGCGAGCATAGCTGCCGATAGTTATCCGCCGAAGCTTTAGCGAAGGAGGATTACCTTTATAATTGCCAAAGTAGGATAAATTATGTATATTTTGCTCAGATTGATCATTTAAAAAATGAACTGTCCAACCTGTTCTTTGCCAGCTCAAGTAGTCGGAGATGCCATCTTGTGTTGTAACTGCGGTGAGCTCGATTCTGGTCTATCTGACTATCGTAAAGATAGGCAAGATCAGTCTAACAGGCTAACTATTAAATACATACTCAATTTAGTCTTGAGCATTGCATTAATAACATTGATCTCATTAGTATTAATCCCTCTAGTCTTTCCCAGGGCTGATGCTAGTACGGGTTGGTTTTTGGGATCTGTGGCTTTTGCGGTTTTATTGGGAGGTATGATGTGTATAGCTTTATATGTTGAAAGAAAGTTCCCGGATATTTACAAACGATCTTATTAGCGGCGTTCTTGTCCCGCACCAAATCCGCCCCCTTTCTTAATGGCGGTCAGCCCCGCACTATGCATAAGTGCGGGGTCAGCGGAAAATTTGGTGCGGGATTGCGCCGCTTTTGTTTTCCCCGCTCTTGAAAAGTGAAGGTTAAACTGCCGAAGGCAATCACTTGTCAAGGGCGGGGTTTTTATGGTATGATTGTATATGTTTACAGGCACTGCCCTTTTTGGTGAGTGCTACATCCACGACCACCTCTCAGGGTGGTCACTTTTATGAAATTTGATGTCATAACAATTTTCCCCAAACTTTTTGAAAACTTTCTAAATGAAAGTCTTTTGGCGCGGGCGCAGAGAAAGAAGCTGATTAAATTTGGCGTACATGATTTGAGAAAATGGACAACTGATAATCATAAAACCGTCGATGATCGGCCATATGGCGGAGGAGTGGGGATGGTTTTAAAAGTCGAGCCCATATTAAAGGCAGTAGTAAGTATTAAGGGATCAGTAGTAAGGAGTAAGAGAAAACAAAGAGTAGTTTTACTTTCGGCTAAAGGAAAAACATTTACTCAAAAAGATGCACGAAGATTAGCTAAATATGACCAGTTAGTTTTTGTATGCGGACGATACGAAGGGGTAGATGAAAGGGTTGTTAAATATATCGCTGATGAGGAAATATCCATCGGGAATTATGTATTATTTGGCGGGGAAATCCCGGCTATGGTTGTGATTGAAGCCGTGAGTCGATTGATCCCCGGCGTGGTCCAAAAAGAAGAGTCTATAATAAATGAAAGTTTCTCCGATAAGGAGGCCCAGGTTAAAGAACATGCTCAGTATACGAGGCCTGAAACAATCATAATTAATGGCAAAAAACGCTCTGTTCCTAGGGTCCTCCTATCCGGCAATCATGCCAAAATTAAAGAGTGGAGAAGGGGGGACAAATAGGGGTTGACTTGCAATTTGTCTTGGAATATAATAGAAGTACTATGGATACAGGAAACTAGACCATAATAAAATTCAATAGTCAGTATAACCACGATTGCTTCTTTCTGGAGGTAATCGTGGTTGTATTATACAGCCTAAGACCCTTGTCAATTTAATATAGTTAACCAGCCCCGACGTAAAGTCGGGGTCCCGACCTCGCAAGAGCGTCGGGATGAATTCCTTAGTAGTTTTTTAACTACTATTTTTAAGAGAGTTTGATTCTGGCTCAGGATGAACGCTGGCGGCGTGGATAAGGCATGCAAGTCAAACGGGCTCTGTAGCAATACAGAGTACAGTGGCGAACGAGTTAATAACACCCTGGTACCTACCCCGAAGTTGGGCATAATTCGCCGAAAGGCGAACTAATTCCCGATGTTATCGCAAGATCAAAGGAGTAATCCGCTTTGGGAGGGGCCTAGGTCCTATCAGCTTGTTGGTGAGGTAATGGCTCACCAAGGCTATGACGGGTAGGAGGTGTGAGAGCACGACCTTCAACGACGGAACTGAGATACGGTCCGTACACCTACGGGTGGCAGCAGTCGAGAATATTCGACAATGGGCGAAAGCCTGATCGAGCGACGCCGCGTGCAGGAAGAAGCTCTTCGGAGCGTAAACTGCTTTTGCGTGGGAAAAATTTTGATTGTACCACGAGAATAAGGGGTTGCTAACTCTGTGCCAGCAGCAGCGGTAATACAGAGACCCCAAGCGTTATCCGGAATTACTGGGCGTAAAGAGTGAGTAGCCGGTTGTATTAGTCTGATGTT
>Ga0209542_10013037_pt1 | contig 14423 bp, 17 predicted proteins | sample RifCSPhighO2_01_FD_184028 | JGI IMG/M metagenome (GOLD analysis project Ga0209542, IMG submission 184028) | Soil microbial communities from Rifle, Colorado - Rifle CSP2_plank highO2_0.1 (SPAdes) (version 2) | ecosystem: Environmental > Terrestrial > Deep subsurface > Rock core/Sediment ...
GCCTCTACGATATGCAGGACGTTTTGGGACTGGGAAAGTAGTACAATCGGGTATGGCAAAAATTAACCCGCATTATGCGGAAGTCTCGGAAAATTATATGTTCGCCGACGTGGTGCGGCGCGCGCGTGCCTTTGCCGATGCGCATCCGGATGTCGAGATACTGCGGCTCGCCATCGGCAACACAACCGAACCGCTCGTCCCCGCCGTCATTGACGGTCTTAAAAATTCCGTAGACAAACTTTCGCGTACCGAAACGTATACGGGCTACGGCGACGAACAGGGCAACACAAACCTCCGCCAAGCGATTGCGGCCCGGTATGGCGCGCGCGGCGTGACAATCGACGCCTCGGAAGTATTTGTGAGCGACGGAGCCAAACCCGACTGCGCGAATGTCGTTAGCATATTTTCAGATGAGAGCGTAGTCGCGATACAGGACCCCGTGTACCCCGTGTACCGCGATGCCAATACGATCGCCGGACACCGCATCGTCTATATGGCGGCCACAGAAGCAAACGGTTTCGTACCCTCCCTTCCTTCCGAACACGCGGACATTATTTTCCTCTGCAGTCCCAATAATCCGACCGGAGCTGTGATGACGCGGGAACAACTGAAAGAGTTTGTTGACTACGCGCTCGCGCACAAGGCGGTGCTCGTTTTCGATGCCGCGTACTCGGAATACGTACGTGACCAAACGATTCCCCGCAGTATCTACGAAATTCCACGCGCTTCAGCATGCGCAATTGAGATCCAGAGCTTTTCGAAATCCGCGGGCTTCACCGGCGTCCGGCTCGGGTGGACGATAGTCCCCAAAACGCTCGTTGCGGAAGACGCGGCAGAGGGCACGCTCAATCAGTATTGGAACAGGCGCCAGTCGACGATGTTCAACGGCGCATCCAACATCGCGCAGGAAGGCGGACTTGCCGCGCTCTCGCCCGAAGGCGACCGGCAGACGCACGAACAGGTCGACTACTACATGGAGAATGCCCGCATCATTCGCGAAGGACTCTCCGGCGCCGGCTTCACGCTCTACGGAGGCTTGCACGCGCCGTACATCTGGCTCAAATGCCCCGCCGGCCGTTCGTCATGGCAATTTTTCGATGAACTTCTGGAAAAAGCGCACGTCGTCACGACTCCGGGCTCCGGCTTCGGAAAGAACGGTGAAGGGTACATGCGCATCTCCGCATTCGGACACCGGGAAGATATCGAAAAGGCGGTCCGCTCGATCGCGGACAACTGCAAAGCGGTATGAAAAACCTTCCCTTCACCCTCCAACAGATAGAGACGCTTGCCGCGCAGCATCCCACTCCATTCTATATATATGACGAGGCGGGAATTCGCCGACAGGCACGTACGCTCGTCGACGCGTTCTCGTGGAATCGCGGATTCAAACAGCACTTCGCCGTGAAAGCGCTCCCGAACCCTTCTGTCCTCTCTATCATGCGGGAGGAGGGGTGCGGTGCCGACTGCTCGTCGCTTCCGGAACTCATCCTCGCAGATAGGGCGGGTATCAAAGGCGAAGAGATCATGTTCAGCTCAAACGACACGCCCGCAGAGGAATTCGTCGAGGCGAAAAAACGGGGGGCTATCATCAATCTCGACGATGTCGGGCACCTCGATTTTCTTGAGAACTGCGCGGGTCTGCCCGAACTCATCTGCTTCCGCTACACCCCGCTCTCGCTCAAATCGGGCAACGACATAATCGGGAATCCGAAGGAATCCAAATTCGGCCTCACGCGCGAACAACTTTTTGACGGATACCAACGTGCCAAAGAAAAAGGCGTTCGTCGCTTCGGACTTCATACAATGCCGGTATCCAACGAACTGCGTGTCGCATATCACCTCGAAGCGGTGCGCGAACTATTCACCGTGGCGAAAGAAATTCAGGAAAAAGTCGGCATTTCCTTCGAGTTCATCAACCTCGGCGGCGGCATCGGCATTCCCTATCGCCCTGATGATACAGAATTCGACCTCGCGGCATACGCCGAGGGGGTACGGAAGGCGGCGGAGGAAGTGTTCGGAGGAAACGTCCCCGCCCTGCGCATGGAATGCGGCCGCTACATCACGGGGCCTTTTGGCTACCTCGTCTCCCGCGTACGCCATGTCAAAACTTCCTACAAAACCTACATCGGTCTTGACGCTTCGATGGCAAACCTCATGCGCCCCGGCATGTACGGCGCGTATCACCACATCAGCGTTTTGGGAAAAGAGAACGCACAGGCAAACGGGACGTGTGATATTGTCGGCTCGCTCTGCGAGAACAACGACAAATTCGCTATCGACCGTGTGCTACCGCAGATCGAGGCGGGTGACATCGTCGTCATCCATGACGCGGGAGCGCACGGACATGCAATGGGCTTCAACTACAACGGCAAACTGCGCTCCGCCGAATTCCTCCTGCAAAAAGACGGCTCATTCAAGATGATCCGCCGTGCTGAAACCCCTGACGACTACCTCACGACTCTGGATACCGGAAATTAAGAGACGATTAGACCAAGCTCCTATCCCAGATTGGTTTTTGCGGAAGTTTGATACAAAACGATAGCTTGTTCGAGTAGATGATCCTGCACAATTCCAACGTCGGTCTCGCCTTTTAATTCTCGAATGCCCACAAATACGAAATTAGTCGGGACTTTAGGCGACATCTTTTTACTTATCAATAAAGTCCTGACCTGTGAATCGTCTATATAAAGTTTGCCTTTTAAGCAATCGAGGATGGTTTTGGAAATATTATCAACGTCTCGCGATTCGTATTCCTTTCGACTGGAAAAGAACTGCATAACAGAAACAAAAACCTCTCTCTTGGAAGGAAAGGTTGGTAGATTCAAAATCTCAGGCGTAACGGTCTTCTCTACCAAGGTTTTGAACGCCGTTACCTTTTCTCCTTCCCTAGCGTCTAGTTGCTTAGAAGGAACTAATTCGGTTAACCCGAACTGGTAGTCAAATTCTTTTGCCATTTATGATCTGTGGGAACTCGCCCGAAATCGAACACGAGTTCTGACAGGCGCTTTCTCAACTGTAGTAAATTTAACCCTTTCGCCGTCTTTGGTGTAGAAGCTCACGTTTACCGGCTTATTCTTATACTGAGTCGCTATAAATGTGACTGTTCTCTTTACCATAACATATAGACTATCAGAAAAAGATGAAGTTTCAATGCGGTGAGACATGCATCACACTGAATTCCTGTTGCTAAAAGACCTGTCTGCGCCAAGCGGAGCGCCGCAAATGTGGGGCTCACTCTTGGCGACCACACCAACCTCGATTGTTATTTTGGATATACCCTCCTTGAAACTCGTTCTCTGAGGTCCGACGACAACTCATTCACCGCCTTCATAACATCTCGTGGAGTCTTTGCCGAAGCGACGAGAGGCGCAAGCGCAACCAGATACTCTTCCCCAAGTTTGTTTTTCTCAACATTTTCGTATTGAGGCTGCCACCCTTTGTCTGCCAACCTCATTGGCCCTCCTCCTCTCCCAATCATTCCGTGGTACATGCGCAATCCCAGGTTCTCCGGAGGAGTCGTGTAAGCGATGCCGCTACCGAACGACATCCTTCGCGCAACTTCTTCCGGTAAACAAATCAATGTGCGAAAGATATGCCGAAGCGAATCGCTCTGAGGCATTTTCCAGTCTTGGATAGAGAGCGAATTTCCGGATGCAACCCGCAAAACCATATCTTTCGTAAGTTGATCGAACCATCCTTCGGGAAGCGGCTCATCAAGGTTATCCGTACGCACTTCCAACTGAGGCAATCGGTCAGCCTCTCCTACAACGCGCGGAGTCGTATCAAGGAGCGTATGCAATTGAGGAACGAGGGCGACAGACCACTCACTTGCGGGAACCGCAATAAAATCACCTTCGACATAAGGGCGGCCAGGTTTCTTTTTTCCGTCCGGCAACACACCGGACTCGGAACGACCCTCTATCTTGCCGCACACAACATACGGAACGCCATCGAGCACTCTCGTGACGCGCACGATCGGTTGAAAGGGCGTTTCCCGCCAGTTCGTCAGATCGTCGCTACCAAATGGCAGGCGATGTGGGTGCATTCCGGGAATGAAACCATCAACACTTTTATCTTCAGGACCTCCCGTCAGATGGTAATCGGCCCCCTTTTGAATCGGACCATTTTTCTCAACGACATTCTTCCCGTGTTTGAAATGATGACAGCGAACAACTCTCGATGATTCGAGTGCCTCGGGTGTAGAGCGAGGCGAAAGCACGGCTTCATTTTTTGCCATAACCGCATCAAACTGTGCGATTCGCTCCGACGCTTGTTGTTCGGGCGATTTTCCCGCAGGCGCTTGCGCGACTCCCTGCCGCTGAACTTGACCTTGTGACTGCTGTCGCTTTTTGCCACTAAGCCAGTCCATAATCATACGAGTAAGTATACATCCGGTAAGCAAGCCCCCACGGCTTTGCAAAAACCGAGTATCTGTTACACCCTGTGAGATAGAAACACTTCTTCTTACGGCATCAATACCGGCATCAAATTAAGAACTCTTGGCTACACTCGACTGAAATTATCTCACGGGGTACACTTTCCGCTTGCTATGGCTATTCCCAAACCATCAGGTCCCGAAAAGATCACCTATCGGGGAAGGATCATTGAGGTCGTGGAACAGCCGATGAAGGCGGGCGAGAAAATGCTCACATTCGAATTCGCCCGACGCGCTCCGGGCACACGCCTCATTATCCCAGCACCGGACGGAAAGATCAGCCTCACCAGGGAATACCGTCCGGAGATACAGGACTACGATTACCGGCTGCCCGGAGGAAAGGTGTTCGATACGCTTGAGGAATACAACGCGTTCATAAAAACCGGCAAAGATATAAAAGCGGAGGCGGAGCATGCCGCGCTCAAAGAAGCGCGGGAGGAAGTGGGCGTGATCGCGGAGAGGGCGGAACTTTTTGCGATCTCAAGATGCGGTGCCACCGTCGAATGGGATCTCTACTACTTTATTGTCAATGAATACACTGAGGCCAACGAACAGGCTCTGGAGGAAGGAGAGCATATCGTCGTCGTGCCGACGAATATTGCAGATGCCCGCGCGATGTGTCTCGACGGCCGCATCCAGGAAGAGCGAAGCGCTCTCATGTTGCTACGGTACCTGAACCGGTAGTTGCATAGAACCGTTCGTCGGGTACACTTCCCGAATATGGCGAACATCGATCAGAAACCGTCGAGGTACATGTACAATCTTCTGCATGTTCTTCCGTCATTTTCCGACGAGGCGAAGGGGTGCGTGAACATCATCGTCGAGGTCTCCGCCGGTTCCATCAATAAATACGAGCTCATCAACGAGTCCGGTCAGCTGAAGCTCGACCGTGTCGGGTATTCGTCGCTCGCCTATCCGTTCACCTATGGCGCGATACCGCAGACCCTCGACCTCGACGGTGATGCACTCGACGTTCTGCTCGTCAACGTGACGGAGCCGCTCATTGCCGGTTGTGTCGCGGAAATGCGCATCATCGGAGGGGTGAAATTCACCGATGAGGGCGAGATCGACGACAAGATCATCGGAGTCCTCGTCGACGACAAACGTGTGGACCACATTACTTCGCTCGACCAGCTCGGAGAGCACTTTAAAACGGAGACCAAATACTATCTCGAGAATTACAAGGCGCTGAAAAGGCCAGGTACGCCGAACACGGGCGCAGTCGGGAAGTTTCTTTCGACTGAACAAGCCCTCGAGGTCGTGCGTGAGAGCATGGAGCGCTACGAGAAGGACTACAAACCAAAGCTCGCCGCCTAAGTCCGGTGGACTGATAGAATGGGGATATGCGTGGGCGCGATTCTTTAAATTCTATCCCGCAATCCCGAAAGCAAGGGGGTGAAGAAGGGGTGGGGGGGGTTCCAGACAAAGCGCTTACATTGGAGCAGTTGGGAGGTTTAAGTGGCGAAGATTGTCTCGATTTGATCGAGGAACGACACGGCCTATTGGCGGAAACTCTTTTCACCGGTGGACGACTTCCTGCACCTACCGCAGAAACCGGAAAATGGGACAGAGAAAACTTGCCAAAGGTCGCCCTGATGCGATTGGAGGGGTTGCCCCCGAGGACTATCGCGGATTTCTTTTCTCAGGAATTTAGCCTTTTGCATCGGACTGATACGCTTGTTTCTGCAAATACAGTAAGCGCCATAATGAATTCATACTTTTCACCCGAACTCAAACAAAAAATCAGTGCATACGAGGAAGAGAGAGCCTCGGGAAAGATCCTCCTACTCGAAAATCGTGATTTGATCCTTGAGATAGTGAAGAAAACGGGTTTGAAGGTCCCTGATTTATTCTCCGGGAAGACAAGTCTGGGCATTCGAAATTCTAATGCTATGTTCACACCTCTCGAGGTCATTAAGGCGTTCGCAATGCGTCTCGAAAACAAACACTATGAGGACATCCTTGCCGCGATTGGGAAGACATATTCGCCAGAACTTCGTGGCCGACTTGGCATGCAGATTACGCAGACCTTTTCCGAAGATGCTCGGCGTTTTCTTCCTAACGAAAGGACCCGGGAACGAAACCGGCGCGCTGAGACAGAATAACGGAGCGTCTTTTGTGTGCGCAGTTGTCAACACTAACCAGTGTTCTAAAAGGCGTACAATGCGCGCATGCCTCCGCAAAGCACATTGCAAAACCAGCCTCCGGCGGACACCGACCACATGCTTTCCCCGCCCGGAACTTCTGAACACTCATCTTCACATCATGGACCAAACCTCTGGCCTATCGCTCGTACTATTATCGTCATTCTTTCCCTCATGTTAGGCGGGTTGTATTTCTGGGGCGCATATCTGAACAGCCAAGATGCGGGAAGCGTTCAACCCCCCGCTCCGGTAGTGAATCCGTAGTTCTAGTGTGACAACAGGCGACAAATTTGATAGGCTCGCCGGATGTCAGAGAATGCGAAGAATGTAAAAGTCTCCCGCGACAAGGAGCGCTGGGAAGTCGAAGTGAAAGCGGAGCTTTCTGCGGAGACACTCGCACACCATCGCGAACTCGCCCTCAAAGAGATGCAAAAGTCCGCGAAGCTCGACGGCTTCCGTCAGGGCCACGCGCCGCTTGAGCGCATCATCGCGGTGTACGGCGAGGACGCCGTCCTTGTACGTGCCGCCGAACGCGCCATTCAGGAGGAGTTGCCGAATATCCTCGCCGCCGAAAAGCTTTTGATAATCGAGGCCCCGCGCGTCACGACCGAAAAACCCGAGTCGGGCAAGCCGCTCATTTTCAGTGCGCGTGCGGCGCTGGCGCCGTCCGTTGAACTTCCCGACTACAAAAAAATCGCCAAAAAACACACCGATACAAAAGAAGAAGTGACCGTTTCCGACGAGGAGCACGCGCAGGCTTTGACCCATCTGCGCCGCGAGCGCGCCCGCATCGACAAAATAGAGGCGGGCGTCGAGGCGCAAAAAGCGGCGGAAGAATCCCGCACGGTGGAGGAAAAAGACCTTCCCGCGCTCGATGACGCGTTCGTGCAATCCCTCGGCATAGAGAACGCGGAAAAATTCGCCGAAGTCCTGCGAACGAATATCAAGACGGAAAAAGAAATGCAGGCCGCCGAGAAACGTCGCGCCGCGATACTCGACGACCTCGTGAAGGGCTCGACGATATCCTATCCCGTAGCGCTCCGTGAATACGAGCTCGACGACATGGAGGGACGCATCAAGGACGACATCACACGCGCGGGTATGACGTGGGAAGGCTATCTTGCCGAGACAAAAAAGACGCGCGAACAAATTCGCGCGGACTGGCATGACGCGGCGGACAAGCGTGCAAAAGTGCGCCTCATCCTGACCGAGATCGCGCGCAAGGAGTCGATCGAGCCCGATGAAAAATTATTGGACAAAGAAGTGGAGCACGCCAAGAAACATTACCCCGCCGCCGACCCCATTGCACTGCGTGCCCACATCGCCCACGCGATGCGCAACGACGCGACCTTGCGTTTCCTCGAAGGAAATACCGCGCCGCCCCCGCCTTCCTCTCATCACCACGACCACTGATTTCTTCTACACTTACGGAATTGTAGTCATTTTCACGATTTTGGACCCATAATCGTGAAAAAGTGCCAAAAAACAGCGATTTTCACGGTTTTGACCCCATCTCCTGCTCCACTAAATCCTTGTATCGTTCAAACAAAAACCCCCGCCGCCCAAGCCCGGATTTGAAAGATCAAACTCCCAGAACCATTTTGTGATATCCTATGTGGGCGTCTCAATCGACTAGCTTCGCCAGCGGTCGTGCCACTGTGGACACTCGGCGAAATGCATTACAAACGGCACAATCAAGGCACACGAGCTAAACGACGCCGCAATTCTTTTGGCTATTGGGTCCCGAAACGCGCACGGTTGAAAGAAAACCGGCGCGCTTCTAATTTTGAAACGGAAAATATTCCCCGGTCCCCTTTCCTGTCCTAAGGTTGAATCAATAGGCGCGACCTATCGCGTGCAATTTGCCCCCATTGGGCACGACCTTCGTGCCCTAATCGGCCTAAGACTATACTGACGTCGATGCCGATTGATTTTGCGAATCTTTCCGCAGTTATACGGCTCAGCTGACCAGAACGAATATACGCTTCGTATTCCGATTCAGGTATCAGATTTTTTGCTGCAAAATCGTCAGCTTCACGCTCTTTTTCATCTTTCGTTTTTCCATCATATTCCAAAAATCTCTCCCTAACCCCATGCAACATCACATGCCCAAGTTCGTGGAAGAACGTGAACCAAAATATGTCACTATAGGCTCCTTTCGTGTTTAACTGAATTACTGCTTTATCACCAATCCACCTTGTTGAGCCATTTACACGCGTTCTTTTAAAGTATGGGCTAAACACCACCGCAATCCCGGCGGTTGCACAAAGTTCTTGCAGTTTTTTACCAAATCCCTCTGGAAGTAACGTCAGCTTCTTGATCTCCGGAATAATTTCCCTTACTCGCATTTTATTAAACGATCCGACCTCAATCTTCGACGCTTCAACTTCACCGCACCGTAACCATGCGGCAAGAGAACGCTCATCGAACTTTCCGCGAGTTTGGCGAAAAGCAACAGCCTCCACGGTAGACACGTACGCAAGGGAATCTACACCGAAAAAATTGAGAAGATTCTCCGCCTTTTCCTTCAAAACTTTAGTAGCCTTAATACAACCCAGGGTAACTAGCTCGTCATAACACCCGAACTTTTTTGCCTCACTCATTTCTTTCGCAAGTCTGCTTTCCGATTCGATTCTCGCAACAGTCACATCGTAATTTTTTTGTAAATTCGCCCAGAATTCAGCAGGTACCCCTAAAGAACGCTCTAGTTTAATTGCCGTTTCGGGCGTAACGGATGCCTCGCCGTTTATTATTTGGCTGATATGCTTCTCGCTAATACCCGTTCGTTGCATGAGTTCAACCTGTGAAATGTTTGCCAGTTCAAGTTCTTCGCGAAGCGTTTCGCCCGGATGTACGGCGAAATCGGGATTGTATGACAGTTTGGTTTCGACCATAAATTTTCCTAGTGAGGATCCATTATCTCGTAAATCTCCACGCTCGTTATTTCGACCCATGTCGTGTACGAGCATGTCGGACGCACGATGAGCCGCATCGGGTGTACTAGATTGACGGAGAACAAACCCTTTCGCTTTCCGCTGTGCTCATGAAAGCGTGCGCCACCGGGCAATTGTTGAGGTGTCCGCGCGGCTTGCAATTCGGCAATGCGTTGGATGATTTTCTTTGCCATCGGCTCCCCATACGAAGCAGAAAGGGCTACCTTGCTCTGATAAAAATCCTTCTCTCGACCGTTCCTGAAGGATATTTCCATAATACGGTGCTTCGCATTATAGCGCAAGTTTTCTTTACCAACAAGGTAAACTATTTGCCGTGTAAAATAACCTTATTTCTAGGCACCTTTGGAGGATATCCCCTTATAAAGCTCAAACAAAAACTCCAGGCGCTCGGGTTCAAATCCAATGTCCGGAGGTTAAACCTCCGGAGGTATTTATTTTTTGTTCGTGCGTGCAATGCGATACGCGTCCTTCGGCGTCAATTTATCTTCCCATGTTCGTACAACCTTCTTCAACCCTGAGCCAAACGAACCGAGAATTATCGAGTCCGCTCCTACCATTTCATAGTGACCGCCAACATCGGCAACCCGCGCGAAAAATACCGCCTTAACCGGAGTATGCATGGTGGCCTTTACTTCTGCCACGGTATATTTCGCCCCGCTTTGTAAATCCTTTAATTCCATAGAGGTTAGCGGCTCAATACCGAGAACTTCGAACAAGCCGTAGCGATTCGTTTTCAAGAGAGTTTCGTAAAAGACCATCTCAATCGCGGAAAGTCGCAGAGGGTTCTCATGAACGAAGTGTTCGAGCGTCGTCATCCCGTCCTTCCACACATAATCATAGAGAAACCACTCGTTGAAATATCCCTCATTCTCTATCCCAATCTTTTCGGTGGCCTCTGAGATGGAGACTTTCTCATCAAGAAACTCGCGGAATGCTCGTCGAAACTCGTTCCGGTGCCAGGGCATGCCGAAGTAATAGTCATATACTTTACCGAGTGTTCCCCGCTTCAACATATCGCTACCATATTCTTTGATGCGCTGCCGCACAAGTCTCTTGCTGCAAGGTCTTTGTTCCGTAATGAGAGTCTGCTCACTCGAGTGCGTACACTTGTCAGACCCGATAGCAATTTGTCCTAATTTCGCCTATCATATGAGTCATCATAACTATCCCAGATTATCAAACCGTAATGCTCCCTCTGCTAAAAATGGCAGAAGACGAACAGGAGCACTCAATCAGAGAAGCAATCGACGGTATTGCCGACCTTTTTAAATTGAGCGAGCAGGAGAGGAAAGAGCTATTGCCAAGCGGGCAGCAATACATAGTTGACAACCGTGTTGGTTGGGCGAGAACATATTTGAAGAAAGCCGGACTACTTGAGTCGCCAAGACGATCGTATTTCAGAATAACTGATCTTGGTCGTGATGTCCTCAAGAAAAATCCACCAAGAATCGACGTAAAATTTCTTGAGCAATTCCCTCTGTTTATAGAGTTCCGAAATACAAAAAAAGAAAGGGGTGAGCATGAAGAACAGGAGGCGGAGTCCAGTTCATCAAAAACACCTCAAGAGCTTTTAGAGTATGGCTATCAGAAAATAAGGAAGGATTTATCTCAAGAATTATTGGGTTTTGTTAAACAAAGCTCGCCTCGATTCTTTGAAAAGTTGGTTGTGGAGCTCTTGCTTGCTATGGGATATGGTGGCTCCCGAAAAGATGCGGGCCAAGCAATCGGCCAAAGTGGCGACGGTGGAATTGATGGGATTATTAAAGAGGATAAGCTCGGCCTTGATGTCATTTACCTTCAGGCAAAACGCTGGGAGGGTGTTGTTGGTTCAAAAGAAATCAGGAATTTTGTTGGTAGCTTGGTCGGACAGAAAGCAAATAAGGGGGTCTTCATCACTACCTCCGGATTTACAAAGGATGCGTTGGAGTATGTAAAAACGATAACTCATAAAGTTATATTAATTGATGGCGAAATGCTTACACAGCTGATGATTGAAAATGGTATAGGTGTTTCAAAAGTAATTAGTTACGACGTCAAAAAGATAGACTCAGATTACTTTGTTGAGGAATAAGAATCGTTTAGGAGTCGGGACGTTTGCATACAACAAAAGCGCCCTGGAGGGGCGCTTTTGGTTTTGGGAGAGACTACGTATTAGTCGTCCTTTCCGCTCTTGCCGTTGTCGTCGTTCTTGTCACCCTTGCCGAAGAAACCGAAGCCGTGATCCGAGAACCACGCCTTGATCTTCTTGCCGAAGTCGTCGTTGCCGAGCTTGACCGGCGGATGCGTGACGGTGACCGCAGTCGCCGTAAGCACCGTACCGTCGGCGTTCACCGTGCCCGTCGCCTTCACTTTGTCACCGGCGACCATGGAACCGAACGTAGTCCCCGTCCCGCTAATGGCTGTGCTGCCGGTGAACTGGATGGTCGTCACCTTCTTATTGTCGTTGTCATTGTCCTTACCGTTCACGATAGTGAGCGAAGAACTTGTAGCGTTCACGCTCTGCACCGTACCCACGATAGAGCGCTCATTGGCACCTACCGTCCAATCTTTCACCGCGGTCGCCTTCACGCTGAGGCTCGAGCCGGAGAGTGTGCCGGCGAAGCTGATGGTATCGCCGACCGAGATGGACCCGAGCGAAGAGCTCCCACCTGCCGATGCGGAGAATGCGGTCGAGCTATCGGTCGTGACGGTCCACGTAAGCGTCGATGCCCCCGCGACCGTCGTTGCGGTAATGGTGCCGCCTGAGACGGCGGTCACCTTGGCGCCGCGCACCAGGATATTGCCCGAATCGGTAATGGCGACCTCCACGCGCTGAGTAGCGCGGCGGTCGTTGTCGCCCTTCTGCTTGTCGTTGTCGGCCAATGCGATGATCGGCGCGAATGCGAGCGCCGCGAGCACTGCCGCGGATGTCGCTGTAACTCCGAACTTTTGTACGAGATTCATACTGTAATTTTTTTCTTACCTATATTAATGCATGAGGGGCGAAGAGACACTTCGGCCCCGTAAGTGAGAAGACGCACGAACTCATCGATTCTTACTTGGTCACGGATAATCCGGTTGCTCTTTTTCTGTATCTGCAGAAGTTCTCAGGAGAGACGGACCCTTGGCGAGAGCGTTGATGTTGTTCATCATGTTGAGGATATCTTCAAGGATTTCCTGTATTTCACGGGCTGTCGAACGTTCTTCTTCGGAAAGACCTTGCTGTGCCAAGCGCTGAACGATACTGCGGCGAGCGGTCCAGCAAGAGCGTGAAATCTCATAGTGCAGGCGCTCCGCAAGTTTGGTATCTCGTTTGCAATCCTCCCAATAATCGATGGCGACACGTGCCGTCGCCCTGAGCGCAAAGATCGATTTTGGGTCGAGCGTGGAAAATTCCTGCGCTATCTGAGCTATTTTCCCGAAAATTTTCCGCTCAGAATCAATATGCCAATGTTCAGGCCCTCTGATGGTTTTCGTGAATTCCCGGGCCTCGGTATTCGCGGCATCCGCCATTTTTTCCCACTCGGTGTTCGGCTTCTTGGTAATAAGATCCTGAATTTCTTTCATACACCCTAATCCTCGACGACAACATGAATTTGCGCAAGGGGTAACGCTTCATGTTTGCGCCGGACAGAAAAGTTGATAGGATACGGGAATGAAAACAGAACCTCAACGTTCGCAGTTTGGCGCAACACGTTCGCAAATGCTTATCCCGATGGTCATCGAGAAGACTTCCATGGGCGAGCGCGCATATGACATTTACTCACGCCTCTTGAAGGAGCGCATCATCTTCCTCGGCGGGCCGATAGACGGCGACGTCGCGAATCTCGTCGTCGCCCAGCTCCTCTTCCTCGCATCGGAAGACCCGAAAAAGGATATCTCTTTCTACATCAACTCCCCCGGCGGACACGTCTCGGCCGGTCTCGCCATTCTCGACACGATGAACCACATCCAGCCCAACGTCTCGACCGTGTGCGTCGGCATCGCGGCGTCCATGGCGGCGGTCCTCCTCTCTTCGGGCCAGAAGGGTAAGCGTTTCGCTCTGCCGAATGCGGAGATCATGATCCATCAGCCCTCCGGAGGCGCGGAAGGACAGGCCTCCGACATCGAGATAACGGCCAAGCACATCATCGCCACCCGCGAACGCCTCAACAAAATGCTCGCCAAGAACACCGGCCAGCCGATAAAAAAGATTGAGCAGGACGTGGACCGTGATTTCTTCATGACTGCTGAAGAGTCGGTCAAATACGGCATCGTGGACAAAGTGTTGACCTAGCCGGACCGGGCAGTGCTATAATTTCTGCATGAAAAGTCCGAAAGAGTGGCTCAAGGGCGGCCTTGAACACTTCGGTATGTTTGCGCTGAACAAGCATGCAACCGCGCAAGTGAATAACGAGCGTGACACTCTCACCGTCCAATTCATCAAGCCGGATCTCTCTCGTGCAGAACCGGGGATCGGGGCCATAGCACAGATGCGGACCGAGCTACTCCACGACTACCGCGAGAGAAAACATGCGCAGGCAACCTCGACCGCGAATCAGGAGTTCTTTCGGGGTATGCGAGAGCTTGCACAACGCCTTCGTACGCAGAATCGCCTTCAGGGTGTCACAGCGATTAATCCCGACCCGAAGTATCCGAACCCGTATTTCACGGAACCGCTTACCGTACGGGATTTCTTCGACCGTTTCGGCTCAGAGCCAAGTAATCCGGACGAAGTGACGATGGAATAGCCAAAAAGCCTGACCTACGGAGGCATTTCACACTGCAACACGGTTTCAATACCGGTACACATTGATTTTTTCGTGTCATGGGGTATATTGCCGACATACCCATTAGTATGAATTTCAATTTCATTTCGTCCGTTAGTGAGCCTATGGAAGCGCTCCAAGCACTTACTCGTGTAGCTAAGAC
>Ga0209542_10013040_pt1 | contig 14422 bp, 17 predicted proteins | sample RifCSPhighO2_01_FD_184028 | JGI IMG/M metagenome (GOLD analysis project Ga0209542, IMG submission 184028) | Soil microbial communities from Rifle, Colorado - Rifle CSP2_plank highO2_0.1 (SPAdes) (version 2) | ecosystem: Environmental > Terrestrial > Deep subsurface > Rock core/Sediment ...
AAAGAATCAGAATTTAGATGGAACGGGAGAGTTAATGGTGTTAATATCTACCAGAGGTTACTGAGAAACTTTAGAGAAATTCCACTCTAAAGTTATCTAGACCCTAACATATTCAATTACCTTCTAAAATTTGACAGGCAAAGCTAGTTGGAGCTTCAATTAATATATTATGGCTGATAAAACAGGTGATTTAAAAAAACGAATAGATACATTGGAAAAAGCGAAGGCTCAAGTCAGCAAAGGGTATCTAGAGCTTGAGAGGGAAAAAACATTCTTGAGATCGGCACTCGAAAATTTACAGTTAGGGTTTATGATGATCGATGATTATAAAAAAGTAATCTTCAAAAATATCGCTGTGGATGAAATTTTAGGCCCAATAGACCATGGAGGCTGGGATATTGAAAAAATGCAGCAGTTATTTAAGGAAAAATATGACTTAGTAAAAGATATCGATAATTGTTTCAGAGAAAGAGTCAGGATCGGCCCAAAAGATATTGAACTTAATAAAAAAGGGGTAAGAGTCTTTATTTCGCCGGTAAATATATTTGTTAAAAGTTTAACAGTACCGGCGGTAGTTATTATGCTTGAAAATATTTCCAGTTACGAAAACAGTCGGGTAAATGAGTAAGATTTAAGGCTGATCTTTAGATTTAGACTCTTCCAGATAGCCCTTGATTTTTTCCAGTAAATCACCAGGAGTTATGTCCGATTTAACTACGAAATCTCTAGCATTGAGACCGTATGCCTGATTTAAAATAGGATCGTTGGTTAAGTTTGTTAAGATGACAATCGGTCCGTTGTTAACTTTGGGCGGATCGTTTTTGACTGCTCGTAAAACTTCCAAGCCGCTCATTTTGGGCATCATGACGTCAAGCAAAATTAAATTATAGCCACCACTCTTTATTTTTTCTAAACCTTCTTCCCCGTTGGTGGCGCTATCAAGTGCATAACCTTCGCCTTTGATTACCTCCTCGTAAAGTTCACGGGTATACTGATCGTCTTCAACCAGTAGAATTCTTTTTTTATCCATAAGTACTTATCGCCTATTTGATTTAACAGCGATTGGCCTTTGATGTCAAACCCCGTTAGACGCGGTCAAATATAGCCCAACCTTTTTTTCTCCAGTCCCTTGGAATCTTCGGTAACTTTGGGCGCTTCCTTGATAAGCTCAAAGGCAGTACTGGTGCCGGCTATTGGCAAGCTTAGGGTAAAAGTTGAGCCCTTTTCCCTTCCCGGACTGTAGGCAGTAATATCTCCTTTATGCAAAGTCACAATCGATTTGGAGATATAAAGGCCTAAGCCGGTGCCACCTGACGCTGAAGCAGCAGTGTAAGAGTGCTCTATCATAGTGAACTTTTTAAACAATCTCTCCATATCTTCTTTGCTCAAACCGACTCCGGTATCGGTTACAGATACATATATGAATGGCGCTTTTTCTTCAAAAGTTATAGAAATGCTGCCCTGCGGTTTAGTGAATTTAAGAGAATTGCCAATTAGATTGATAATAACCTCGTGGATTTTGTCACGATCACAAAGAACCTTGGAAACTTGTCTGTCGACTACTTTTACATTCAAGTTAAGTTCGGTTGCTTTGGGAATAACTTCTTCAACAACTTCACGAACCAACTCAACAGGATCAACTTCTGCAAGATTAAGAGCAATCCTGCCACTTTCGATTCTGGAGATATTTAACATATCGTTGACCAGATTAATTAATCTTTCTGTCGAATGAAAGGCGCGGAAAATGTATCTATTTAAATCGGGCGTTAAATCCTGCTTCTTTTTGTTTAAGGCCATCCAGAGATAGCTTTTTATGGCAGTCATTGGAGTTCTCAGTTCATGCGAAGCCATCGAAACAAAATCGTCTTTTAATTTATCTAACTCCTGAAGCCTTTTATTGGCTTTATCAAGTTTAGCGGTAGTTAACTTTAATGATCTAAATAAGAGTGCGTTGTCCAGAGCCACACCTACAGCCCCAACAAAACTTTCCAAAATTATCCACTCTTCTTCTGAAATAAGATCCTTGTTCTTCGTGACGCTAAATATCATCGCCCCTAGAATTTTATTTTTTGATCCGACAGGATAGACTAAGCTCGTTTTTACACCCAGTTTCTGTTGAAAGTTATCAACCCATTCCTTACCTATAGCTGGAGATAGTACATCCGCCACGCGTTCGGTGACTTGCAATTTATTTTCTTCAATTGCTCTCACCAACAGATTTTTCCTATCAGTCAGAGGTATTATTATGTCTTTAAAGGGTATTGGGGAAGCTTCTAAGAATTTTCGCGCAGCCTCAGTTTGAGAAATGGCTATTCTTCTTAATTCCCCTTTATCTTTGTCTAGAAGTGTCAGTACAATTACATGGTAGCCATACTGCAGGTAACCCAGTTGACTAAGTACTATGTTTACAACCTTGTGGGTTGATTCTTCAAAATCAGTAGTTTCAAGAACAACCTTTTCAATTTCCCATAAAGCTTCAAATGTTTTTTTGGAGTAAGCTGTAGGGGTATCGGGCATTAAACCCAGTATATCACGGCTTGAGGCTAATCTTCCTGATTCTGCCGTTTAATATTCTTTCAGCAATTCTCTCGACATAATCGTTCGGGAGGAGACCTCTTTGTTGCTTAGCTTCTCGAAGAACAGCTTCTACCACTTTTGGATCATATTCAATACCCAATTCATTGAGTACCATTACAACATTTGATTCGCCGCTGAATGGCCCAATTCTTACTTTGGGTTCAGCTCCGACTGTTCGTGGAGGAAACGGAAAATATATACCTGTTGCACTATTGATTCCTGATTCCTTTTTTAGAGCAGATGCGTGTACACCTGAACCGGTTGCAAAAGCGGTCTCTCCCACTATTGGTGCATTAGAAGGTATAGGAAAATTTAAAATATGCGAGGCAAGCTGACTAAACCTAACCAAACCTGATAAATCAGCCTCTCTATGACCATCTTGTTCTAGATTTACAACAAGTGTAGTCAAATCAACATTACCAGCTCTTTCACCAATGCAGAATGTAGTTGCATGAACTCGATTTACTCCTTCATTTGCTGCTACTAAACAATTTGACACGCCTAGTCCCCTATCATTGTGAAAGTGACCATCGAACTTCAGCTCTGGATAACTTGCTCCTAATTCAGCTATGCTCCACCTCACAAGGTTGCTAATTGCTCTACTCTCTGCTCGACCCTGTGTATCAGCGATGCAAACCCTCTCAACTCCTAAATCTGCCGCTATTTTAAATACTTCAAGTAATTCGTCAGGTGAAGTAGAAGTTGCCCGTTCCGCAACAAACATTACAGGAAGACGGTGTTGTTTAAGCAGCTTTATATTCGAAACTAGCTGACAGATTTTTTCATCCCTATTCCAACCTTCAACTTCTGCGCGATCCTGACTCGCATCGAGAAAAATATCTGCCTCCAAAGGATAGCCGTCGAGGCTATGTGAGATATCAATTATCGGTTTAATATCTGCTTCTACTGACCCCCTTGCAGCCGTACTTAAAGTAATTCCCAGTCTTTTTGCTTCAGTATATCTGATAAGCTCTATTATTTCTCTTTGATGGTTTCTTTCGCTGCCAGGAAAACCTATGTCAGCATGATCAACAAAACAAGCAACTGCTGTTAAGTACTGAATTTTTTGCTCTAAACTGGGATGTGTCTCGAGTTGTGTGCCTTGTAATCCGTCTCTTAAAGTTTCATCATCCACTTCAACAGGGAATGCAGGGGCTCTAACCGGAGATGTTGGCCCGTCGTGCTTAGACCAATCGTAGGTCTCACGCCTTTCGTTCATAGGTAACTAATTATAGACCTTCTCTGCAAACTTAATGGTATAATATGCGGCCTATAACTCAATTGTGTCACAAATGGAACAAGAAAAGCAAAGTCCTGAGCAAGATTCTTCGAGAGAGTCTTTGAGACTCACAGGCAGAATTTTATGGTTAACCAAAGATCCGAAGCTTATAAGAAGACAGGTTGGGGGCGAAGATCTGGGTTATGTTCGACCCGAAGACTTATTAGATAGAATTTCTACCGATCGAATAATCCCTAGTCAATGGTGTATGACTTACTCTGATCCTGAAAACTTGGCAAAACATCTTTTAACAGGAGTAGAAGGCATAGAATCTGGGGACTTGAAGGGAAAATTTCAAGCTATTGGTTGGGGATCGTCTGTAGGCAGAGGATCTTCTCGAGAACACGCTCAGCTGGCTTTTCGAGGCGCTGGCATTGATTTTCTGATTGGTGGCAGCTTCGAGAGAATTTTTAAGGAAAATTGTCACAATTATAGAATTTATACTCTCAATCATGATCATGAACAAACCGCCAAATTACTTTCCCGAGAAACTTTGACTGTTGAACAACTCATTGCCCATGAAGATTCTCTAACCCAAGAAATCATTAAGGCTGGAGGATTACTGGCATTTACTAAGGCAAGGCTTGAAGGAAGAGTGAGTATTCCCAAACTAGACACCCATTCAAGGCCGATGACTATTGCAGAAAAAATTATTGCAAGAAATACAAGAGTCGCGAATACGGACAATGATGGTGTTTCTGCCGTAAAACCGGGCGACGTTTTAATTGCCAGAGTAGATAAAAAGTATGCATATGAGCTTCAGACAATCATCTCCCAGCAGGTTCTTGGAGCTACTTTTGGTGAAGAGGCTCCTGTAAAAAACGACAACGTTTGGCTTTTTGAAGATCACCTTGCTTTGATGCCCGCAGATATTCCTGTTACCGTTCGACATCGAGACGCGCAAAGGACTTTTGCCCAAAAATACAAAATTGAAGAATATAGGGCAGAACGTGACGGCGTTGAAGGTATTTGCCACACTGTGATGCTCGAAAGACATGTTTTACCAGGAGATTTGGTCCTGGGAAATGATTCTCATACGTGCCATTTGGGAGTTGCTAATGCACTTGCTGTAGGTAAAGGCGCGTCTGAGTTTGCATCCGCATTAATTACAGGAGACATTCCCTTAAAAGTTCCAGAGACAATAAGGGTGTTTTTGAAAGGTAGATTAAAAGTAGGGATAACAACTACAGACGTAATGCTCCACCTTATTTCTCTGCCGCAGTTTAAAGCCGGAATAGCTAGCGGGAAAGTCCTTCAATTTGGAGGCGAAGCTTTAAATGAAATCAATGTAGACGAACAGGCTACTTTTACGAATATGGCGATAGAAGGGCAAGCTTTTACGGGAATCGTTGAACCTAATGAAAAATTGGTCGAATTCATGATGAGTAGGCACGGTTTTGACAAAGAAATTGTCAAAGAACTTCTGGTTTATCCTGACGAAGAAGCTACTTACTTTGATAATGTTGAGATTGATTTAGACAATGTGGAAAGAATGGTTTCTTTGCCCGGCGACACACAAAACGCGGTACCTTTATCAGAGGTTAAAGGCACAAAAATCAATTATTTTTATATAGGGTCCTGTAAACAGGGAAATTTAGAATCCCTAAGGCAAGCGGCAGCTCTATTGAAAGGGCAAAGAATTGCTCAAGATGTTCGAATGCAAGTTCAGGCTAACACTAGAGAAGTAGAAAATACACTTCGCGAAGAAGGTATTTTGGAAATTTTTGAGCGGTCAGGTATCGAAGTTATAGGGAGAGGTTGCGGGCCATGTATGGGCGCAACAGCAGATGCTAACGATAGAGAGGAAATTGTTCTTTCAGCCACTGACAGAAATTTTCAAGGGCGAATGGGTAACAATAGACTAGTATACTTAGCCAGTGTGCCTGTTGTGGTTGCTGGTGCAATAGCAGGCGAGATTTGTGATCCGGGGGATCTATAAGTTTACTCTACGTCTATACCAGCTTTTTTTCTTTTAGAAAGTGCCAATATCGTTCTATTTGTTTCTGAACAGATAAGATACGGCCGTCGATTATCCGGTTATGAATTTCATCGTAAGGTGTCGTACTGGAAGCCGATTCAGTTGTTTCATCCCCAACAATTTCAATACCCGTAACCTCTTGTATCTCTTGTCTGCTCAGCGAACCTTCTCTTAAAAGTTTTGCATTGTCACTTGTAAAAGAAACAATCGGTTGTGATCTATCTATTTCAGCGTTTTCCAAAAGTTCGTCGAGAATGACAAAGCTGATGCGTTTAAGCCAATCCGGATTTTTTGGGAGCTGTTCTTTCAGTTGTGCAGTCGTGAAGCAAGGCATTTGTTGGTGGATATTTAATGAACCGCCGCCAAAATTACCGTGTTTCACCATTCTCCTCACTTCATCAGCTATGCCTTGAAATCCAAAGTGTCCTTTAATCCAAAAACAACCAATAGTTTGGTCATTTTTGCGAAATAGCGACGGGTGAACGGTACCATTTTGCTTCAGAGGATAAATGTGGTGTTCTGCAAATGCATATGAGCTTTGTCTTATTTGTGTCCACCTGTGGTTTTTGAAAGTTTTAGGCAGTTTGTCAACATCAATAACCTCAATTTGGTCATCAGGATCCATGAATGTCAAAAGATTTAGCTGCGGAGGTCTTTTTTTTATTTCTGAAAGCATAACGGAGTCTTTTACTTCCTCGTCTTCTATCCATTCCGGACTTTCCATAATTTGTCCGACACCGTATGTGCCAGCTACATACATAGCACACATTTCGCCGCTTGCTAATCTTTGAGCTATGATTTTCCAGTTAGCAGGATTCCAGATAGAATAAGTGTCTACCCGTACTCGACCCATAGCAGGATGCTCAAAAATCCAGTTATCGATCCCCCATTGAATTTCAACATCTTCGAACATGATGTTTTTGATGTTGAGTTTTGATTCGTCTTGCGTGTGCCTTTCCATGCCATATATGTTAAAATACTGTTTTAATAACCTATAATACTATCATGTATAAGGAAGGAAGTCCAGAAAGAAGGCTAAATTTTGTGGCTCGCACCGTTGCCGCAGGTGCAATTTCATTATTTCCCGCTTATAATGGTTTGGAAGTTAATTCCGTAAAAGCCCAAGTCGTTTCCATTGACGACAACTTATCCAATACGCCGGAATTTTATGATTTGTCCCGAAATGAGCAAATATCTGATTTTTTAGAAGATAACAAAATTCGCGCTCTAATAGCAGCTGCCTTTTTAACATCTCTAGCATCGTCCTACTTAACCTACAGGCTCGCGAAAAAACATGATGATGAAAATTTGCAAAAACTTCGCATCACGGCTCCTCTTTTAATGTCTGCCGCGATCAGTTCACTTGGAGTTGATTCATTTGTAACAATTGATAGACATATACCTGCTGCGCTTTTTGCTGGCAGCATTTTTATGCAGGCAGGATACAACCTATTTAATGTCTATCAAAGGGAAAGCAGAAAAGATATCAGAAGGAGTGCTGTGGCAACCTCCGCTGGTTTGATTAGCATAGGTCTTACCTTGTTATACGTTTCGGATAAAATCTGATTTTACTTGACATTTCCCTCATTAGCTCCGTATTCTTGAAGTAGATAAGGGGGTGAGAATAATGGAGTATGTTTTATATTTTCTGGCTGGCAATTTTGCATTTAATGCCATTCCCCATGTAGTTTCCGGAGTTATCGGCAATAAGCACATGACACCTTTTGGAAAAGAATCATCTGCTATTGTTAATGTGGTTTGGGGATTTGCAAATATTGCTATAGCTGTAGTTATTTTAAACTTTACGCAAGCGGGCATTCAGCCACCACCATCGGGTGATTATGTGATTGCGCTTTTGGCTGGAGGCTTAGTGATGGCTTTAATGGATGCGAATTTGTTTTCAAATCCCAATGCAAAAATGCCATGGTGGTAATTAGAGTGTTAATAAATCGTTAATGTTGCGTTGGATAAATGATCACGTGTTTCAGTAAACCTTAATTCGGGAACATTGTAGTTTTTAGGTAAGAAGTTGCGTCATCCCCTACTTTTAAATCCCCGTTTTTGTCAAGAAACCAAATACTATTGTGTGCTTTTTTTATTTGCTCATAATCATCAACAGTCTCTAAGTCATCCATCGGATATACACAGGTTTGACTAAATTGAAGATGTTCTTCGGGGAAGACTCCCGTTAAAATCTCTTCTATGTTATTTTCCCAAGTAAGTAATGACGGTCGATCCTGTTTTAGAGTATATCCACTTACTTCCGAAATTGAATTAATCTGGCTTATTTTATTTATATCTTTTTTTGCTTGTAGATCTTTTCTAAAATCTATAAGAACTTTCTTAATATCAAACCGCCCATTATGATATGAAGCTCTTTGCACATCAGCCCAATCCCTTATGTGAACTTTAGTCGCTAATTTCCCCAAATTATTAATAAGCTTTGATTTATCCCCACGCTGATTCATAACGTAACGATTATATAGGTTTTTGTCCTTATCCAAGTTGGTTTTTAGATCATTTACAAGGAATTTTCTAACTATTTTTACGTTTGCATTAGTAAATAAAGCGATGTGAGAAATTAACTTCGGTCTACGTAATTTTTTTATAAAGAATTTTTGAGTAGCTTTTTCTATTGGAAAATAGAGAATGATTTGAAAGCGAACATCAAAGATCAATCTCGAGGTAAGTAAATGGTATCTTAAAATTTCTCCTCTTTCTCTCCATTTCCCTTTAATTTCTTTGTACTCATAATCCAAAAGGTCTTTTTGATAAAGTTCGGGTGTAACCTCCATCCACAGCCTCTTAAATTCATTATTTTTCATCATTTTTTTTATTAAATCCCTGTACCATTTTTCATTTGTTCTCATAATTTGCTCTATTTTAAATTGTGCTATTTGGGCGATTGAGAAAGGCTTTATGTGTTTATTATCTTCTCCTTTAAAAATTTCAACAGGCAACATTTCTTTAGGTAAAAACGGGAATTCTAGAAGATTTGGTTTTATTTTAATAAGATTCTCTTGCAATGTTGGTTGAAAATGGAATGCCTTTACTGTTGCACCATTGCACGCCAGAAGCCGCCAACTAAAATCAATTAAGTACGCTGGGTACGGCCAACTATCAATCTTTTCTTTTACAATTTCAATTACCTTTGTAATTTCTTCATCACTTGGTAAATAGCCGCCGGTTAATAAAAATTCACCGCGTTCCTCATTTGAAAGATTCAAAGCACTAATAATTTTCTCCACAACCGGCCTTGTAGGTTTTACCCTGCCCTGCTCGATTTTTGATAGCCTCGAGGTGTCTTTCCAACCAATTGATGTTACGACGTCAAATTGGCTCAGTCTTTTATTTATCCTGTAAGTTTTTATTAGACCGCCAAGTGTAATATTCACCATAAACAGCAATTATACCCCTTTTGTTAAGATATTTAAAATATTGAGTATATAATATTTGATATCAAATATTTGTTATCTAATACTTGACAAATTAATTCTTTTATTGTATTAAGATTACACAGTGAACCACAGGGTTCAAACAAAAAATAATAGTAATTCTACAATTAAAATCGGTATACCCTTTACCTTTCAAGATTCTTTTGGCAAAAACTACACTTTCACAATTGTTTCGGAAAAAAATTCAGATATTAATCAAAATAAAATTTCAGCTATCTCAGCTTTAGGCAAAGCTATGTTAGGCAAGTCAATTGGTGAAAAAACTAAGGTCGAAGCACCAGGTGGAAAATATGAGGTTAAAATTTTAAAAATTTTAAACAGCTATGGCTAAAAAAATAAAATGGCTAGTCAAAAAGAGCGCATACCGAAAGAACGAAATCGAGCATTAGTACTTTTTGAAAAGTACGGCGGTTTCGTTATGTCACTGATGGCAGCAAAATTGTTTTCTAACCCGAATGCAAAAATGCCCTGGTGGTAAGGTTTGTGCAAGGCTTATCTACTCCTCTAATTCTTCTGTCGGGCTGATGCCTAGATATCTTAGGATCTCTGTTGCTATTGCAAAAAAGGTAGGGGCGGCGGTTTCGGAACCAAACTGCGACGAACTTGGTTCGGTAAATTTGACTAACATCACAAACTTCGGATCGTCGGCGGGAGCAAAGCCTATGAAGGTGGCAATGGTTTTTTCCGGATCATAGTGGCCGCTAACCGGAATTTGAGCTGTTCCAGTCTTACCGGCGATTCTATAGCCTTTGGGGACAAAAGCCTGCGCTTCCCCTCGCTCTACTGCATTAACCATCATTTCGGTTATTTGCGTAGCAGTTTTTTTGGAAATTACCTGCGTTTCCTCTTTACTGTTTACGATTTTTTCGCGGCCGTTTTCTACGATCTTTTCAACGACCCTTGGAGGTATTAACTTACCGCCATTGGCTATTGCACCAACCGCCTGGACCATCTGGATTGGGGTAACTGCCAGCCCCTGGCCAAAAGATGCGGTTGCCAAGTCTATCGGTCGCCATTCACTTTTGTCGCGAATGTTGCCTCTGGATTCTTCCTGAAGATCAATTTCGGTTCTCTTGTTAAAACCGAACTTTTCGATGTAGCTATAAAGCCGGTCAATCCCCAGTTTGTCAGCAACAAAAGTCATGCCGACATTGTCCGAATGCTCGATAACTTCGGTCATGGTGGAATCGGGGAAATACTTGTTGTTCCAAGTAGATATCTCATGACCCGTTATTTCTCTTGGGCCTGTGCAAACAGTGCATTTTGTATCGGGAGTAACGACTTGTGAGTCAAGAGCTGCCGACATGGTTATTAATTTAAATGTGCTGCCCGGCTCATAAGTGTCGGCAACTGCCTGATTTTTGTAGAGTGTATCTTCAAATTCAGTGAACAGAGCAGGATTGTATGTTGGGTAAGTAGCCATAGCCAGAATTTTTCCGCTTGTAGGTTGGGAAATTATGACCGATCCTTCTTTGGCACCGTACCTTTTGACAGCATCTCTTAAATTTTTTTCGACGATGAATTGGAGTGACCTGTCGATCGTTAAATATAAAGAGCTGCCTTTTTTGAAGTCAACGGGTTTAAAATCACCAACCAGTATCGGGAAGCCAAAAGGATCTTGAAGCTGTCCCAAGCGACCAGTTTTGCCTTTTAGCTGCGAGTCATAAAAGCCTTCTAGGCCAAAAAAGCCAATATCGTCACCAAATTTGTCGGAGGCGACAAAACCGAGAAGCTGGGCTGCCATAGAAGCTTCCGGATAATATCTTTTATCATCTTTTTCAAAATCTATACCGGAAATGTTGAGCGCTTCGATTTTTTGCTTAGCATCAAGCGTAATTTTTCTAGCGAGCTGAACCCAGATCAACTTTTTGTCTGAAAGTGTCTTTGCAAGCTCTGATTCTTTTTTCTGAATTTTCTCATCTTTTTGCTTTTTTTCTTCATCTGAAAACTGCGCGCCTTCTGTTGAATATTTTTCCGATATCAAAAATGGGGCTAAATTTTTGGCTATTTCTTGGGGAGATTTTGTTAGTCCATTAGGCTTAGCGTAAATTAAAAATGCTTCCTGATTGGCAACCAGCGGAAAACCGTCGCTGGCGTATATTTCACCGCGTGGCGCCGGAATTTTAATATCATCAAGACCAAGTATGGAATCGGAATCAACTCTAGCGATGAACTGCCAATAAAAAAGCCTAATAACAATTAGCGCCGCGACGATAAATATTAAGGTTTGGATAAACTTAATTCTGTCCACTGAGGGTAATTACAGTTTAACAAATGGAATAAATTGAAGCTAATGCTCGACTAGTTGGGAATTATCACTTCTTTAGGTTTTTCAAAACCTAATTTTTGAGCATCAGCAGCCAGATTCGAAAGAGCAGCCTCTTTGGCGATTTCGACTTTTAAAGTCGTATTTTCAGCTTCCAGTTTTTCTATCTCATTTTCGACTTCCGAGAGTTTTTGACCGCCGACTGCCAAATTACCGGCAAAAACCAATTGAGTAAAAAACGAAGCTATAACCACAAAAGCCAAAATCATAAGCAGCTTAACCTTGACCTTGCCTACAAGATTATAGTTGCCATTCTTATTTGTTTTGTTTTTAAAATCAGTCAGTTTTGACATACTTTTATTAATTCTTGTTTACTTTGATTAAAATTTTTTGTTTCACATTTTTTCGGCGACCCGAAGCTTGGCACTTCTGGATCTTCTATTTTTTTCAATTTCCTCTTTGGTTGGGCCGATTGGCAATTTGGTTAAAACTTTCAAACTTTTTGAATCTTTGAAGAATCGTTTGACTATGGCATCTTCAAGAGAATGAAAGCTAACTATCACCAACCGGCCTCCTTTTTCCAGTAGTTTCTCAGTCTGTGGCAGAGCCTCCTCCAGATTTAATAGCTCACTGTTTACAACTATTCGAAGAGCCTGAAATACTTTTGTGGCCGGATCTATGTTTCTCACCCCACGCTTTGCGTGGGGGCCCCGAGTAATATTTATTTTTCTTTGATACACCTCCCTAATAATCCTTGCTAACTCATCAGTTGACTCAATTTTTTTTACTTGACGGGCGCTGAAAATAGCATCAGCAAGCCGCCGAGAAAGCCTTTCGTTACCAAAGTTTTGAAAAATTTCACTTAACCTCCTTTTTTCAAAATTATTGACAATATCCGCAGCAGTCACAGCTAAATTTGGATCCATACGCATATCTAAAGGTCCATTTCTTGTGAAGCTGAAACCCCTTCTGCTATCTTCTAATTGACTCGTGGAAACTCCCAGATCAAATAGAATCCCTGAAACTTTTGTGAATCCAAACTCAACTGCTAAATTGTCAATGTGCGAAAAGTTATTGTTTACTATTTGCAAATTTTTCAGGTGCAGGGCAGCTACATACTTTGTTGACTCGGGATCCCTGTCTATTGCCAGTACCCGACCGCCTCTTTTTAAAATTTCCTGTGTGTGTCCGGATGCACCTAAAGTTGCATCAATATACAACTTTGCCGGTTTTACTTTTAGAAATTCAATTACCTCACTAGTTAGAACGCTCTGGTGAAAATATTTCACAGCACCTTCCTTTCAAGCCGCAAGCGTTCTTTCTGCCAAGCTTCAATTTCCCAGATCTCGAAATGATCCCCGGCGCCAATTATTATTGGCCTCTTAATTTTTGCGTACTTAAGCAGAGAACCAGGAATAACAAACCGGCCTTGATCATCGAGTTTGATAGTGGTTGCACTGGCGAAAAAGAAGCGGCGTAAATCGCGTGAGCGTCTTTGGGCAATAGGCAAAGCCAACTGTTTTTCAGATTCAGCCTGCCAACTTTTGGTGTCAAAGCCGAAAAGACATTTTTCGAAGCCGACAGAAAGGATGATTTCACCAGTCGCAAGATAGTCACGAATTTTTTTTGGTAAAGCAAGCCTTCTGGCGTTTAGATCAAATGAAGGTATATAGCTGCCCAGAAACATTTTCCCTTACCTGCCTGCCGGTAGGCAGGCAAACCCCCTGCAAGATAGATAACTCCAAGGGCAGCTCAAAAGGCTAGTTCGGAGTTAGATAATGCTAAATTCACCATTTAACACCATCTATAACCATTATTCACCATGATTTAAAGTGTGTCAAGTCCTAAACGATGTTTTCAAATTTATGCTGAACATGTATCATATCGACTACATATGGTAGAACCTGGGAATAGAACAAATGAATCAGAAATCCACACGAATGAGGTGACGGCTTGGATAGCGACTGCTCAGATAAGATTCAACTCAGGACTTGAGAAATTAGCGTCTGTTGAAACTGATGAGGATATGAAACAAAGAGGCATATGAGATGCCGCTTATGAGGAAATTGATGGTCATCAGGTCCTTACAGGCGTATGTTGGTGTGAGGATGCAGTCAGCGCTGTAGGATTAGCAATGAAAAGCAATCTTGGGTTCATCAGAAACCTCAAACTGATAGATCTTAAGTTTGATTGGCGTATTCCCCACCAACTGTTGGGTTTTACCGTAGATGATAGGGATTTTTTCTTGGACCCGACTTACGGCCAAATCGTAAAAGAACCTAATAGGTTTTTATTCGAACACATTGAAGCCATTGAACCTTACTATCGTCCTTCCGAAATGAGAAACAGAGAGTTTGAACCTAAAGCAAATTCCAAGCTTGTTGTTATCATAAATCAAAGAACAATCAGTTCGATTGATTATCTTTTAGGCGTGATTGAAGGCAGAATTTCTATCGATGAAGAAATTGCTGGAGCACCCGATGAAATCGAAACTCTACTAGATAATATTATAGAAGGCAAAGTTAAAGGTCTCTCTTTCGAAGAAGCGCTCTCAAGGTCAAACCCAGATCGTTAAATTATTTGTGCCTGGATTTGAGCGGGGAATTTTAGTTGTTTGCTTTTCCTAATATAAGAGGTTTTAGCTAGTTCCGAATCATATGGTCGCATATCAAATGGGTTATTATAGTCAAGACAACCGGTGCAATGGCTTTGGTGCAACTGGTGACCTGTGGTGCCCAAAGCTTTGGCCATGCCTTCCAAGCTTAAATAGTGAACCGAGGCAACTTTGAGGTGATCGCGAATTTCGTTTTCGGCCATAACTTTATATTTGCCATTTTCTTCCTTAACTGCTCCAAGTTCATTTCTAC
>Ga0209542_10013042_pt1 | contig 14421 bp, 17 predicted proteins | sample RifCSPhighO2_01_FD_184028 | JGI IMG/M metagenome (GOLD analysis project Ga0209542, IMG submission 184028) | Soil microbial communities from Rifle, Colorado - Rifle CSP2_plank highO2_0.1 (SPAdes) (version 2) | ecosystem: Environmental > Terrestrial > Deep subsurface > Rock core/Sediment ...
CCCCAGACGTTCCCCCAGACGTCCAACGTCTGCAGACGTTGGACGTCTGGGGGAATATCAAAGAAACCATTTCGTAATTCAAGGTAAATTAAACTCATGATGTTAGATAAAATAATTGTAAGCGTTGCAGGGTTGGCCGCCATTGTTTTTACCTATTGGTTCTTTTTAGCAAAAAAGACCAAAGAAATCGCCGTTTTTGATTCGGTAGATATTATTGTGGAGGGTGGATATTCGCCCAGCGTCATTTCAATTCAAAAAGGTAAAACCACTAAACTTAATTTTATCCGCAAGGACTCCAATAGTTGTTTGGAAGAAGTGGTCTTGGGGGATTTTAACATTCGTAAATATCTGCCCCTTAATCAAAAAATTACCATTGAAGTAACTCCGCAAAAAAGCGGAGAGTTTAAATATTCCTGCGGCATGAATATGTTCCACGGGAAAATTATCGTAAAATAAAATATGGCGGAAACTAAAAAAACATTTCCAATCAAAGGAATGCATTGCGCTTCGTGCGTAACGCTCCTTGAAGATTCTCTTGGTAACATAGACGGCGTTGTAAAAGCGACGGTTAATTTAGCCACTGAAAAAGCCACGGTTACCTATGATCCAACAAAAGTTACCGATCGCGTTTTGCAGGGGGCGGTATCGAATGTCGGATATGAAGCTCTGATTGGCGGCAAAGAGAAGCACGAAATCGATGAAAGAGAAGAAAAACAAAAGGAGCTTCACGATTTAAAAATAAAAGTGGTGATAAGTTTATTTTTGGGAGGACTTATTTTGTGGGGTAGCTTTCCGGGACTTATGAACACCTCTCCAAAGATTTTACAAAACTTTTTTGTGCAATTGCTCTTATCCACGCCGGTTCAATTTTGGGCAGGGTGGGGATTTTACCGGGCAACTCTGTTGGCGCTCAAACATAGAACCGCCAACATGGATACGTTGGTGGCCATAGGCACCACGGTTGCCTATGGCTACTCGGCTTTTGTCGCGTTACTGCCCGGCGCAATTGAAAGCATTGGTATTGAAGCCGCCCCTTATTTTGATGTGGCTGCTATTATCATCGGCCTTATTTTACTAGGCAGATACTTTGAAGCCAAAGCTAAAGCGGGTACTTCAGAAGCCATTAAAAAGCTCATAGGTTTGCAGGCAAAAACCGCTCGGGTTATCAAGGGCGGCAAAGAAATAGATATTCCCATTACAGAAGTTATTATTGGCGATATTATTCGTGTCCGCCCCGGGGAAAAAATCCCCGTAGACGGCATTATTGTTGAAGGCGAGTCCTCTATTGACGAATCTATGGTTACGGGCGAAAGTATTCCCGTTGACAAGGCAAAGGGCGCCGCCGTCATTGGGGCAACCATCAATAAAACCGGCGCCTTTCTTTTTGAAGCTGCCAAAGTCGGCCAGGAAACCATGTTGGCGCAAATTATCAAGTTAGTAGAGGAAGCCCAGGGAAGCAAGGCCCCTATCCAGCGCTTGGCGGATTTGGTTTCTTCTTATTTTGTGCCGGCGGTGGTAATGCTCGCCATCGCGACATTTGTGGCTTGGTACGTCTTTGGACCGCCGCCCGCGGTAACCTTTGCATTGCTTAATATGATTGCCGTCCTCATTATTGCTTGCCCATGCGCGATGGGACTTGCCACCCCCACTGCCATTATGGTGGGGACTGGCAAAGGAGCCCAGCGCGGTATTCTCATTAAAGACGCAAAAAGTCTGGAAACCGCCCATAAAATTAATACGATCATTTTTGATAAAACCGGCACGTTAACCCGCGGCCAGCCGGAAGTGACAGACATTGTTCCTGTCAGTTCAATTGGCGGCGATGAATTATTAATATTGGCGGCTTCAATTGAAAAAGGTTCAGAGCATTCTTTGGCAGAAGCAATTGTTAAAGCCGCCAAAACAAAAAATCTTACGCTATCAAAAAGTGAGAAATTCCAAGCAATACCCGGGCATGGGGTGCAAGGGATAATCAATGGTAAAAAAATTATGTTTGGCAACCGGCGGCTCATGGATAAAGAAAACATCTCCATTGGTTCTGCCAGCAACGAAATGAGCGCAATGGAAAGCGAGGGGAAAACGGTAATGATGCTTGCGGTTGAAGGAAAGCTTTCAGGCCTTGTCGCTGTTGCTGATGTCATTAAAGAAAGCGCAAGAGAGGGGCTTTTGGCGTTGCAAAGAATGGGCATTAAAGTGGTGATGATTACGGGAGACAACCAAAAAACCGCAACTGCCATAGGCAATAAATTGGGCATTAAAAGAATTTTAGCAGAGGTGTTGCCGGATCAAAAAGAGGCAGAGGTAAGAAAAATTCAAGCGGAAGGTAACATAGTGGCAATGGTGGGAGACGGCATAAACGACGCGCCGGCGCTTGCCGCGGCCGATGTGGCGCTTGCCATGGGAAGCGGCACGGACGTCGCCATTGAGGCGGCGGACATCACGCTTATCAATAAAGATTTAACATCGGTGGCTTCTGCGATTATGTTGTCTAAAGAAACCATGAGGACGATTAAGCAAAATCTTTTTTGGGCATTCGGCTATAATATTATTTTAATTCCGGTGGCCATGGGCGTCTTATATCCATTTTTTGGGATACTTTTAAATCCGATATTTGCGTCAGCGGCGATGGCGACAAGTTCTATTTCGGTGGTGTTAAATTCATTGTTATTAAAGAGAAAAAAGATGCGTTTTTAATTTGATTTTTGGCTCCGGGTATTATATACTGACCTTTAATACATAGCTTTATGCTAAAAAATCCAAAAACCCAGAAGTTGTATTGTTTTGGCGATACCTGCCGGCAGGCAGGGAACGCTGTCCTGCGACACAACAATTTGGTGGGCGATTAGTTCAGTGGCAGAACGCTGTCCTGATAAGACAGAGGTCGAAGGTCCGATTCCTTCATCGCCCACCAAATTGTTGTGGAAACTTAACTCCTCTAGAAAATAGATAAAATAGGTTCATAAGACAGAGGTCGAAGGTCCGATTCCTTTCGGGCCTGCCAAGAATATGAGGGAAAATTTTGATATTATGGCCTGGGTTCGCGAAGTGCGCGATGCTAAACCAGAATTAGACAAACTAGTTTCGCGATTGAAGCAATATGGCGCCGTCGTAGAGTCCATAGAAGACTCCATGGATGTTGCGGCTTTGCACTATAAAATAGTATTTGCTTATCCGGAGGGCGCGGTGGTCACTATTGGCATGATTCTCAAAGACCATCAAACCGATTCGGACGCGGTAATAGAAACCATGACCACGTTGCCGGAAGATCAACGGGGCAAGGGCTTTGGCGCCATGGCCATTAAAAGCGTACTGCAATGGGCAAAAGATAATGGGCTTGGCGAGGTGCGGGCAACGCAGATCAGAACCGAAAACGAAAAATTTTGGGAAAAGAACGAATTTAAAAAAGCGGAAGATGGAAACCCTTGCAACGATTTTGTTCATAAGATTTTCAGGGAAGAATCTCGTCAATAAAATTGCTCCGCGACATCATCATGCTAAAAGAAAAAAATATTATTATTGCAGTGATAGTTGGCGCGCTGATTATCGGTTTTTTCATTTATATCACTTTTGCCAAAAATCCTTTTGAAATTGAAAGCAGTTATCCGGCGGCAAATGATCAAGATAAAGCGGTGGCGCTTGAATCCTTGCCCTGCGGCGCAAATAGCAACACTATGGTCACTAAGGTAATTGATGGAGACACGGTGGTGGTGGAAGGGGGATACCATGTGCGGCTCTTGGGCATTGATGCCGATGAAAAAAATTATCCCTGCTACGATGCCGCCCGTGTTCGTTTAGAACAATTACTGCTTGGCAAGACGGTCGTCTTGGAAAAAGATAAAACGGACATTGACCGGTACGGCAGGTGTTTAAGAACCCTTTTTTACGGCGACAAAAATATCAGCGTAGCGTTGGTAAAAGAAGGGTTGGCAGTTGCAAGATTCTATCCTCCTGATGTAAAATATAAAAGCGAGATATCCTTGGCCGAAAAACAGGCAATTGAAAATAATACAGGATGTAAATGGCAACAATAAAGGTCGTAAAATAATTCAAGGTCTTAAATACTAATACTATGATAAATTTAGTAATTAAAAAAGACGGCGATAAGGTTCCTTTTGATATGGAAAAACTGAAGGCGGGAATCAAAGCCGCCGCGTCAGAAGCGGGGCTTTCCGATCAAGAACAGCAAGCGGCTGCGCAAGAAGTTTCATCTTCAGTGCTTGCAGCTCTTGAGGGTAAAGACGAAGTTTCTTCAGCGGAAATTAAAGACAAGATTATTTTTGAATTGAATACGTCGTATCCCGCGGTGGCCGCGGCCTGGAAGCAGTACGAAGAAACCAAAAGCGAATAAAACCAGCCCGATGTAAAAATTCGCCTTGCGCATTCTGCGCCGGGCGATTTTTTTTACAAATTCAATGTTTTAAGGTACAATGAAAAAGTCATCAGTTTTAAGTTCAAAGTTTTAGTGTAGTGGTTTATAGTTTTCGTAGAATAAAACAGAATGGCAAAAAGTGATCATGAAATACTTTGAATTACGAAACTCTTCGGAGGTATTTTTCTCAAATTTGGAGAAAGAAATTTGATAGAATTTCTAGGCGTAGCCTGCGGCTACGCATGGAAATTATAGTAAATTTATAGCCCAAATTTGGGAAAAAGACCCCGAAACTCGTTTTCAAGGTGAGTTTCGTAATTCAAAGTAAATAGTATGTAGCTTTTAAGTTATGGATTATAAAATAATTTTAGGAATCGTTGCTACGGTTATCGGATTTATAAGTTACATACCCTATTTTGTAGATATCCTCAAAAATAAAACAAAACCGCATATCTTTTCATGGTTATCTTGGGGACTGCTTACGGGAATTGCATTTTTTGCGCAAGTAGTAAAGGGTGGCGGTCCGAGTGCATGGGTCATCGGATCCGGAGCCATTCTTTGTTTTTTAGTAATAGTAATTTCTTTTTTTAAGGGAGAAAAAAATATAACAAAAATAGATTGGTTTTGTTTAGGTTGTTTTATTTTGGGGGTATTGCTTTGGAAATTAACCAATGATCCATTATTTGCGCTCGTATTATCAGTTATTACCAATCTGCTTGCTTTTGTTCCCACATTTATAAAATCATACAGAAAGCCATGGGAGGAAACAATGAGTCTTTATTTTTTAAGCGCACTGAAATGGGCAATAACGTTAGCTGTTATTACATCATACAGTTTTGCCACTATTATTTTTCCTCTTTCGCTCTTTTTAACCAATGGATTATTTGTTGTAATGGTTTTGTATCGTAAAAATAAAATCAATGTTAGATCTGGTGAGTTTTTAATAAAACAAAAAAGAGTATGACAATAGTTAAAATATTGGTCAAAGGGTACTACCAAGAAATATCAAAAGACCAGGCCCGAGTATGTGCTACGGTCAGTTTGGCGCAAGATGAAAAGGTGGTAATGGTAGTGGATCCGGGAACCTTAGAAAACAAAGATATCTTGCTATCAGCGCTCAAACAAGAAGGGCTGACTCCAAACGACGTGACGCACGTGGGCATCACCCATTCCCATATTGATCACTATATAAATGCGGGTCTATTTCCCAATGCAACAGTATTGGAATATTGGGGTTTGTGGAATAAGGACGTGTGGGGTTTTTGGCAGGAGCATTTCTCAAACGACATTCGCATCGTGAAAACACCGGGACATGACTATAGTTGTATTACTTTTTTTGTCACCACCGACGACGGCGTGGTTGCCATTTGCGGAGATGTTTTTTTTGAAGAAGGCAAACCAGAGATAGACCCTTTCGCCGCCGACGCCAAAAAATTGCAAGAGAGCCGAAAATTGATTTTAAAAACGGCAGATTGGATAATTCCCGGCCACGGTGATATATATAGAAACAAAAAATTATGAAAATCATTGTAAAGACAAAACCGAATTCAAAGGAAAATAAAATAGAAAAAATAGACAAGGCAAATTACATCGTGTATGTAAAAGAGGCGCCCATTGCCGGTAAAGCCAACGCCGCAGTCATTAAATTATTGGCGGAATATTTTGATATCAGCCCTTCAATGATTGAGATAATTTCCGGATACATGGCGCGGGTAAAGGTGATTGAAATAAATAATTAATTGTTTGAATTTGCAATTCAAAAAACCAATCCCTGAAAGGAGGAAAACTTGAGCCACGCAACAGAGTTTCTGTTGTACGCGCTTTCCATCGGCGCGCTGGAGCTTGTTCCCGAAGGCCGAATATTAAAGAGTGGGCGTGTGTCTCCCTACTTTTTCAATTCAGGCCTTTTCAACACAGGAGCATCAATCTCCAAGCTCGCCACGGCTTACGCCTCTGCCATCGCTGGGAATCTTTATCCCGAGGCGATCTTCGGACACGCCTATAAGGGCATTCCTATCGCCACGGCAGTTGCCCAGGCGATCGGCGGCGATATGGGCTATGCCTTCAACCGCAAGGAGGTGAAAGATCACGGCGAAGGGGGCATCATCGTTGGAGCGTCTTTGCAAGGAAGAAAAGTGGTCATTGTTGACGACGTGATGACTACAGGAACTTCTTCTGGCGAGGCGTTTAACATCGTCAAGTCGGCTGGGGGCATTCCCATCGGATGCGTGATTGCCTTTGACCGGCAAGAGCGCGGCAAAGGAAGCAGGTCGGCGGTCCAGGAATTCCAAGACACCTACAAGATTCCCGTCTACGCCGCGGCGACTCTGAGCGATCTTACGATGCTCATGCAAGAAGACGCGGATTCTGGCAGGTGGCCTCTTGCCCTTCTTCTAAAAATCCTGGACTATAAGCTGGCATACGGAGTGTGACGGCTTTCAAAGCAGGGGCGCTATCAGTAATGGTAGCGCCCTTTTTCAAACAAAACTTGATTTTATTATCTATCAGAGTAAACTTAAGCTACCTTGAATTACGAAATGCTTTCAGAGGATTTTCTAAAAATTTCAGAATGAAAATGTGATAGAATTATGTTCGACGAGACGTCCAACGTCCCGCGGGACGTTGGACGTCTGAACATAATTATAGCGCATTTGCATTTGAAATTTGGAGAAAAGACCTGAAACTCGCCTTTCATAGAGCATTTCGCGATCCATGGCAAAACATCATGGCAAAGAAAAAGAGAGCGGTAAAAAAAATCATCGTAAAAAAACCGACCAAGAAATTGGCAAAAAAGCCAAAGAAATTTTTCCGTAAAAAAAAATCGGCTAAAAAAATTATTTTGAAGAAAACGGCAAAAAAGAAACCGCCAGTCGCAAAGAAAAAACCTGCGATAAAAATTAAGAAAAGAAACACGTCCGGAAGCCTTTCTAAAAAGATTGCGGTAAAAAAAAATACTGGCAAGAAGCCGGCAACAAAAACCGCCGCGCCGCAAGAAGGTTTTTTGGCGCCGCCGTTTTTTAAAGCAAAGATAAGGGTGATCGGCATTGGCGGCGGCGGCGCTTCTATTGTTTCGGAAATCGGCCGCTCGCTCAACAAAGCAACTTTTGTGGTGGCGGACACCGATACCAGGGCCTTTAAAAAAAGAGCGGGTATCAAGCATTTTTTATTCGGACAAGAATTGACCCATGGTCTTGGAACCGGAGTAAATCCCGATTTGGGCAAATTGGCCGCCGAAGCCGAAAAAGACAAAATCGCAAAATTTTTTGAAGGGCAGGACATTGTTATTTTTGTCGCTTCGCTGGGCGGGGGACTCGGGTCGGGCGCCGCAGAGGTGTTTGCCGAGGCCCCTAAAAATTTCCAGGGGATAACGTTTGGCATCTTTACCCTGCCCTTTAAATTTGAGGGCAAGAACAAGCATGCTATTGCAATGAAAGCCCTGCGCCAATTGCGTAAATCCTTAAACGCGTCGCTTACCATACCCAACGAAAGAATTTTTAAAATCATTAAGGCCGATACCTCTATTACCAGCGCATTTTCCACGATTAATAAAAATCTGATTGAATCACTGGAAAGCTTAATTGATTTAATTTACAGTCCAGGTATTATTAATATTGATTTTGCCGACCTTAAGGCAATTTTAAAAGGAAAGGGAAGTCTGGCTTTTTTAAACACCGCCGAGGCCGCAGGCAAGCAACGGGCCGAAACCATCGCCCAAAAAATATTGCACAATCCCTTGTACCAAAATCTGCCCCTGGGCGCCCGTGGCAATAATTTTGCCGCCCAAAAAATTCTTTTTAACATTGAGGGGGGCGGAACCTTAAGCATGCTTGAGGTTGATAAAATCAGCAAAGCCATTTCAAGCGTAAATCCCAACGCTAAAATTATTTTTGGAATTTCTAAAAATGCCAAGTATGGAAATAAAATAAAAACCACCCTTTTGATGACGGGGGCGCAAGTTGCAATAGAAACCCCAAGGCCAAAAATTAAACCCGTCCGGGCAAAGAAGGCGCAAAAATTAATTTTGCAGAAGCCGCTAAAAAAAGAACGTGTCATCGTCAAAAAGCAGAAGAAAACAAAAAAGGATCTTGGTCGGCAAGTCGCGGTGGCGCCACAAGCGCCAATGCCGGTATTTAATGCATCTTTTACCCATGTGGCTGAAAAATTGGATGTCAAAAAAATACACATCGTCCAAGAGCCGTCTTTATATCGCAAAAAGGCCATCAGAAGAACCGCCATAGAAGCTAGAAAAGCGGAACAGCAAGAAGAGCAAAAGCAATCAACCCAGGAAAAAGAGTGGGAGATACCGGCCTTTTTAAGGAAAGTTAAGTTTAAGCCGTAAAAAACGCATTATGGAAGAAGCGCTTGAAATAAAAAAAGCTATCATCCCGATCGCCGGAATGGGGACCAGGTTTTTGCCGTTATCATTGGCGGTATCCAAAGAATTTTTTCCCTTAATAGACAAGCCCATTATCCAGTACATTATTGAAGAGGTGAAAAAATCAGGCATCCATGAAATTATTTTTGTGGTGAATCCCCAGCAAAAAATGATTTTTAATTATTTGAAAAAATCACCCGAGCTGGAGAAAATACTGATAAAAAGGAAAAAGGAAAACCTGCTGAAAGAATTGAAAGATTTTGAAGAAACATTTGAGGGGATTCACTTTTCTTTTGTAGTGCAAAAAGCTCCGCTTGGGGATGGCCATTCAATTTTACAGGCGGCAAAATTGGCGGAAAATACGCCAGTTGCGGTTTCGTTTGGAGATGATGTGGTGGACGCAGACGAGCCCGCGTTATTGCAACTGATGAATATTTTCAAGACATGCAATGCTCCGGTGATTGCTTTGAAAACATTGCCAAAGGACAGGATTCCATCGTATGGCAACGTGGCGGTGGAAAAAATTGCAAACCATTTATACAAAATAAAAAAAATCATAGAAAAGCCAAGGTCTGAACAAATACAATCAAACCTGGTAACGGTTGGCAAATTTATTTTAACGCCCGAGGTGTTTGATTACTTAAAAAAAGCGGCGCCGTCGGAGAAAGGCGAAGTAATTTTGGCCGAAGTGTTTGATGCCATGTTGAGCGACGGAAAAACAGTATATGGGTATGAATTAAAAGGAGAGTGGCTGGAGTGCGGAGACAAATTAAAGTGGCTTAAGTCATTTTTTTATTTGGCGCTTCGCGACCAAAGGTTTGGCAAAGATTTAAAAGAGTACATGAAAACGTTGAAGTAAATATGTTCAAAATAGCATTTTTTGAAATAGAAGAATGGGAGAAGGAGTATTTACAAAGCGAGTTTAAAGACGCTGACATTTCTTTTTTTACCGAACCGTTGTCAGCCGCCAATGTGGATGCGGCAAAAGACTGCCAAGTGGTTTCTTGTTTTATTGATTCGCAAATCACCAAGGAAGCGCTGGCGGTTTTTGTCGATTTAAAAATGATCGCTACCCGGTCAACGGGTTTTGACCACATTGATTTAGAAGCCGCCAAACGCAAAAATATTATCATTTGCAATGTTCCCACTTATGGGGAAAACACCGTGGCAGAGCATACCTTTGGCCTCATTTTAAATTTATCAAGAAAAATGTACCAATCCATTGCCCGCGCAAAAACGGGGGATTTTTCTTTGGATGGCTTGCGAGGATTTGATGTAAAAGATAAAACATTGGGCATTGTGGGATTGGGAAATATTGGCAGGCATGTTGCCAGAATTGCCAAAGGATTTGAAATGAAGGTGATTGGGTTTGATGTAAATCAAGACAAAAAATTAGCAAAAGAATTGGGATTTACGTATGTGGGCTTTGAGGAATTATTAAAAAGCGCTGATATTATCACCCTGCATGTGCCTTACAATAAACACACGCATCACTTAATTAATACGGGAAATATCGGTTTAATGAAACAAGGGTCTTATTTGATAAACACCGCCAGGGGAGCTATTATTGAAACCTCGGCGCTGGTGGATGCGTTGGGGAAAGGAATATTGGCAGGAGCCGGATTAGATGTGCTGGAAGAAGAATGTTTTATTAAAGAAGAGCGCCAGCTTTTGTCGAAAGAATTTCCCAAAACTTGCGACGTAAAAACTATGTTGCAAAACCATATTTTATTGACCCAAGAGAATGTGATTATTACTCCCCATAATGCTTTTAATTCAAAAGAGGCGCTGGAAAGGATTTTAGAAACAACGGCGGCAAACATTCGGTCATTTATTAAAGGAAATCCTATTCATTTGGTATAAAAGTAATAGTTAGAAATTCATTCATGTATGATCTTATTATCATCGGCGCGGGGCCGGCGGGAATTTCAGCGGCGGTGTACGCCGCCCGGCAAAAATTGTCTTTGCTGGTTATTTCCAAAGACCTGGGAGGCCAAGTGGCCAAAAAAGCGGTGGACATTGAAAACTACCCTGGCTTTGATAAAATTTCCGGGCCGGATTTAGTGGCGCTCTATCAAAAACAACTTGAGGCCAATAATCTTTCGGTTGAACTTGATGAAGTGACAGAGGTTAAAAAAAACCAGGGAATTTTTTCGCTTGCCATGGCGTCGGGCAAAACGCATGAGGCGGTTTCGGTGATTGTCGCCTCGGGGGCAGAATCAAAAATACTCAATGTGCCGGGCGAAGAAGCGTACGCGGGCAAAGGGGTGAGTTATTGTTCATTGTGCGACGGTCCAATATTTAAAAATAAAATTGTGGCGGTGGTGGGCGGTGGAAACAACGGTTTTGAATCGGCGCTCTTTTTATCAAACTATGTCGCTAAAATTTATATCTTGGAATATTCAGATACGATTAAGGCCGACGCGGAAAACCAGAAACTCGTGGCAAAAAATAGCCACATAGAAATTATTAAAAACGCCAAAGTCAAAAAAATTGAAGGAGAGGTTTTTGTCAAATCCATCACCTATGAAGACTTAACCAGTCACCAAGATGTTGCATTGGATGTGAGCGGAGTGTTTGTAGAAATAGGATACTCGCCATCCACCGCGTTTTTGGGCGACTTGGTTGAGCTAAACGAGAAGCAAGAAATTGTGTTTGACCCAAAAACCTTGGCCACTAAAACCGAAGGCCTGTTTTCGGCGGGGGATTGCAATGTATCAAAATACAAGCAGATTGTCATGGCTTCGGGCGAAGGCGCCAAAGCCGCGTTGTCGGCGTATGAGTATATAAAGAAACACACATGAGCAAGATAAAAAATATTGAAGCACGGGAAATTAAGGACTCTCGCGGGAAACCTACCGTGGAAGTTGAATTAGTAACTGACAAGGGAAGTTTTGTGGCCTCCTGTCCCAGCGGCGCTTCCACGGGAAAAAACGAAGCGGCTGCTTTGCTGCCATCGCAAGCGATTGAAAATATACATACAATAATCGCGCCGAAAATGAAAGGCAAAAATCCGGAACACCAAAAAGAATTGGACGAATTGATGATCGCCTTGGATGGCACTGAAAATAAGTCGCATCTTGGAGCCAATGCCATATTACCGGCATCAATAGCCATTTGCCGCTCCGGCGCTGCCGCCAAAAAACTGCCTCTGTATCAGCACATTGCGAATTTGGCCAATGTTGGAGGTAGGCTAAGCCTGCCACAACCGGGTTTTAACATTTTAAACGGGGGAGCGCACGCCAAAAATGATTTAAAGGTGCAGGAATTTATGATCGTTCCCCATAAAAAAACATTCCGGGAAAACTTGGCATTGGCAAGTAAAATTTTTAATAATCTAACCGAATTGTTGAAAAAAAATTATGGCAAGATTCCTGCCATGGGAGACGAAGGTGGGTATGCCCCGGAAATTTCCAAAACCGAGCAGGCATTATTTTTATTGAAAAACGCCATCGGCAGTTTGGAGGCAAAAATCGGGCTGGATTGCGCCGCTTCCGAATTTTATCAAGACGGAAAATATATGTTGGAAGGCAGGGCATTTTCAAGGCAAGAGTTAATTGATTTTTACAAGGATTTGGCGATGCGTTTCCCTATTATGTTTATAGAAGACCCATTTTCAGAAGAGGACTGGGAAGGGTTTAAAGAAATCCACAGAGCGTTGCCTCAAACTATTATTATCGGAGACGACTTAACTGCCACTAATATCAAAAGAATCAAAGAGGCCCAAAGCAAGCGCTCGTGCAACGGAGTGATTATAAAACCCAATCAAATCGGCACGGTTTCAGAAACGATAGAAGCGGTGGCGTTGGCAAAATCCTACGGCTGGAAAATCATGGTAAGCCATCGCAGCGGCGAAACTCTTGATAATTTTATTGCGGATCTGGCCGTCGGCGCGGGAGCCGACTTTATAAAATCGGGGTCTCCCACACAGCCCGAAAGAATGGTAAAATACAATAGGTTATTGGAAATAGAAAACGAGTTGCATAAAAAATAAAAATGAAAACAAATCATAAGATAATTACTGGTGATTCGCGGGAAATGAAAGAGCTATCTGATAAAAGTGTTCAGTTGATTATTACGTCACCCCCATACTGGCAACTAAAAGACTATGGTTCAGATAATCAGATTGGTTTTAACGACAGTTATGAAAAATATATCAACCATTTAAATTTAGTTTGGAGTGAGTGTTTTAGAGTTTTGGAAGATGGTTGCCGTCTTTGCGTAAATATTGGCGATCAATTTGCCCGCGCCGTGTATTACGGTCGTTATAAAGTTATTCCCATACGCACAGAGATAATCAAATTTTGTGAAATAATGGGGTTTGATTACATGGGTTCAATTATTTGGCAAAAAGCCACGACGATGAATACTACCGGGGGAGCTACCATCATGGGAAGTTTTCCTTATCCAAGAAACGGAATTATAAAATTGGACTATGAATTTATTTTGATATTTAAAAAGCAAGGCGATGCGCCAAAAGTTGAACGGGCAATAAAAGAAAAATCTAAAATGACCAAAGAAGAATGGAATCAATATTTTCAAGGTCATTGGAATTTTGGCGGGGCCAGACAAGACGGGCATATTGCCATGTTTCCAGAAGAACTGCCAAAAAGATTAATAAAAATGTTTTCATTTGTTGGAGATACGGTATTGGATCCATTTTTGGGAAGCGGGACAACTTCGCAAGCCGCAAAAAATCTTGAGAGAAATTCTGTGGGATATGAAGTTAATCCCGAATTTTTACCGGTTATTAAACATAAAATTGGAAGTGAGAATCCCCTAAATAATCATTTTGAATTTATTGATAGCCAAAATAATATTAATTTTGATAAACAAATAAGCCAATTGCTGTATATATTTAAAGATCCGCACAAATTAGATAAAAAAATAGATCCTAAAAAACTGCTATTTGGTTCAAAAATAGACAATAGCGGCAATGACCAGAAAAACGAATTTTATACGGTAAGCGAAATATTGAGCCCGGAAAAAATTAAACTAAATAACGGCTTGACGATTCGTTTGCTTGGTATAAAAGAGAATCCGAAAATCAACGGAAAAGCAATGGAATATTTAACTCATAAAACTAAAGGACAAAGGGTTTTTATGAAATTCGATGCTTTAAAATATGATAAGTTTAATAATCTCTTATGTTATTTGTATTTGCAAAACAAGACATTTATTAACGCCCATTTAATAAAAGATGGGATGGCTTTACCCGATACAGAAATGGAATATAAGTATAAAGATAAATTTATCCAATTAACCTCATTAAATTATGCCTAAGAAAATACCGGTAAAGTTTTCAATGGATTTTGGCGCAAAAGAGAAAGTTTTGAATTATACTTGTCAAACTTATCAGTTATCTCGACCAAATAAAGTTGGCGCAGTAATGGCACTGATAAGAGAGTGTCATCCTAAGACGATAGATGAATGGGAGAAATGGTATTTTGAAAAAGCATATACTGAAAATAAGGATCACATAAAAATAACCCCAAGTGTTTTAAAGGAATTAGGCGAACGTCTTCATGAAAAAATTACTCAAGTCGTAATTCCTGAGTGGCAGACGGCATTTAAAGAGCTATAGACACCACATCCGTTAAATGGACTTAAGACCTAGAAAATTTGACAATATTGGCTGTTTTGGAGACAAAAAATTTGTGAGGCGTACCCGTAGGTA
>Ga0209542_10013043_pt1 | contig 14421 bp, 11 predicted proteins | sample RifCSPhighO2_01_FD_184028 | JGI IMG/M metagenome (GOLD analysis project Ga0209542, IMG submission 184028) | Soil microbial communities from Rifle, Colorado - Rifle CSP2_plank highO2_0.1 (SPAdes) (version 2) | ecosystem: Environmental > Terrestrial > Deep subsurface > Rock core/Sediment ...
ATTCTGGGTGAAACTGCGCTCCATCGTAATAGCGGTGCCGGTGTACGTTGTAGTTGCTCCAGATGAATTAGTAAAAGACGTGTCATTGATATCCCAGCCCGGTGAAGCGCCATTGTGGGTGATGGTTCCGTTATTGATGATAAAATAGGATTGTGCACTCGTGGTATTTACCGTCCATGTGCCTGAGGCAATCGTGATCGTGCCGTTGTTGGTGAGTTCGCTCGTGTCGAAGTTGTTGCCGTCAAATGTCGTAGTGGGTGAAGCTCCTATCGAGATGGAGCAGCCGGTGGCGACAACGATATCCGACCCGGAGTTGGTAGAGTTACTACTCTTGGTGATCGCGACTGTTCCCCCAAGCGTGCCGGTGCAGGTAATGGTGCTGTTGTCGCCGGAGCCCGTGCCATCAAATGTTATGGTGATTCCTGTTAAATCAAACGTCCCATTCTGGGTGAAACTGCGCTCCATCGTAATAGCGGTGCCGGTGTACGTTGTAGTTGCTCCAGATGAATTAGTAAAAGACGTGTCATTGATATCCCAGCCAGTTCCTGAATGGGTGATAGTGCCGTCGTTGTTAATATTGCCGCCGTCTCCGGTTACTGTCCATGCGCCGGAAGCTATGGTAACTGTGCCGTTGTTATCGAAAGGATTCGTTGCATCAGTATCAATGATTGTTGTAGGGCTTGCTCCAAGAGAAATGCTACAACCGGAGGCGACAATAAAGTCCCCATCGCTGTTTTTGGTGATCACAACGGTTCCCCCAAGAGTCCCCGCGCAGGTGACGGTGGAGTCGTCTCCGCCGTTTGAGTTGTCAAACGTTACCGTAATCCCTGTCAAATCAAAAGTCCCGCTTTGGGTAAAACTCCTCTCCACAGTGATTGCGGTTCCTGCGTATGTGATTGTTCCTCCGCTGTTGTTTACCAATGAGCCATCATTGATGTCCCACCCAGTTCCTGAATGGGTGATAGTGCCGTTGTTCGTGATCGTTGATCCGTCAGTAGAGTCGCCAGTATGTGTCCATGTCCCGCTGCTGATACTGATGGTTCCGTTATTTGTAAAGACAGGATTGTGACTGAAGCTGGTTGTCTGGCTTGTTGTTGGACTTGTCCCAAAAGAGATGGAGCAGCCGGATGACAGAATGAAGTCACCGTCAACTTTGGCGACACTAATTGTCCCGCCAATTGTGCCTGAACAGGTGAGGGTTGAGTCATCTGCAAAAGTCGTACCATCAAAGGTTACCGTTGTCCCGGTATTCGTAAATGTTCCTCCGGAGACTGTGAAGTTTTGCTCAACCGTCATATTGCCGCTTGAGTTAGTAAAAGCTCCTCCACTTTGGTTAAAATTACCATCATTGATATCAATAGCGCTGTCTCCGCCAGTAAATGTTCCTCCGGCGATGACCAGAGCATCTCCTGAACTTCCAGGATCAAGAGTAACTGTGACGGTTGAGTTTTGGGTGACTGTTCCGGTATATCCAGATTGAAGATCAATTTTTTGCACACTCCAATTACTGCTTATTGCGCTGTTATTGTCACAGTCCGGATCAAAGACCGCAACATCACCACTCCCGGGAACTGCGCTTGCATCTCCACCGGCATCATTGCATGCTGATGGATTAGTGGTGCTCCAATCACTTGCATTAGTTGTTGCACTATCTCCATTGCCTCCCACCCAATAGAGGGTGGCGGCTGATACAGAAGAAGGGATTACGAAAAAGAACAAAAATACAATACTGAATAGTGTAAAAATAAAAGTGGTCGTGTTATTTTTCATACTGATGTATATTTATATATATTTTATAAGAGTTTTTTTTAGATAATGCAAGGGGATTTTTATGATAAAATATATTTTATGAGCACGCGGAAAGAATTTATTACAGTTTTAATTCTTCGCACGATCGGTAATTTTCTGATACTATCTTCTTTATTTCTTATTGTGAAGACCTTTTATCAACCAGTCACACAAGAGATTCGTTATTTTGTTGAAAGAAAGCTAAATAAACAATATATTGTCTCAAAGCCTCAAGACATAATATCACCTCTTATTGTTGAAAAACAACCCTCAAGAAGTCTTCTTGCAAGTCTTTTGAATATTCAACCCGTAGAAGTGATGACGCCAGAAGATCCTTCTTTTAGTATCGTGATACCAAAAATAGGCGCTAATGCGCGTGTATTGTCAAACATAGATGCATCAGATGAGAAGATGTATTTGACCGCTCTTCAAAACGGAGTTGCGCATACATTAGGGACTGCATTTCCAGATGAAGGGGGACATATTTTTCTTTTTGCCCATTCAACTGATTATTTTTGGAATGTAGGCACATATAATGCGGTTTTTTATTTGCTTGACAAACTTGATGTCGGTGATGAGATCAATCTTTTCTATCAAAATAAACGAATTGTGTATAATATGATCGGTAAGAGGATTGTTGAGCCTTCACAAGTAGAATATCTTACCAGGAAAACAAACAAAGAATTTCTCACTCTTCAGACGTGCTGGCCCGCAGGGACGACTCTCCGACGTCTGCTTATTTTTGCTCAAAGAGTAGCAGATTAAATAAAAAACAAAATATAAAAGATAAAAAAAATAAGTAAAGCTTGGACCAAGATTTATTTACTCTTTCGCGTCATATTTTTTATATTTTATTTTTTATATTTTATTTTTTTACCGTATCCCTACCGCATATATATCTGGATAATCATTCATTTCAGGATTGAGGTTCGCAAGAACCAAAATTTTTCCATCGGTCGTGAGGGCAAAAAAATTCTTTTGGTATGGTCCTGAATACACTGTTTGCTTATTTTGACCATCATAATCAACCACAGCGATTGTCTTTCCTTCGTTTATGACGATATGTTGCGAATCTGGATACCACAATATAAAATTAAAAATTAAAAATGAAAAATTAAAATTTTCTATGTTTATTTCAAAGTTTTTATCTTCTTTTTTATCGTATACGTAGATATGATTTTTTTGAAGATTTCTATTTTCTGGTGTTTGATTGGTTCCGATAAGTGCAGGGATAATAAAGTGAGGGAGAATGACGTTTTCCTGTGCTTGGTAGAGTATCTTTGAATCGTCAGGAGCAAAGCTGATGATTTTCATTGAAGATGACGCAATCTGTGGAAATGGGTCGCGGACAATCTCAAGTATTTTTTGCACTTTTTCTTCTGCTTGTTCATTCCATGATTGTTCTATAGTATTTTTTGATAAGGTGATGGCAAATGGCTCATATGTTTGTTCTGTCGTAGAGAGTAGATATGAAGCGCTATATTTCTTTTGTATTGATTGTGTGTTTGTCTCAAAAAAAGATATGATAATTTGTTTACCGTCGGGAGAGAAAAGTACATCGGCTGTTTTGAAATCAAGAGAATCTGGAAACGCAGATTTGAGCGCCAATAATTTGAGAGGATTGAAAATGGACAATGTTTTTTTGGATGTATCAAGAAGGTAAATACCGTCTTTTTTTATATCATTCAATGAAGAAAAAATAACGACGTTGGAATTTTTTTCCGAAAAAACTGCTTTTTGAATACCTAATGATGTCAGGGGTGATAATGAAGAATTTTGCGGAAAAAGAAGGGCGTCAGCCTTAAAAACAACTTCACCTTTTATTTTGATCTGTTTTGACCATGAAGAATAGCCTTCTTTTTTAATTTCTACAAAATATGTATTCGGTTCAAGAGCTATAGTGGTGTTTGTTGCTCCTTTGAGGACATTATTGATATATATTTTTGCTCCATCGGGGTAAGATGATGCGACCAATATACCTGTTGAAGTGATGTTTTTTTGTGAAAAATTGATACGATATCCGCGAGCAAACAGAATAAGCCCGATAAGAAGAATAAAAAAAAGAATGATACTAAAAAACGTGAGCACAATTTTTTTCATAGGAATTGAGAGTATGATTTTTTTGATATCTTTTAATATAGTTACAGTATATACTGATATTTTATTTTTGTTATTTTTATCTTTTGGCAATTGAATTATACTGTTTTTGGTAAATCATAGTATACTACTTTTTATATGAGATTGCGTGGTAAAGTAGCGATTGATCTCGGGACTGCAAATACTGTCGTGTATGTGGCAGGAGAGGGGATTGTGTTGAACGAGCCAACTGTCGTGGCATATTCATTACAAGATAAACGTATAGTCAATGTTGGTCAGGAGGCAAAAGAAATGCTGGGGAGGACGCCGGGCAGCATCGTCGCAATTTATCCGTTGAAAGATGGCGTGATTGCAGATTACACTTTGACTGAAGCATTGATTTCGTATTTTTTAAAAAAAGCTCTCAGATCGTATGTATTCAGTCTCAAACTGATGATTACTGTGCCGGGTGGAGCGACACAAGTGGAGAAGCGTGCGGTAGTATCCGCATGTAAGAATGCTGGCGCAGGGGAGATATACCTCATGAGCGAGCCTTTAGCCGCCGCTATTGGTGCTAAAATCCCTATATCACAACCTTCTGGGCATATGATCATCAACCTTGGAGGAGGCACTGCTGAGATTGCAGTTATATCATTAGGACAGTTAGTTGTTTATAAAAGTGTTCGTACTGCAGGGAGAAAGATTGACGAGTCAATTATAATTCATCTAAAGAGACAGTATAATTTGATTATCGGTGAACGTACTGCAGAAGATATTAAGATGAAAATAGGCGTTGCGTATCTTTCGGGAAGCGATGGAGAAGAAGGAGTGATAGAGATTAAGGGAAGAGATTTTCAATCAGGATTGCCCAAAGTCGTTGAAATTCCCCAAAAATTTATATCAGAATCAATACAAAAACCGCTCAAAATAATTCTTGAAGGGGTCAAAGAGGTGCTTTCTCGTACACCACCCGAGCTTTCGGCAGATATCGTAGATCGTGGAATAGTGTTGACTGGTGGGACTGCGCTTCTGAAATCAATTGACAAATATTTTTCATACAATATCAATGTTATCTCATTTGTTGCGGAGGATCCATTACTGTGTGTGGTGCGGGGTATAGGTATGGCGATAGAAAATCTTGAAAGTTATAGAGACGCCATAAGATAAATTAAAAATGAATATAGTAAATAAGTTTATTTGTTCGTGAAAGACTATTTATTGAAGTATATATACGATACGTATCTCTATAAAATACTTATAATAAACATATTTATAATGATATTCTGAAAAAGAATTTTTTTAGTAAAATAGAGTATTAGACTTTTATATCTTTTTATTTACGTGTATAAAAAAATATAACAAGAATGATAGTTGAGCATTTTTTGATTATGTAGTATTCAACCCTATAGTTTATTATTTATGATAATGAAAAATGAAATTTTTGATATTCCAATTGAAGCAGTATCAAAATCAACTATCCGAGAGAAAATTAAAAAGTACCTTTTTCAATCCGATGGAAAAGGTGATTTGATTCATATTGTTTCCCTCAATGCAGAAAATATAATTATTGCTGAGCGCGACCGAAAATTTAGACAGGTTCTTGCGACAGCACAAATAAAGATAACTGATAGCGTAGGGGTTGCTCTGGCAGGACGATTGCTTGGTGTGGATGTGGGGGAGCGTATCGCGGGAGTTGATCTTATGGAGGATTTTTTTGACATGGCATCGTATGAACGCTTGAGAATAGTCCTTATCGGCGGAAAGAAAAAAGTAGCAGAGAGAGTCGTTCAGTGTCAGAAACAAAGGCATCCTGATCTCAATTGTATAGGGATTGAGGGAATTGCTGATATACACAAACCTACAGCAAAAGAAGAAAAAAATATATATTCTATAGTGCTTGAGAAGAAGCCAAATTTAGTATTTGTTGCATTTGGGTCGCCATTTCAAGAGTTATGGATTGATCGGCATCGCGATCTTTTTCATGGAATGGTGTGTATGGGTGTGGGGGGAGCTTTTGATTATCTTTCATACGATGTCCCCCGAGCGCCTCGTATAGTAATACGTATTGGTGGAGAATGGATTTTCCGTTTGTGTATTCAGCCATGGAGGATCAGAAGACAGCTCCGTCTTTTTTCTTTTATCATTCTTGTTGCAAAAAAGTATTTTTTACTGCTTTTCAAAAAGATATCTTCGTGAGACAATAGAGAACACGATATGGAAAAAGCAGTGATGGAAGTACTAAAGTATTTCAACTTTTTTGCCTACGCGCCTTCATCTGATGAAATATATACTTTTCTTTCTGTTAAAACAACCAAAAAGGAATTACGTCAAAAGCTTACTTCCATGGTCAAGCACGGATTTTTACTCAGACAATATCTTTCTCTTCCAGCAATTTTTAATTTTGCATTTTTAACTTTTAATTTACCCTTATATACCCTCCCTCCCCATCGTATATTTTTTGATGAACGGGTTGATAGGGCGCATATATCAAGAAAAAAGATTGAAGGAGCGATTCCCTTTATTCAACTTCTTGCGCGCATCACGTCTTTACAGATGATTGGTCTATCAGGAGGAGTCGCTATGATGAATGCAGGAAGGGGAGATGATATTGATTTTTTCATCATTACATCAGCAGGCCGTCTATGGACTACACGAATGTCCGTTCTTGCTGGAGCTGAGATGTGTGGGGTGCGAAGAAAAAGAAAATCTCGTCGGGTTAAAGACTCATTGTGCTTCAATCTTTTTTTTGAAGAGACTGATCTTACAGTGCCAAAAGAAAAACAAAATCTCTACGTAGCGCATGAGATAGTTCAGATGAAACCGTTTGTTATAAAAGACAATTCGTACAGCCGCTTTTTAATGGCAAATCAGTGGGTGCGGCGTTTTTTTCCTAATTGTAAATCCTTTGACTACGCTCAGGATTTACAGTATACAAATACATCAAAAAAATATAAAAGAAATACAAACTACATAGGTGATGCAGTAGAGTTTTTGTGTAAAAAAATTCAACTTTTTATTATGAGCAGACACAGAAGCACTGAACGTATTACTGATACTCAACTCTGGTTTTTCCCGCGTGATTTTGAGAGGAAATTGAGAAGGAGGCACATCGTTTGACAAGAAAAGATACTCGCATAATCTACAGAGTATATATTATAGGCACATCATAAATTTAATATAGTATTGGTTGATTGTTTGTCTTGAGAATGTGATCAATGAATTGGTTAGTAGATGGTAGAATAGGAGGTATGAATACCTTTTTGTATGGGATACTGTTTCTTTTTCCGATTTTTTTTCTGCCTATTACTCAAGACGCGTTTGCTTTTCAGAAACTGTATCTGATTATTGTTGTTACGACAATCATTATTGCTATTGGTATGATTCGCGTATTAGTTACAAAAAAAATAATGTGGAATGCGAGCATAATAAGTTTTTCCTCTTTTCTTATTTTTCTTTCTTCCCTTGCTTCAACACTTGTTTCATCACCAAATAAAATACAGGCGATTTTTACCGTTCCATCGGGGTTAACAGCGATTTTTTTCCTCGCAACGTGGAGTGTGGTTATAATTCAACTCCGACCGTCTAAAGCATGGATGGTGATGAAAATATCCACACTTTTTTTAAGCATTATAGTTATTGTGAGTTTTTTGTTTCATATCTCTTTTTCTCCGCTTGGTACTTATCTTGAGACAGGGATATTTATTGGTTTTTTTGTTCTGTGCGTGGTGTGCGAACTGATACAATCGCCGTATGTAAAACGGAAAACATTAGTATCTATAGCATTCTTAATCATTTATAGTATTGCAGGCGTTATCAGTATCCAGTTTGTGTTGAAAAACAAAGTAATGTCTTCATTACCATCTTATCGCATGTCATTTGACATCGCTCGTGCGACTTTAGCACAGCCTTCAACTGCTATTTTTGGCACAGGAGTTGACAATTATTCGTCGATTTTTACCAGATCAAAAACAAGCTCATATAACACAACGCCATTTTGGGACATAACTTTCGCTCATGGACGGAGTTTCATCCTTGATATGTGGGCGGAGATAGGGCTTTTTGGGGTAGTGTTTTTTATGCTCTTTATTATTGTCGTGTATTATCATTGTACGAGATTTACTACAAAGATGTTTTTTACATATGTTGTATTGATACTTTTTTTATTTCCTTCTTCTTTTGTATTGTTATTTCTTTTTTTTACTTGTGCTGGATTGATTATAGAAATGAATTGTCATGTCAGAAAAAAAGTCATGGTAGAGACTAATTTTCCTATTGTTATTATAGGGGGTCTTTTTTCTTTTCTTTTCATACTCTTTATATCCTATATATTTGTTCGTGTCTATAGGGCTGAGTATCATTATTCTTATGGACTGGTAAGTGTAAATAATCGAGTTGACGAAGCATATCGTCATCTACAAAAAGCTGTTGCGCTCAATCCATATACTGAGTCATACAGAATACGGCTTTCACAGCTGTATTTTTTGATTGCTGATGTAAGAGCAAAAAAAGGACAAGAAAAACTATCAAAAAACGATACGCATCTGATCGCACAGGCTCTTGAATTTGGTCTGACGCAGGCAAAAGCAGTGATTCGCCTCAATCCCGAAAAAGCCATGAACTGGGAAAATCTGGGAGATATCTATGGGTTTATCGTCGGCACGGTCAATGGAGCTGATGTATGGGCAATCGCAAGTTATCAACGAGCGATACAACTTGATCCTGTCAGTCCGCGTCTTCGGCTCAAAATAGGGGGGATGTATTATAAAACGAGCAAGTATGAAGAAGCGCGCAACTATTTTCAACAGGCTATTGAGCTGAAGTCGGATTGGTCAAATGCACATTATAATCTGGCGCATGTGTTTTTTCAGGAAAAAAAATATCAGGAAGCAGTGAATGAATTGGAAAAAACTGGGGCATTGCTTGTACCAGACAGCGCAGAATTTCAAAAAACCACAAAAGAATTAGTGGAATTCAAAAAATATATACAATAAATATTTACTTGAACCATGGCGGGAATAAAATCCTGAATGCTAACTCTCCGTCGGTGCGCCGTTTATTTATTTTTCAATTCAGCGATTATCTTTTCGGCTCGCTTTATCCAACGCTCTTCTTTTTGTATATCTGCCAAATCAATAAATTTTTGGTATGCTTCAATCGCCTCCTCCTTACGGCCGAGAGAAGAAAGGGCATTGCCGAGACCGTTGTAGGAATGAACAAAATGAGGGTTGATTGCAATTGCTTGCTGATGTGCTTTGATCGCTTCCTTATAATATCTTAAATTAAAAAAGTTTCCGCCAAGATTATAATAAACATAGGGATATTTCGTATAAGCTATAACTGTTTGACGATACGCCTCAATTGATTCCTCATAGTATCCGAGAGAGAAAAGCGCGTTGCCTATGTTACTTAATACTTGGATTTGTTGCCCGTATTCTGGGGAAAATACAGCTAAAAATTGTTTCTGTCTTCTTTGAAGCCGATCGAGTTTATCTCTATATTTTTCGTTTTTAATATCAAACATGAGTCCTTCAGGATAAGGTTTTTGACTAAATACAATAATGTCCGAAACCGTCATCGGAGAGCCGTCATTTTTTGTACCTGTAATCATTTCATCAGTCAATTCTACATTGGATAAAAGTTTTAACATATCCCGTCGTTCAACATGGTTGTCATTGGTTACTAAAAATAAAATGGAATGATTTGGCATATCACCTACAAGATAATTGAGTCCTGCTTCTCTCATTAAAATTCCACCGAGTATGGATGCGCCCACACAGTTGATATATTGATTTTTCACAATTTCTGATGGATTATTTGCACGAGATTGAAATGGGAAATTGCTGACTGCCTTCTGAATTATATTTGCAATCTTTCGTTCTTGAGTGCTGATTTTAGTTGTATCGGCTGTTTTGCGGACAGATTCAAGTTCGGCTTTGAGTCGTCCAATATTCAGAGCATCAGAAAGTTTTCTTTGCTCAATGCGCAAATCAATACCAAGCTTTTCAAAGAGAGAATTCACGCTATGTCTCCATCCGCGTTCTTTCATCTCGCTCACGAGTTTTTCAAGCCCGCGACGAAAAATAGCAGTCTCAAATTCTCTTTTGGGCGTTTCTATTTTTTGTTTCATCGCTTTTTTAATTTTGACGATAAACGCGTGGTGAAAAGGAGTATCACTTTGCCAAGGTTTAAGATGATTTGTGTTTACCTGTAATTCTCCGCTTTCATTTTTCCTTTCCAATTCAAATGCTTTTTCCGACACTTTGAAAAACTGAGCGAGGGTTTTTTGTCGTTCGGTTTCATACAATTTTTCTTTTTGCAATGGATCGCCAGCGGATTTTTTTTCAGTTCCTGCTTGCCGCGATTGGTAAAGAGTGTCTCCTGCTAAAAAACGATCTACTGCGTCTATCTCGGAAGGGGTTAAATCATGTGAAGCAATAGCATCAATAGTTTGTTTTTTTTCAAATTCTCCACTCGTGAGAGATTGTCCGTAGCCGTAAAGTTCTTCAGCAAGAACGCGGGCTATATCTTTCCCTTGATCAATAGTACTTAATCTCTGGGCAATATATATTCCTGCGTTCTCAAATATCTTTCCCAATTCACGCAGTTTTTTCTTTGCTTCGTCCCGACGTTCCGGTTTATTAGCAAAAGTGTCGCGATCAACCACTTCCATAATTCCAATCATTTCCCATAGTTGTAAATCTTTGGGGATGTACAAAGTTTGCTTGTCATCAGGTCTTTTTTCTAATATGTCCTTTACGCCTCTTTGTTCCCAATCAGCGCGATTGACTACTTCTAATGCAAGAGAATCATTGATAGGAAACCACTGTTTCTTCATAAAATTCACATATGAAGGTCTGATAAATGGTTTCTGTTCTACGATCTGTTTGACTTCAAATCTCGGCTGTTCTCCTAAATCATCCATAATTTTTATTTCATTATATTATATTGCGATCAGATTTCAAATTGAGCGATTAACGGATAATGGTCGGAGAAGGGAAGTTGTTCTGCGCGCACGCGTGTTACGCTTACTGATTTTGTAAAAATATAATCAAGTTGGTGTCTCAGAAAAAGAATGCGATGCGTTTTTAAGTTTCTCGTTGCATCTTCAAACTGATATTTCTTGATCAACCGTTTGAGTGAGAATCGTGGTAATGCTGACGTATAATTAAGATCTCCGACGATGAGTGTATTGGGAATAGTTTGTACTTGAATGAATATTTTTTTGAGTTGATTGATACGAAGTTTGTTCAGTCCGATGCTTAAATGAGTGTTGGCTACCATTAGTTTTTTATGCGTATTGGTTTCAAATAGAGTTAAGAGTGATTTGCGTTTCGTTGATCGTTTTAATAGATATGACATGCTTTTTTCAATACGGCTTGCGCCTAAGAGTAATTCAGTATCGTTTATGATTTTGAGTTTATTTTGATTAAAAATGGTGAGTTGACCATAAATCTTTCCCCCAAGATAGATAGAAGGAGCAAAGCGATAGTTTGATGTAGATTTTCGTGAACGCATACATGTATCAATTTTTTCATAGGGAAATTCCTGGAAACACATGATATCAAATGTATTTTTTTTTCGTTCAATCTCTGCAAGCCAGTCCAAGATGATGTCCAATTTTTTACCAAAATAAATATTATATGAAAGTAATCTAAACATACTATGTTTTTTTACCACAGAGCAAAAATGATAAAACTGTCTATTACTAATGCCAAAAGCATTTGCATAACCGTATGTTTTTTGAGCGTAAGACGAGACCAGAAAACTGCTGGGATGATCAGATATAGCCACCACAACTGAAAAGAGAAAAGTGCGTTAATAAGAATAGCAAAGGTATAGCTGAAGGTGATATGAAAACTAATTTTATAAAAAAGAGTGATGAGTGAAGAGACTGTTATAATAATATATACAATTTGAGTAAGGTGAAAGAGGGTAGTAAGATGGCGTATATTCAGAAAATAAAGAAGAGCGAGGAGACATATATTGATAATGATAAGAAGTGGATAACGCTCTTGCCGTAGGCTGATGTCAAGATCAGATATTTTTTTTGTCTTTAAGAGAACAATGAAAAGAATAATAGGTATAATAAAAGCAATGAGAATGACGATAATCATGTTGTTTTTATTTTGAAAAAGGCCTTTATAATAAGACGAGATTAAAAAAAAGATAACCCACGATACCGGGCCACATATAAATGAGATAATTCGCGCGCTTATCATTTTCATAGAGTAGGATTTATTATACAGTATTGTTATATGCAATTTGAACAAGCTGATGATATAGTGATATGGGTTAAAAAACTTGTTGACAAACTTAAAATGAGTCATATTGTCATCGGACAAATTGCATGTGTGCGCAGTAGAGGAAGTGTTGCTCGTGCGTATGCGCGTATATGGGGATTGCCTCGTATATTTCAGTTGGCTTTTGGATATAAGGCAGTTTATGTGATTGAAGCGATATCGGAGCATTATGACAAGTTAGATCGTGAAGATAAAATCAAAACACTAATCCATGAACTGCTCCATATCCCTAAGACATTTTCTGGTGCGTTATTGTCGCATAAAGGTAAAAACCGAAGAATCAATCATGCGCAGGTAAATCAACTATATAAACGACTACAATCAGTCTCAGATTAAAATTATAGTTAAATTTATTCTATCTTATACACGATGACATTTTTTGCATATTCTAAACCTCTTGTTCTAGCAACCTCATGTATTACACTGTTTTGAGTTGTTTGATCTGCTTTTACAATCTGTAATACCTTTCTATAGTGAGTTTTTGAGTCTGTTTTTTCAATTGCTAAATTACTTTCTGTACCATTTGCATTCCCAAAGTGTCTACCGTTTTCCATGTTCATAGTATATGATAAAATCCTTTAATTAATAGCAAAAAGTATGATAGTATATGATGAAGTTTTTGTCAAGGACATTATTGATGACAATATCTTATCAACAAGTTATTTACCCTGCATCACTCTTTTTAAGAGTTTTCATATTTTTTTCACCTCCCTTATGTTATTTTTCCTTTTTCCGAATTTATAATCCGATAATGAAACAATGTGTTAGTTTATTTTTTTTACCAACTGGCGGAATTCCCCCCACACCCCCCTTCCGCCCGCCTCGCCTTGCCTGCCCGACCGATAGGCGGGAACCGGAGCGAAAGGGACGATTTTCCCGCTCGTGAGCGGGATCCCGTCCAACTGCGGTGACAAGTTTTTCCCTGTCTGCCGACAGGCAGGCTTGGCGGCAAATTCTTTCAATTACCACTGCAAAGCCTCCTTGGGAGCAGTTTTTTCTTCAAATCTATTCTTACTAAAATCTGCAAGTAATTTTGATTTCCTTAAATCATAAGGATTTTCAGATTTAAGATTTGGCTCTAGTCTAAATAATTTTCCTTCCTTCGTAAACAACAAATCTCCGTTGTTATCCCAATTAGCCCAATTTAATCTTCCAAAGTCAGATAGTAGTTTATTGCTTTGGTCATATATTTTATATTCAATTATGTACCAATTGCTATCTTTTTCGTGTAAGCCTTTAATCTGCATTGAAAGTTCAAATTCTGTCTTCGCTCCCTTGTGTACTATTTGAGAAGTTTTCCTATATTCAATTGGGGGGTCAAAAACTATCCATATTTTTGATCCAAATTTATTCTCGTGTTCCTTGCCATCTTGAACTAGCTTCCAACCTTCGCGTAAAAGGCGTGTATGATAAATTGGATTGTTTTCTCCCCATCCGGGGCGGACGCCAAAAGGCCGAATTTTTAAATTCTTAGGCAAGTGGAAACTATCTGCTAATCCCATTTCATTTTCTCTATGATTTAATGAAATCGTTAATGGCGTATCGAAAAGTCCGCCTCCTCCCCATCCATCGCCTTTTGGCCATAACAACAACGCCGAGAGATAAGGGATTGTGCTTACAGCGGTCCAAGAAAAGAAAGGTTTTTTGTACTTCGCTGCAAAATAAATTAATTTTTCTCCATCGTGCGATAGGTCACATCTTCGTTCGTAGATTCTACCCTTGAACCATTGTCCTGTCTCAAAAGTATCTTTAGCTGTATTCCACTTAATCAATTGAACTTGTTTTGATGGACCTCTTCGAAAAATAACTGCGACTGGCGCATTTCTTGCTTGAATTACAAATAAGGCCGTTTTCGACTCGACAATCTTTAAGTTCGTCTCTTTTGTATTTTCTTTTTCGTTCATATTTCTTGTCATTTTACCAAATCTTCCATTGGAACGCCTAATGCTTTGGCAATCTTGGCGACCGTCTGCACGCTTGGCTTGACGACAACATCACTCTCAATTTTTGTAAGTGCAGTGTGTGCTTTACGCCTGACTTTCTCACTAAATCATCTTGAGTCAAGCCAAGCTTATTACATGCTTTTTTTATGTTCTCGCCAATCGTTGCCATAGTTTCAAAACTTTGATACCATCAAATTATAAGATGCTTTCAAGATTATGATTCCAAAAAATTTTAATTCTTTCAACAAAAGCCCGCTTCTGGTTCTGACTTCATTCAAAACGGCTTGAAATTTCCCCGAAAAACGGCTGGCGAG
>Ga0209542_10013044_pt1 | contig 14421 bp, 15 predicted proteins | sample RifCSPhighO2_01_FD_184028 | JGI IMG/M metagenome (GOLD analysis project Ga0209542, IMG submission 184028) | Soil microbial communities from Rifle, Colorado - Rifle CSP2_plank highO2_0.1 (SPAdes) (version 2) | ecosystem: Environmental > Terrestrial > Deep subsurface > Rock core/Sediment ...
CCCATTAAGGCTGATCCTGCATTACTCATTATTGTTTTAACATCTGCAAAATCAACATTAATTAAACCCGGTATCACGATAAGATCGGAAATTCCCTGTACTCCCTGACCCAAAACAGAATCTGCCAACTTAAAAGCTTCCTGCAAAGTCATATTTTTTTCAACTGTTTCCAAAAGTCGCTGGTTAGGGATAATAATAAGTGCATCAACTTTATCTTTTAATGTTTCCACCCCTTCTTCCGCTACCATCATTCTTCTGGTACCTTCAAAAGCAAAGGGCTTGGTAACAACAGCCACTGTCAAAGCACCTGCGTTTTTGGCAATCTGGGCAACAATAGGAATTGAGCCTGTACCTGTTCCCCCACCCATTCCCGCAGTTAAAAACACCATGTCTGCATCAGTCAGAACATCCTGCAATTTTTGGGTTGATTCTTCTGCTGCCTGACGGCCAACTTCAGGATCACCTCCCGAACCTAAACCTTTAGTTAGAGTTTCACCGATTTGCACTTTGGTAGGGGACTGGTTATTCATTAAAGCTTGCGCATCTGTATTTATAGCCACAAACTCCACACCCTGAATTTGTTGCAGGGAAATCATAGAATTTAAGGAATTGGAACCACCGCCTCCAAGACCTATTACTTTAATTTTGGCAAATTTCTGAACATCAGGTTTAATTAACATAAATTCCGTTCCTGGGCAGAATATAGCAGATTGTTATTAACAATATCAAGACCCTAACTTAAGGCAGGAATGATTTAACCAAAGCAATACCTTTTTGCAGTATACCTTTAAACGGCAGGCTTCCCGACAAAACAGGAATACGGACTTCTCCCCCACTCTTTTGACTAACTCCATAAAGAATTAAACCCGCAGACGCAGCAAAAGAAGGCGCTTCAATCTCATCAACTAAACCTCCCAATCCTTCAATTTTCCCCACTCTGGCAGGAAAACCTAAAACATACTTAGCTTGCTCTAAAACTCCGACAGTTTGAGCCCCTCCCCCGCAAAGAACCAAACCGGAAGGAACTTGAGTACCAAAACCGCTCTTTTTTATCTCCTTACCAACATATTTGAATATTTCCTGTAATCTTGGCCTGACAATTCCTTCAACTACTGCTTTTCTGGAAATTTTTTGCACATCTTCCTCTATGCCTAGTGCTTTAACATCCAGCAATTCCTCTTCTTTTTTTCTTGAGAGTTCTGGTTTTTCTTCCCCCCCGGCGGGCTCACCTCGCGACGGCAAAACCGGACTCTTCTGTTTTTTTCCTAAATCCAGTTTTATTTTTTCCGCCGATTCCAAAGAAATCCTCAAACCCACAGCCATATCTGATGTAATATGTCTTGCTCCAATTGGTATTACTGCCGAATAAGCAACTGACCCGTCAACAAATACCACCACATCCGTAGTCTCCCCTCCTATATCAACAAGCACCACACCTAACTCTTTTTCCGTATCTGTCAAAATGGAAAGCGCTGAGGCAATACCGCCAAAAACCAACTCTTCAACATCAATACCAACCTGCTGAATACATTTAACCAGATTCCTCATGGAAGTAGTAGAACCGGTAATAATATGAGTTTGGGTCTCCAGCCTAACTCCTGTCATACCAATTGGATCTTTAATCCCTTCTTGACCGTCAACCGTAAAAGTACGGGGAATAACATGCAAAATCTCCCGCGAGGAAGGAAGAGCTATGGCTTTGGCCGCATCATTAACTCTGGCAATATCTCCCTCTTTAATTTCCCCTTCTGGTTCTGCTACGGCCACCACCGAATGGGAATTAGTGCTTTCTATTTGCGGCCCCCCAATGGAAACAAAAGCCGAAGAAATTGAATACCCTGCCATCCTCTCCGAAGCCTCCACCGATTCTGTTATACTGATAACAGCTTCGTCAATATCTACCACTTGATTTTTCCTAACCCCTTTGGATGGGGTATTAGACACGCCAAGCAAATTGATCTTTCCGGACTCCTCCGCAGAAGCTATTAAAGTTGCAATTTTAGATGAACCAACATCTATTCCACAGATTATTTTGTCCTTGGCCATATTATTTTTTCTTTGGGGCAAATCTCACAACAGGTTTATCAAACCGCAAATCGATAAACTCCACTGCTTCCCCGTTTATTTTAGCCTTATTTAAGATCAGTTGTAAAGATGCAAGTTGCATATCACTAGCTTTGTCAAGCGAAAAATTAATTTTTGGCACTGAATTTATCAGTAATATATCCTCAACTACTATTACTTCCATAATCTCTATACCAAAAAATTTTATTTTATTCAATACCGCAATAATTTTTTTAAAATCCTCGTTTTTGTTTTCCGAATAAATTTTTAAACTGCTTTCCTGATTACCGGAAAAAAGCATTCCCTCCTCGTCAACCAAAAAAGAGTCAATTGCGGTTTCGGCAGACGGAGTGCTTTCCTGATTTGTCACAATAAAAATTCTAGCTTGCGGCTCCCTGTTTCTGACTTCCAAAAAGATCTTATTTGGCAATTTTTTTATAATCCCTGCTGATTTAACACAAGTAAACTTTGATTTAAGTTTTTCTTCAATTGCAAGGCTTCTTATCAAAAAAAAGTTTGATCCTGAAATAGCAACAGCATTCAAAAGACCTTCCTTATCAACACAGGTTAAGTTACTTTCAACCTCTACAGATTTAACAATAAAAAATTTAGAAAAAAAAATTAAGTAGATACCAATAAGCAACAATGAAGTTATACCTGCTATCAAAATAGTTAGTTTTATCTTTTTTCCCATTATTTCAAAAGAATTGTTTCCAAAGCAAGTTTTTTTGCACCATCTTTAATAATGCTTTTTTTAAACTTTTCTGCTTTTATTTTTAATTTATTTATGTTTTTGAGCATTTCCCTGATATTCCAGAATAAACTATCTCCGGAGAGTTTTGATTGGGGTAAAATTTTTGCCAACCCTAAATTTTCAAAATACCCGGCATTTGTATTTTGTTCCCTGTGCCCGGCAATAGGAATAACCAATACAGGTTTTTTCAAAATTGTCATCTCGCATAAAGTATTTACCCCTGCTCTTGAAACTACCAAATCACATTCCTGCACTAATTTTCCCCATCCATCCCCAATAAACTTTTCTACTCTGTAATTTTCATTTTGTTTTACGCTTAATCTTTCAAAGTCGCCAAATTTAGAATCCCCTGTTTGATGAGTTATTTTGGCAATTTTTGTTAATTTATCAAGACAATCCAAAACTGCCATATTAATCACATGTGATCCCTGGTTGCCTCCTGCTATTAAAACTCTGGGCACTCCAGCTACCTTTGATTCATGCTGTATTTCAATAATCTCGTGTCTAATTGGATTACCTGTTAAAACTACTTTTTGTTGATTAAAGGAGTGGTTTTCCAAAAAAGAAATAGCAATTTTATCTGCAAAGCAAGAGGATATTTTGTTAGCCAATCCGGATATAATTGCCTGTTCATGAATGATAATTGGAATTGAAAAAAGCCAAGCCCATATTACTACAGGGACAGCTATATAACCCCCAAAAGATAAAACCACATCAGGTTTTTCTTTGAATAAAATAAAGGGCGCTTGTAAAAAACCTATTGGTATCTTAAAAAGCGAAGGAATCGTAAAAATAGTAAATTCTCTTTGCAGTCTTCCTGTTATAAGAGAAATAAACTTTACTCCCAGAGTTGGTAAAACCTGTGATTCCACAGACGGAGTACTGTCTCCCTCAAAGGTAGTTTTCCTTCCCACATATACCACCTCACATTGGTAATTTTTTTTTAGCTCCTCTATTGTTGCCAAAGCAGGTGTGAAGTGAGCTCCGGTGACAAGAACCTTCATGAAATTTTCTCCTTTGAGATGTTAAGCAAAATCCCAATAGCAGTCAAATTTGCTACCAGTGCAGATCCTCCGTAAGAGATAAAAGGCAAAGGAACACCTGTTAAAGGAAGCAGAGCCACCATGGAAGACAGATTAATAGCTGCTTGTACCCCCAACCAGGAAGTTAATCCGATTGCCAAAAGTCTGCCGAAACGGTCGCTACATTTTTCTGCAATTATCAAACACCGCAAAATCAAAAAGGAAAAAAGCATAATCAAAAAAATACCTCCCAGAAAACCCAGCTCTTCCCCGATAATACCAAAAATAGAATCAGTGCTGACTTCCGGTATATATTCAAATTTTTGCCTGGATTGACCCAAACCCAATCCAAACAAGCCCCCTGTTCCTAGCGCTATTAAAACTTGTGAAATATGGTAGGTAAAACCCTGGGGATCTGAAAAAGGATCCAAAAAAGCCAGAATTCTCTTACTGCGGTATGGGGAGGAAAATATCAAAGCAGAAATTCCCCCCAACGCAAAAGGCAAAAATATCAAAAAATGCCACCATAAACCTCCTGCTGCAAAATACAGTATTAAACTGCTCAATGTAAAAACCAATGTTGAACCCAAATCCTTTTGTAAAACCGCAGTAACTCCTGAAACTACTAAAATCAGGATTACAAAAGGTAATATTCGTGTTTTCTTTTCAAATAAAGATGCCAAAAAAATCGCCGCAGCCAATTTCATAATTTCTGCAGGCTGAACAGTCACCCACCCCAATCTCAACCAACGGTGAGCTCCCCCTCCGGCCACTCCCAAACCGGGAATAAAAACCGCAAGCAGTAACACAAAAGAAACTGCCAATAAAGGCAGTGCCAAAACCTTTAATTTGTGGTAGCTAAAATTGGCAAAGAAAAACATTGAAGCCACTCCCAATACAACCCATAAAAGCTGCTGCCTTATATAATAATAGCTATCCTTAAAATCTTTCAAACCCTGCACAGAAGATGCATCGTAAACCATCAATAGTCCAAACAATACTAATACTAAAACAGTTAAAAAAAGCGGCAAATCAAATGTTTTTCTTTGAGATTTAAGATGTGTAATTACTCGTCTCATATCTCATTTGGAAAGCAATGCCAACCAAAGACCAAAAATAGCAAAAAGTCCCTGCGCCAACCAAAATCTAACCACAATTTTGGGTTCTTCCCAGCCAATATATTTAAAATACATATGAATGGGGGCAACCGGTAAAACTTTTGTTTTAAATATTTTTTTAGAGAGAATTTGCAGAAGAGATGATCCGGCAATCACAACAAACATACCTCCGATTATTCCCAATGCCATAATTTTACCTGTCAGAAGTCCCACTACAGCCAGTGTTGCTCCAAAAGCAAAGGACCCGCCGTCACCCATAAAAATTCTGGCAGGCCAGACATTAAAATACAAAAAGGCAAATAATGTTCCTATCCAAATGCCTATAAAAGAAGCCAAAGTTAAATCCAGCGCTATGGAAGCAATTCCCAAAAAGGCAAATAGACAAATCAAAAGTAAACCCGCGGACAAACCATCCAATCCGTCGGAAATATTATAAGCGTTGGCAAAAGACACTATGATAAAAGCAGCAACAGGTATGTACCAAAGACCAATAACAAAATTGCCCAAGCCGGCAATATATAAGTTATTTATACCGGCCAAAAAATAAAGTGCAGTCCCAATCAAACCAGCCAGAATAAATTGAATAACAAGTAATTTTTTTCTGCCCAGACCCAAAAACTTACCTTTTCTTCTGGTAAAAATTAACTTAATATCATCCAGCAGTCCCAAGCTACCAAAAGAGATAAGCGTAAATAATAAGATTGTTAAAACAAATATATCCGGTTTTATCCTAAAGTTTAATAAATAAAAAACTATTGATAATACAGCCAGAATCAATATCAATAATATCCCCCCTCCGGAGGGAGTTTTTTCATCGGCTTTCATCAAGACATCATGGATAGGAGTTTGGGACTCATTCTTATTAATTGTTTGGCGTTGGAATTTTCTTTTTAGAAAAAAGAGCAAATCAATAAAAGGTACCATAAAAACGCTTGTTAGAATAAAAGATACTAAAACCAGTCCAAGCAAATATGGCATAAATTAATTTAAGCTCCCCCTCACTCTTTTTACCACTTCATCAAGCCTTGAAGACCGCTGTCCCTTAATCAAGCAAACATCACCGCTTCCCAAAATCTTCAGCAATTTACCAACTAACTGTGAATGTTGTAAATTTGCCTCAACTTTTTCTTCCCAGAACCCTAAATTCTTTAATTCGTCGGCAATTATCAAGGCTTCTCCTGTACTTAGAAAAACCAAATCAAGTTTTTCTTTATAAATTTTTTGCGCAACCTCGCGGTGCATCCTATCAGATGATTCCCCTAAATACTTCATCTCTCCCAAAACTAACACTCTTCTACGGGCAGGAATTTGCATCAGGGTATCTATTGCCGCTTCCACAGATAAAGGGGTTGCGTTTATAGTATCATCCAAAATAATTGAATTGTTTGGCCCATCCATAATTTGTAAATGATGCTCCAAAGGAGAAAGGGATTCCAGAGCAATTTTTATTTTGGTTAAAGGAATATTTTCCAAAACTCCGAGCAATGCTGCGGCCAAGGCGCTGTAAACATTGTGTCTTCCCAAAAAAGGAAAAATCACTTTCACTCTCTCCACTCCCAGGTTTAACTCAAAGGTAGTACTAAAATTTTCTGTTTTAATATTCCCTGCCCAAATAGTACAATTTTGGGGATCCTCTCCAAAATAAAGTACTTGACCTTTGCATTTTTCCGCCAGTTTTTTGCTGTCAATGTCACCTGCGTTTATAATTAAAGCTCCATCCTGCGGAATTTGTTCCACCAGTTTAATCATATCGTCCTGCATTTGCTTTTCTCCTCTGGTAATCAAAACCACTTTGGGTTGAATTAGTGACAGATAAAAATCCATCTGTCCCGGGATCTTAATACTTAACTCAAAAACTCCTCTTTTGGTTGTTGGGTTTAATTTTAAAATAGTTCCGGGAATAGCAATAGTAGAATCATGATAAGAATCAGTCGTGATAGTTTTATATTTGTGAGATAACACTTTCCCTGCTGCCAAAGTGGCAACTGTTTTTCCCGCAGAACCGCAAACCGCTACAAATGTTTCTCTGGAATAAAGCTTTGAGTATTTACCTGCCAAATAATTCTTAAACATATTTTTTAATATCTGCTCCTAGATTTGTTAATTTCCCTACCACATTTTCATAACCCCTTTCAATCAGTTCTATTTGATTAATTGTGCTTTCGCCTTTGGCAACCAAAGCAGCCAAAACAAGCGCCATGCCTGCTCTAATATCCGGAGTCTCTATAACCCGGCCTTTTAACTTACTAGAACCGTAAACAAGGCTTCTGTGAGGATCAGCCAATGTAATTTGAGCGCCCATAGAAATCAGTTTATCCACAAAAAACATCCTGGATTCATACATCCAATCATGACAAAGAGTAACACCTTTGCTTTGTGTCGCCAAAACTATAGCAACACTCATCAAATCCGAAGGAAATCCGGGCCAAATATTGGTAATAATTTTAACAGGCGAGATAAGTTTATCTGCGCTGACAACAAGATAATTATCATGTGTTTCTATTTTAACCCCAAATCTTTTTAACGGCTCCAAAACAGGGTCTAAATTACTTTTATCTAAACCAAAGATTTTTATTTTACCTCCTGTGATGGCCGAAGCAACAGCATATGTTCCCACTTCAATATAATCTATCCCTATTTTGAATTTGGTTCCTGACAGCTTATCAACTCCATCAATCAAAAGCGTATCTGTCCCAACTCCTTTAATTGAAGCTCCCATTTGCAAAAGCATTTTACATAAATCCTCTACATGGGGTTCTTTGGGACAATTTTTTAAAACTACCTTTTTTTTACCTAAAACAGAAGCAAGAATAAGATTTTCGCAGGCTGTCACCGAAGCCTCTTGTAAAAAAATACTGACTGCAGTATTTTCCTGCTCTACAAAACGCAATGAATACTCTAGATCGCTTTTTGTTAAAACAGCTCCAATGCTTTTAAAAGCTTCCAGATGGGTATTTATGCTCCGCTTACCAATTATGTCTCCCCCTGGATGATAGAAAGTTACTTTATTTTTCCTTGCCAGAATTGCCCCTACCAAAACAATTGATCCCCGGAGCTTAATCATAAACTCTTTTGGTAAAACATAGCTTTTGAGATCTTTAGAATTTATAACCAGTGTGGTCTTCCGTCTATCTACTTTCACACCCAAAGAGTTAAGAATTTGTATCAAAACCTGTGTATCAGCAAGATCTGCCACATTTTCCAAAATAACTTCATCCTGTGTTAATAAAGCCGCGGCCACACAGGGAAAAATGGCATTTTTGTTGCCGGAAACTTCAATTTCACCTTCTAATTTTCTCCCTCCTTGAATAATATATTTCATTTTGCTTTTATCCTGAATATTGCCGATAAAACTATATGCTTTTTTAAGCTTAACTCACTTGCAGGTATTTCTTCAATTTGAGACGAAGTTAATATTTTAATACTTTTGATCCTATTTTGCAAAGTTTTGCTTAAAAAAAGATTTCCGCCCACAGTCCCGGGAATATTTTTAAATTCTTCAGCCTCTAATTTCTTTGTTTCAAGAAACTCCATAAACGCAGCCATTGAAACGCCTGACTGCACCTCTACCAAAGCTTCTTCAATACCAATGCCCACTCTTGAGGCTTTTCCTTTAATGGAAATAATCTCTATTTCCTTGGTTCTGTTTTTAATAATCAGGCCGTCAAAACCTGCATCTGAAAACATAATTTTTGTGCCCGTACCAAAAATAAAAAAAGCCAGTTTCAGTTGCCGGCACATACTGATAATTTTGACGAGTTCAGAAACCGAAAAAGCAATAAAAAATAATTTTGCAGGGCCGCCAATACCCAAAGAGGTATGATCCTTAATCGGTTCATTAACTTTAAATCTATCTTTGCCAAAAGAATCAATGATTAGTTTATATTTACTGTCCATTCAAAACCTTTTCTACAGCTTCTTTATCCGACCAGGGAATTTCATTTTTGCCATCCAAATTCATTGATTTTTCATGTCCTTTGCCAAAAATTCCCACAGTATCACCCTTTTTAGCCAATTTATTAATGGCAAAATCAATGGCTTTTTGTCTGTCTTCAATAACAAATAAGTTTTTTCCTGTTTTTGCACTCTGTGTAATTTGTTTATTAATAATTTCCAGCTCTCCCCTCGGGTCTTCTGCAGTCACTACAACATAGTCTGCCAACTTTCTGGCAATTTGACCCATTAAAGGCCTTTTTCCTTCATCTCTTTGACCTGCTGATCCAAATACGGCAATTAATTTTCCTTTTGTTAGTCCTCTTAAAGCTTTTAAAGCTTGTTCTAAGCCATTGGGGGTATGGGCAAAATCAATAATAATTTTGAGTCCCCTCTTATTTTTTACTTCCTCCATTCTCCCTGTTAACCCTTCAAAATTTTCCACTGCTTTCCTTGCCAGCTCCTTATCTATACCCAAAGCAGTGGTTACGGCCACAGCAGCAGAGGCATTCTCAATATTATATTCACCCGGGATTTTTAATTTAAGTTTTAATTTTATATATTCTATTGGTATTTTTGAATTTTTTAATAATTTTAACTTTGTATTCTTATAATTTTCAAAAGTTTTGTGATAATCCAAATGTTCGTGGGTAATATTGGTAATAACCCCCACTTCAAATTTAATTCCCCAAAACCTAAATTGGTCTAACGCATGCGAGGTAACTTCCAAAACCAGATATTTATTGCCTTCTGTAACTGCTTCTTTAATCAGTTTTTGCACCACAAATGGATCAGGGCTGGTTACATGTAAACCCGGAGAATTAATAGTTGATATCATAAAAACCTTTTTATTTGCAGCTTTCAGAATTTGATAAATCATATTAACTGTGGTTGTTTTTCCATCAGTCCCTGTTACCCCGATAACCTTTAAATTTTTTGTGGGGAAGCCATAAAAAACATTAGCCAATACAGCCTTTGGCAAATGCCAGAAATAATTTACTACCAATTGGGGCAAAAATGAGCGGATTAAATTTCTCATTGAAGCTATTATAACTTATTACACCAAACTATTGAAATTTAACCTCCGCCAACTTCCACCCTTGGGGTGGAATAGGTTGACACCTGCGGATTTCTTGAGTAAATCGTGCCTATTTCACACCTATTCAGTGGGGGCGATTTTGTAGTACACAAACAACTCTTTGGCAATTTCAAAAAAAGTGGGGGCGGCGGTTTCCGAGCCAAAAATTGAACTTGAAGGTTGATTATAAAGTACCAGCATAACAAATTTAGGATCATCTGCCGGGGCAAAACCCACAAAAGAAGCAATGGTTTTGTTAGGATCATAATGCCCTGCTACCGGAATTTGGGCAGTACCTGTTTTACCGGCAATTTTAAACCCCTTTGGTTTAGCCCATTTAGCTTCCCCTTCGTCAACTGCTTTTACCATCATTTCAGTCATAATTTTAGCTGTGTTTTCTTTAATGACTTGCCTGATCATTTTTGGCTTAATCTCAAAAGTATTTTTTTCATCTTTAATTTCCCTAACAACATGTGGCTCCATTAAATATCCTCCATTGGCAATACTGGCTACAGCTCTGACCATTTGAATTGGGGTAATAGCAATTCCCTGGCCAAAAGAGGCTGTGGCCAGATCAATTTCTCTCCATTCATCCTTTGGTCTTAAATCAGGAGAAGACTCATCCTGCAAATCAATATCCGAAGGCTCTCCAAAACCATAATTTTCAAGATACTCATGGAATTTATCCAAACCTAGTTTCATACCTGTAAAAACCATACCTGTATTATCCGAATGAATTATTACATCTTTCATTGTAGTATCAGGGTAATACTTATTATTCCATGTCCTGATAGCAAAACCTCCCAGTTGAACCGGGCCATTGCATATGTCACAAGTAGTATCCGGCTCAACCAATTCCTCATTTAAAGCTGCGGCCATAACCAAAACTTTAAATGTAGAGCCCGGCTCGTAAGTATCTGCTACAATCGGATTTTTATAATAGTCAGACGAAAAACTAAAGTACTTTATCGGATCATAACTCGGGAATGATGCCAACGCCAAAATTGCCCCGGTTTTTGGATCCATCACAACAGCAGAGACAGCCTTTGCTCCATATTTTTCCAAACCCTGCTTTAATACTTCTTCAACCGTAAACTGAATAGAGCGGTCAATATTCAGCACCAAATCCTTACCATTGTTGGCTTTGTTGGTTAAGAATTTACCAATTAAAATAGGCAACCCCAATGCGTCTTTTTCATGTCTTAAAAACCCCGGCATACCTTTTAACTCACCCTCATAAAAGCCTTCCAATCCAAAATATCCTTTCTGTCCCCCTTTGGCATCAGATCCCACAAAACCCAAAAGATGAGCAGATGATGACCCTTCAGGATAAAATCTGCCGCTTGCTGTATTAAAACCGATTCCAATCAAATTTAAATCCTCAATTTTCTTCTTTGTTTTCTGGTCAAGTCCTTTTTTAATCGGCACCCAATACAAATCCTGCTGTAAACTGTTTAATATATTTTTAGCTTCCGCATCTATTTGAGAAGAATCATCTACAAAAATCTTTGCCAAGAGATACGACATTTTTAGCTTTTCCTCCTGCGTAATAACTTTGGGCAAACCATATAAAGAAAAGCTGGGATTTGATGTGGCCAAAATTGCTTTGTCTGAAAAAAATATTTTTCCCCTCTCCGCCTCCACAGCCGTATCTTTAAAATGCTGGTTTTCGCCCTTGGCTTGCAAAAAATCAGCTTTTACAACCTGCCAGTAAAATAATCAGGAAGAAAATTTTGATTAGATATATCCGCATTACCGAATATATTGTATACTTTCAATCTTGGAAAATCCAAGTTTTGATGATTTAGTGGCTATATTAGTTAAAGATAATTCGCTTGCCATTTCATTTTCTAAAAAAGTATTTTCCATTTCCAATGTACTTTTAAGTTTGGCAATGCTTTCCAGTTTTTCTCCATAACTTACTGCCGTGTTATTAACCCAAATTTGGGCAATAGATAAAACCAAAATTCCAACTACCGCAAAAACAACATATTTTTTAGGAAATTTGTTGCTATACTCTTCCGGATCAAATTTTTTTATAATTGTCATAAAACTTGTTTTAGGACAATTACATAAGAGGAGCGCCATTGAATTTATTCAAGGCGAACTGCTTATATAATTGTCATTTTTGAAATATTCTCATTTTTGCTGATCTTGATCTTGGATTTTCATCCACTTCCATTTTGCTTGGCATTACTGGTTTCTTTGTTATAACTTCACCCATTCCTTCAGATTTCCATCTCTTAAAAAGATTCTTAACGATCCGATCCTCAAGTGAGTGAAAACTAATAACCACAATGCGACCATTTTTATTTAGCACCTCCAGTGCTTGCGGCAAAGCTTCGGATAAGCTGTCTAGCTCACTGTTGACTGCAATCCGGAGAGCCTGAAATACCCTGGTTGCAGGATGAACTTTACCTCTTTTGCCGCCAACCACCCTCTCTACCATCCTTGCCAACTCTACCGTAGTCTTTATTTCACGGGCGCTAACCAAAGCGTTAGCCAGGGCCCAAGAATATTTCTCTTCACCCAAATTTTTAAATAATTCATAAAGCTCCTTTCTTGATAAGACCTGCAAAAGATCCTTTGCTTGAACTTGCAAACTGGGATCCATTCTCATATCCAAAGGGCCCTCTTTTCCAAAAGAAAACCCCCTTTCAGGGGTTTCAAGTTGCAAACTGGAAACCCCAAGATCAAACAACACACCTGCAAATTTAGTTTCCGTCTGCTCGCCTCGCTGCGAAGCGGGCAATAAATTTTTAAGGTCTCTAAAATTACCCAGAACTAATTTAAACCTATCCTCTTTAATTCCCTCTTCGCTAAATCTCTTTTGCGCTCTTGCAAGAGCCTCCGGATCTGTGTCGATTCCAACAACTTTCCCATCCCGCTTGATAATTTCTAGCGAATGCCCTCCGTCGCCCAAAGTACAATCCAAATACCACTCATCCCTTTTAACTTCCAATGCATCAATCGCTTCCCCCAAAAGAACGGACCTATGATAACCTTCCAATCTTTACCTCCACTTCCGTAATGTGTTTTTTCCAAAGCTTTGCATCCCAAATCTCAAAATGATCACCCGCGCCTATAATTACCACCTCACCCTTAACGCTAGCAAAATCAAGCAGGGCCGACGGTATGATAATCCTGCCTTGAGCGTCTAACTCCACTGATTCGCTGCCGGAAAATAGGTATCTGCGCATATACCTGGCCCGTTCTTCTGTTGCAGATATTTCAAGCTGCTTTTTCGCTTCTACCTCGAAATTGCTTAAATCAAATCCCCAAATGCATTTCTCAAAACCCCGGCTTAAGATAATTTCCCTTGTTTTAAGCTCTTGCCTGAATTTTCGGGGCAGAATTACTCTTCCTTTGCCTGTAAATTTTGTTTGATATTCGCCCAAAAACATATGGACATCCATATTCTGGGCAGAATATCGTGTCTCGCCGTAGCTTTAGCGTAGGCGGATCACCTTAAATCACCATCTATAACCATTTTCCACCATTTTTCACACACTTGTCAAGAGGGCAGTTATATGTTAGAATAATTACCATGGTTGAAGAAAATAGATACACCGGAGATGGGCTAACAGCCAAACAACAAGCTGGAAGGATATTAACAGCGCTCCGCGAAAAGCAAGGCTTATCAAGAGAGGAATTTGTAGAAAGGGCTCGGCAACGAGGGGCGGATATTGATCTAGAAACAGTCAGTGCTTTAGAAACAGGTAATTGGGTTGACAAGGAGAGCGATAACGAAAGTGAAATAACCTACAGACCTTTTAGACAACTGGTTAGAAGAGGCTATGTGCTGGCAGATCCCAATGTAGCTCATGTTGATTCACGAAGGCGCCTTCATTGGATTAGATTACAGATTCCTTAGTATTCTTTATTTTTTATTAGTTAAAACTGCAAATATGCCACCAAAATCAATTGAATCCATCTGGATGACCTCTCTGGGCTTGACTGCATGAGGGACAGCGCCTCTTGCCTGGTTATGTTTCCATTTGCTCTTTATGACATACTTTTCCGAGAGGATCTCATACACCTTAGACAGTGCCGGTGATACCCCATGCTCTTTCTCCAGGAAATATATGATCTTTTGGCCACAACAATCCATTTCACGCTCTCTTATCTTCCAAATCCTTCTTTTTAAGGTTGGGTCAACCTGTCTTTTGGTTCTTGGGCCTTTTTTAGCCTTGGAATACCTATCCAGGAATTTAAACAACCCATATTCCAGGATACCTTTTATCCAAAGGTGTACAGTTTCCCTTTGCAAGCCTAACCTGGAAGCAATATGGCTCTTGGGAATTCCTGCCTCAAATAGTTCCCATGCCAGAGTTATCTTAGTTATATTTAACACATCCATATTTTACATGAAGTGTCGGATATTAAAATTTAATTAAGCGAAAGTTTGACTATAAATAGTTAGTATGTTATTATAAGTTAACTTATATGCTT
>Ga0209542_10013048_pt1 | contig 14419 bp, 13 predicted proteins | sample RifCSPhighO2_01_FD_184028 | JGI IMG/M metagenome (GOLD analysis project Ga0209542, IMG submission 184028) | Soil microbial communities from Rifle, Colorado - Rifle CSP2_plank highO2_0.1 (SPAdes) (version 2) | ecosystem: Environmental > Terrestrial > Deep subsurface > Rock core/Sediment ...
CTAACTGCGTTTTCTAAGAAAATTAACCCAGGGTCTATCCATTTACCACTTTTTGCTTTATTCCATAACTCATACATTTCTAACATTTGTTTTTCTTTTGAGGTCTTTGGTTCAATCTTTCTATCTTCCCCAAATGGAGGATTTGTCAAGACTACATTAAACTTTTTTAATTCAGTATAATCACTCCACTTATCCCATTCGCCGTTTTTATGCAATTCAGGGAGTAATGGAATTAATTTATTTTCCTTGTCAAATTTATGAGTAATAGAACCATTACCCGATTGGAATCTAATTATTGCATTACCATCCCCATTTAGTAACATATTTAATTGTGCAAGAGTAACCATTTGATAATCATTATCTACTCCATAGATATTTTTATCATCAATTTTACTTTTTGAATTTACATAAGACATTGACAAGAAATCTCCACTACCGCTCGTAGGGTCTATTATTGAATCAGTATATTTTGGATTTACAATCTTTGTAATAAAATCTATGATTGGGATTGGCGTTAAAAATTGCCCCTTTTCTGATTTTGTGAAAGCATTTGCAAATTTATAGAATATTAATTGGTATAAATCATTATTACTTGATTTAGTAAAACTATAATCTTGTAAATTATGAACTATTGAACCAATTATTGAAACATGGGCTTCATTTTTAAAATCTATAATTGATTCGCTCAAAATTTCTTTATAGGTTGTTTGTGCTTGTTTTTTTAATTCAGATATTCTTTTAATAAAATCTTGAATATTCTTGTCATTTAATGTAGAATAATCTCTTTCGTTAGGTTCTATATAAAATTTTAATTTTTTCAAATCCTCATGTTCATAATCTTGAATATAATATTTTAGCCATTCATTCTTTTTTTCATCAAATATCTTTAAGGCAATCATTTGAATTAATATTTCATAACCTCTTTGATTGTCTAAACTAACCTTGTCAAATGTTCTAAGAATATCTGAAATAGAATCATTAATTTGGACACTAAAAACTCCCGTTACAATATCTAAATCTTCAACTGTTCTATTTGCTCTATCTAAAACAACATTTATATTTCTTTTTTCTACTTGTTCATACGAGGGTATTTTATAATATGAATCGGTTAAATGTAGTGACAAATCCTTTGTAGAACTTTTATCACCTTTTTGATTATATGATTCATCAAGCCTAAGAAAACAGCCGTTCTTTTTCTGAAATAAATATAATCTTTCAGTATCATATATAATCCCCAAACAAAAATCAAATTCAGATTCTTTCATAGCAGGTTTTAATTGTTGGTTATAAACTATTTCAATATTTTTAGAATCCTCTTTTTTAAATTCTATAACTCCAATAAGGTGTTTTCTTAGCCAATCTAATGCCTCTTGATTTTTATCCTCGTGAAACTTTTTATACCATTCAAACCAATCAGAATTATCAAAAATAGCCCCATCCATCTTTATTGGTTTTGAATCTTTATTTCCTTTTGGGAAGTAAACTTCTGAACCCACAAAATCTTTATTAAAAAGCCCAGAATTAATCAAAGAATAGAAAAATTGCCATTTATAATATTCTTCATTATTAACTCCTTTTTTATTCTTTATAATAAATTCTTTATTCTTAGTTAGATGTACAGAAATTATTGATTTAAATTTATCCTTGTTTTTATTGATTTCGTCAAACTTCTGTTTTTGTTCTAAAAATTTATTTAATTTAATTTCTTTTTTCAATCCTTTTTGAACAATACTTTCATTCACCATTTTATTTTTTAACCTCTTTATCTTTATTCTTCTTTTCTAAATCCCAATATGCACTTTTACAACTTGGGCATATTCTCGGCTTCTCTTTTAACTCACCTTCAAGCTGTGATAATTCAACACGAGGTATCCATTTATGCCCACACCTCAAACATTTGAAAGCATTAATCTTAATTTTAATTTTATAGTCTTGCGAAATTCCCATAGAATTTATAAGTATCTATTCCTTATAAAACTATTGTTTATAAAAACGATGTTAATATTAGTTAATTTTATTGTAAGGTAAGATATAGGGGTATTTTTATCGTCGATGATTATATTGTATTTACTTATATAGGTAAGAAATAGAAAGGTTTATATAGTAGTTATTACTTATATAAGTAAGATGATAAAAGTAAATAATCAAATACAAATAACAGATATAAGAAAACTTAACCGAGAAGAACGAGGGAAGTTAATCTTTGAGAATGGAAGAATAAGAAAGCAAAATAACTATTGGGTAGTTGGCTCTCAAACTTCATTTAAAGCATACAAGGTAAGTTTTAACGGACACGAACCAAAATGCACTTGCCCTGATTGTCAATTAAGAAAAGGGAAATGCAAACACATTTTCGCAGTAGAACTTTATATTAAAAGACAAATTGATGAAGAAGGAAAGATAACCGAAACAAGAGGAATAAACATAAAACAATATTCTCAAAAATGGTCTGCTTATAATAAATCTCAAACAAATGAGAAGTTAATTTTTATGAAGTTGTTAAAAGATTTATGCGAGAATGTAGAACAGCCAGAATATAAGTTTGGTCGCCCAACTTTGCCTTTTAGTGATATGCTCTTTGGCTCTGTAATGAAAGTTTATACTGGATTTTCTTTAAGAAGATTTATGTCTGATATGAAGATTGCCCACGATTATGGATTAGTTGATAATGTACCTTGTTATTCTTCATTATCTAATTTTATGAATAAAGAAGAAGTAAAACAGATTATTGAAAGTTTGATAACAATTAGTTCATTACCTCTTAAAGAAATAGAAAAGGATTTTGCAGTTGATAGTTCAGGTTTTTCAACTTCAAGATATGCTCGTTGGTTTGATTACAAATGGGGAAAAGAGAGAAAGTATAAAGTTTGGTTGAAAGCACACATAAACACAGGGACAAAAACAAATATTATAACTTCTGTTAAAATTACAGAGGGTCAAGAGAACGATAGCCCACAACTTGCCGAACTTGTAAGAAAAACAGCAGAGAATTTTACAATTAAAGAACAAAGTGGAGATAAGGCATATAATTCAAGAGATAATCTTAAAGTTATTGAAGAAATAGGGGCAACTCCTTATATTCCATTCAAGAAGAATGTTACAGGAAAAAGAGGGGCTTTAGGAATTTGGGGAAAAATGTATTATTATTTTATGTATAAGCACGAGGATTTTTTAGAACACTATCATAAAAGAAGTAATGTTGAAACAACATTCCATATGATAAAATCTAAATTTTCAGGGGCAATAAGAAGTAAAAAAGAAACAGCACAGATTAATGAAGTTTTAATTAAGATATTGGCTCATAATGTTTGCGTTGTAATTCAGGAAGTAAATGAATTGGGGGTAAAAGCAGAATTTAATCTTGAACAGACAAGAGAAATATCTGTTTAATAAGTCAAGGTAAATTAGGACTTTTTAAACAAAGCCGGTTTTATGGCCTTAGGATTAAATCCCCAACTTTTTCCTCAATCTTTCAACATCTCTCCAACCAATATCTGTTCTATAATGTAAATTATTGCCCTCTATACTAATTCTAGCAATAGCAGAGTAAGCTCTTTGTTTTGCTTCTAGAATATCTTTTCCTTCTGCCACAATACTAAATAATCTCCCACCATTTGCATACAATTTACCATCAGTTACATTTATTCCTGCTCCAAAAACATTTATTCCTTGCATCCCCATGACCTCATCTATTCCAAAGATTCTTTTTCCTTTTACTCGTGAATAATCATTAGGATATCCTTTAGAAGCTCCAACAACACAAACTCTTGTTTTGTTATCTTGTTCTATATCTAATTCTTCTAATTTTCCTTCTAAACAAGTCTTTACAATTTCTAAATAATCAGTTTTGATAGAAGGCAAGACTACTTGACATTCAGGGTCTCCCCATCTAGCATTATATTCAATATTTAATGGCTTTCCATTTACAACAATACCGCCAAGATAAAGAATGCCCCTGTAAGGATTTTGTTCTAAAGCCATGCCTTTAATTGCTCTATAAATTTGCTGTTGCTCTATTTCTTTTCTTATTGGTTCGGTCACCATAGAAGGAGAAACAACACCCATCCCCCCTGTTTGGTCTCCTTCATCAAAATTAAAAACAGTTTTATTATCCTGGGCAGATTTAAACAGTATATATGTTTGACCATCAATTATAGCATAGTAAGAAAATTCTTCACCTTCTAATCCTTCTTCAACTAAAAATATCTTTCCTGCATCATTTGGAAAATCTTTCATTTTTCTAATATTTTTAACTGCTTCATCTAAGCTTGTTGATTTTAACGCACCTTTTCCAGAACATAATCCTGCAGCTTTTACATATAATAGCTTATTAGACTTACTCAAATATTGCTCCCTTACATAATGTTCTGCATCTGTTTCATTTTCAAAGTATCTAAACCTTGGTTGAGGGATTTCATGTCTTTGCATAAACTCTCTAGACCATTTTTTATCCCACTCAATTCTTGCTGCTTGTTTTCTTGGACCAAAAACAACAAAACCATTATTTTCTAGTATATCTACTGTCCCATTCGCTAAAGCATCATCTTGTGCTACATCAACTAAATCTGGACGATATTTTCTTGCAATTTCTAATAATGAGGTGGGATTTTTTAAGGAACAGTTTTTATCTGTGACAATTTCTTTTTGTCTTTTATAACCTATAAAGTCATTTCCTGGAGCAACTATTATTCTTTTAACATTTGGGCTTTTTTCATATGCACAAGAAAGAGTATGCTCTCTAGCTCCACTTCCAATTAATAATATTGTTAAATCTTCTGTAGGCATAAAAAAGCAATAAGTTTCATCTTTATAGTCTTATCTCAAGTTTAACGCTCTTCCGGAGCGTATGACTTTTTGGTTCAAAGAAGTGATGGGGCAGTGAGCCATAAACCTCGTCAGTTATTCGGTTTATGTAGCTAACTTAATCCTAAGGATTAATGCCCCCACGAGATGATTAACCTTAGGCATCATTCATATGGTAGTTATTCTTAGTTAATTTTTAATAGTCCTTATTCTTAAAATTGTTATGAAAATTCACGAAATAAATGTTGGACAGAAAGTTAAACTCCATACTAAAAAAGGGGATTTTGAATGTAGAATTTTGGAAAGTTCGAGGAGTGATATTCTTTTAGTTAAATTAAATTCTGGATATAATATTGGAATTAGAGAAGAGGATATTTTGGATTTAAAGATTATTAAAGAGAAGGAAATTGAGGAAAAGAAAAAAGAAATAAAATCGAAAAAAGATTTACCTAATATTGCGATGGTGATAACTGGCGGGACGATTAGTTCAAAACTGGATTCGAAGACAGGGGCAGTTAAATGGTTGACAAAACCCGAGGAGTTATTGAAGTTTTATCCTGAAATTTTAGAAATTGCGAATGTATCTAAAATTGAAGTTCCATTTATGAAAGCATCTGAAGATATGGATTCAAAAGATTGGGAAATTATTTCAGAGGTTGTTGCAAAATTTGTAAATGATTCTAAAATTGATGGGGTGATTGTTACACACGGGACGGATTTTTTGCATTATACAGCGTCGGCATTGGCTTTTAGTTTAGGAAATTTGGGAAAACCCGTGGTATTAACTTATTCTCAAAGAAGTTCAGATAGAGCTTCGAGTGATGCAAGATTAAATTTAATTTGTAGTGCTAAAATGGCAATTAGCGATGTGGCAGAGGTTATGCTTGTTGGACATGGAACAAATAACGACGATTATTGTTTGGCGATTCCTGCGACTAAAGCGAGAAAAATGCATACTTCACGAAGAGATACATTTCGTCCGATAAATTCAAGAGCCATTGCGAAAATTTATTCCAATAAAGTTGAAATGATTGGAACTTATAATCCGAGAGACAATAAGAAAAAAGTTGAGTTGAAAAATGATTTTAGTAATAAAGTTGCTTTAGTTAAATTTTATCCCGGGCAGGATTCTGATATTTTAGATTATTATTTTTCTAAGGGTTATAAGGGAATTGTTGTGGAAGTTTCTGGTTTAGGGCATGTTGCCGTTGGTGATAAAAATTCTTGGATAACTAAAATTAAAAAAATTATAAAATCCGGAGTCGTTGTTTGTGCAACTCCACAAACACTTTATGGAAAATTGAATCCCTTTGTTTATTCTAATGGAAGAGAGTTTGAAAAAACAGGCGCAATTTTTTTAGAAGATATGTTACCTGAAACTGCTTTTGTGAAGCTTTCGTGGGTTTTAGCCGATACAAAAATGAAGAAGAATGTTAAAGAAAATATGTTGAGAAATTTTGCTAGAGAAATTTCGGAAAAATTAGGAGAAGATGAATTCCTTAATTGATTGTAATAACTTTATTGTAGTAACAAATAGAAAGATTTAAATATATTTTATTACCCTAAAAATTATGGAAAATTTAGCATCCTTAGTTAATTTTACAAATAAATATCCTCAAATTGTTGATGGAGAATTGCAATATTTATTTTTAGGTGGGACTGGCATAAGATTGAATCAAATGTCTGTTAACTCCCCATCTGTAAGGCCTATAACTGATATTGATTTATTAGTTTTAGGAAATATTAAATATCCAGTTCATCAATGTACTCCTGAAGATGTTTTTGGAGCGATTTCTATAGATAGAGTTGAATTGAAGAATTATATAAAATCATTAGATATAGGAAATAAAAATTATAGTTTTGTAGATGGAACTTTTTTAACTTTAACAAAAACCTGTGCAATGGATAATCCCCGAATTAAAGATTATGAAGATATTGTTTCATTGTATCAATTTAGTTTAATTGATTTTAATAAATTAAAAGATTTATATTTTAATGCCACTCGAGTTAATAACGATTCTGAATTAATTGTAAATACTTTAAAATGGTTTTTAGATGAAAATAAAGAGAAAAATTACAATTATGCACATTTATTTTGTTCATTCCCCCGATTTGTTAATTTTTTGAGCGAATTTGAAAATCCTATTGAAATCAGGAATTTGTTAGTTGAATTTGGCGAAGAGTATGAATTTGATGGGATGGCTATTTCTTCAGTTGTTTATAATATTCACAATGTTGTAAGGGAGTTTGCTGAATGTGATGAAGAAAAAAGAAAAGAACTTGTAGAATCTTTATTAACTGAAGCAGGAGTTCATGATTATAGAGATTTTGATGAACTGATTAATTTTGGTATTCTTCCTAAAATAAGATATGCTAAATCTCTTGAGGGGAAAATTTCTGTTATAGAAAATCTTATTTAGTGCTGTCTAGAATTACATTATTTTTGATTTTACAAATTCCCACTAAATTCGACTTCGTCGAAGACCCACCTTATTAAATATTTAGTTGCCAAGATTTTTGGTAAAATCAAAACTCTGGACAGCATTATTATTTAGAAAAATTTAAATTCTTCTTTGTCTTTAATCAGACATGAAAAAACTAACTGTTATTTATAATTCTTTGTTAAAATCGCATATTGTTTATGAAGGCGAAGAAGGACAGGGAATTAGACGGGAATATAAATCTCTCGAGGAATTATTTAAGATATTTCCTAATGAATTAAAAGGATTTAATCATGAAAGAAGAATTGAGTTTAAATTTAAAGGTTATGATGAATCTCAAAGAAAAATTTTGGTTTCTGGTTTTGACCATCTTTTTGAGAAAGCGACTTACACCTCTCAAAGACATTAATTTTAATAACTTATTTTTCTTTAAATTATATGGATTATGAAAAAATTGGTTTTAAGGCAGGATTGGAAATTCATCAGCAGTTGGATTCCGGAAAACTTTTTTCGAGAACTCCGAGTTTATTGAGAAGTGATGAACCTGATTATATTATAAAAAGAAAATTGCACGCAATTGCTGGTGAAACCGGAGAGGTAGATTTAGCTGTTATGCATGAGGCTTCTTTTGATAAAGAATTTATTTATCAAGGGTATAATGATTCTATTTCTTTAATTGAATTAGACGAAGCCCCTCCAGAAGCGATTGATAAAAATGCTTTAGAGATTGTTTTGCAAATTGCTTTGCTTTTGAATTGCGAGATTCTTCCAATTAGTCAGATAATGAGAAAGACAGTTATTGATGGTTCGAATACGGGTGGTTTTCAGAGAACGGTTTTGATTGCGCAAAATGGTTTTATTGAAACAACTCAAGGAAAAGTAAAAATTGAAACTATTGCATTAGAAGAAGATTCAGCGAGAGTTATTTCAAGAGATGAAGAAAAAGTTATTTATCGTTTAGATAGATTGGGAATTCCTTTGGTGGAGATTGCAACAGCACCAGAACTTAAAACTCCTGAACAAGTTAAAGAAGTGGCTTTGAAGATTGGAGAAATTTTAAGAAGTTGTAAAGTTAAACGAGGAATTGGAACGATTAGACAGGATGTTAATATTTCGATTAGTGGGCATCCAAGAGTTGAGATTAAAGGATTTCAGGATGTTAAAATGTTTATTCCGACGATTGAAAAAGAAATTTTGAGACAACAAAATGATAAAAATGGAAAAAGCGAAGTGAGAAATGCAATGCCCGACGGCGAAACTAAATTTTTGAGACCGATGCCTGGAAGTGCGAGAATGTATCCTGAAACTGATTTACCTTTGTTGGAAATTTCAAGAAATACTATAAATGAAATTAAAAATCGTTTACCTAAATTGAAGAGTGATTTGAAATCAGAATTGAAAAATCATGGATTAAGTGACGAGATGTTTAATCTTCTTATGCAAGGAAATTTATTAGACGAGTTTAAATCATTGAGAGTTTTATCTAAGGACGCTGATTTGATTGTTAAAATGTTGATTTTATGGCCGAAGGATTTTGCAAAAAAATTAAAAAAAGATATTAAATTTATCGAGGAAGTTTTGAATTTAGATGTTTTAGAAGAAGTTTTGAAAGCATTGAATAAAGAAATTATTCAGAAACATCATTTACAGGATGTTTTATTTGAGATTGCTCAAGGGAAATCTGTTATGGAAGTTTTGAATAAAGAAAAAATTGATTTGAATGAAATTGAGGAATTTGTTATTAAACTTATCAAAGAAAAACCAGGGTTGAATGTTGGAGGGTATATGGGAATTATTATTAGGGAATTTAAAGGCAAGGTTTCCGGAAAAGAGGCAATGGAAATAGTTAAAAAGTATGTGAAGTAATCTTTTCAAAGGCAAAAAGATTAGACAAAATGATAAATTAATAACCTTTTCAAAAGACAAAAAGATTAGACAAAATTTAAATAGATATTTTTTATGATAGTAAAATGGAAAGAACATTGATTGCAGATGCATTTAAGAAAAAAGGAAAAGTTTTGCTTAAAGGATGGGTCCATGATAGTCGTGATTTGAGTAAAGTGAAATTTCTCGTTTTGAAAGACCGAAGTGGGAGAATTCAAGTTACAGGAATAAATGGAAAAACTCCTGAAAAAGTTTTTAGTTTAATGGATAAAATCAATAAAGAATCAGCTGTTTTAATTGAGGGTAGTGTTCAGGATTCTCCGAAAGCTCCAGGTGGTAAAGAAATTTTACCTGATAAAATTGAAATTATTGCAGAAGCCGACGTTAATTTGCCAATCGATGTTTCTGATTTTTCTAAAACAGAATTGCCTAAAAGAATTGATTATCGGTTTTTAGATTTACATAGAGATAAAGCTCAGGCAATTTTTAAAATTCAAAGCACATTATTACAGTCTTATAGAAAATTTATGACTGAAGAAGGCGCGATTGAAGCAATTTTCCCGTCGATTATTAGCAGTAGCAGTGAGGGAGGAACAGAATTATATCCTTTGAAATATTTTGAAAAGAGTGCTTATTTGAGTCAGAGTTGTCAGTTGTATAAACAGATGCTTGCTTGTTCTATGGAAAAAGTTTTTGCAGTGTTTACTGTTTGGAGAGCAGAGAAACACAACACTGTTCGTCATTTAAATGAATCAAGACAGTTTGATTTTGAAATGTGTTTTGCCGATGATAAAATTGTAATGGATGTTTTAGCAAAATGCGTTCAGTTTATGGTTAAAGAAGTTATTGAAGTCAGAAAGAATGAATTGGATTTATTGAATGTTCAATTGAAAGTTCCCAAAGTTAAATATATGACTTTTAAAGAAACTAATGATTTGTTAAAGAAAAATAAAATTGTGACGAACGAACATGACCTTACTGGAGAAGGTGAAAAGAAATTGAATGAGTTGTTTTCTGATACAATTGTTTTTGTTCATGATTGGCCGATGGCTGGAAAACCATTTTATATTATGCCTAAAGATTCAAAAGCCGACGCTGTTTTAAGTAATGGCTTTGACGCGATTTACAATGGTATGGAAATTAGTTCTGGTGGACAACGAGTTCATATTCCAGAGTTATTAGAAAAAAGATTAAAAGTTAAAGGACTTAATCCTAAAGATTTTAAATCCTACATTGATAGTTTTAGATTTGGTGCTCCGCCTCATGCTGGTTGGGGAGTTGGAGTTGAGAGATTGACCATGGTTTTGTTAGGGTTGCCGAATATTCGAGAAGCGGTTTTATTTCCAAGAGATAGAGAGAGATTAACTCCTTAATTGTGAGTGTAGTATTCATTTGGCAAGCTTGTTTCAGTTCTAGCACCTTTTCTTTCAATTCCCAAAATATTTTTTGTTATAATTGGTTTAGTTCCAAGTTCTATCATGAATCTTCCTCCACTAATTTCGTCTTCGCCTTCAATTAAAGCGTAGTTAAATGTTTGCCCATTTATATATCTGAAATTTTGTTTTTCTCCAAACTGGTTTATTATTTGTTCATTAATTATTTCCCGTGCATGATATGTTTCAGGCAATTTTAAGTTAGATAGTGTGAATAAATATTCTCCAATTTTTTCTGGATTTACCCCTCCACTTGAATTTGAAACTTTTTTTACTTCTAATTCAAATTCTTTGAATCTTTGGTAATTTAAAATAGAATCAAGAGGGGAAGTTTGGGATGATGTTGATATTAATCCTACTGGCCAGACATGATTGACTAATCCTGGGACTCCGTTAGGACTTCTTTCTTCTATCCATTGGAAAATATTTAAAACTTTTATTTCAAAGTCTCTTTTTAGACAATCTCCAATTCGTCCAAAAACATTTGTAGCACTTAATCCCTTGTCATAATCCTCGTTAAGTTTTCCGTGGTAAAGATCTTCTAAATATTTTATTTTCCAGATTCTCATATTTTATCTGATAAAAAGCTATTTTTAAGGATTGTTGTAATACAATAAAAGAACTTTTTAGGCGTAAACGAGAATTATATTATTATCCTCGTGTGTAAACAATAATATCTTAAAGGATATACTTTTTTGTTTTAAAACAGAAGTGCATCTACTTCCAAACCCGCTCTAACATTATGTTGAAATATTTTTCCACTAACATAGTCTTTCATTGCATATTGAGTAATCCTTTCTTCATCCATTTTACTGAAAGTTCTCTGTTGCAGTTTTTCTTTTTCTATTGTTTTATTAATCTGTCTAACTATATAAGAAATGCCTTTTTTAAATGCCGATTCGATAGAAGCGCTTTTTGGAATATATAATGTTATTCCATTATCTGCAAAAATTTCCCTCCCTACTACTGATTGAAATCCGATTTCAAATTCATAAGAATCGATAATTAATTTATCAAAAAGCTCCCTGCAAAAATCCCATGTTTAGTCTCCAGTAGGGTTTAGAACAGGTCTTAACAAATAATTTCTATCTCTTTCCCAATTGGTCTGCCAATCTTCACCATTCTTTTTTACACTTCCTCTTTGAACATGAAATGAAGTTCTTGAATCTATTATTGGGGAATCCCATAAACCAATATGTGCGTCGATTATATGACCCTGAGGAAAACTCTGATATCCTGGTTCACTAATTAATAGTCTTCCCCTTTTTCTTTTTAATTCTTCCATAATTTCTCTTGTATTTTGAGACGTAACTTTAACATATTTTTCCATCACTTACTGATTCAGCCCCATTTTTTAAAGATAATTACTCTCGAAAATATATTGATAAACAATAATCTGAGATATGAGTTACAAAGTATATTCTTTTTGATATAATTTGTGTAAACACTAGGAGATGTTTTTGGGTAAGAAAATTAAACACATTTAGAAATCTTATTTAATCAGCAATTTCCATATATTTCATAAACTTTTGTGATGCTCTCTGTTCTAAAGTGGTTAAATTACAATTTCTGGTAAATGTTTCTAAATCTTGTATAATCATATTAGCACTATCTCCCTCACAAGATACTTTTGTGGCCATATATAAAGAAGTATCAGGATCATAAACACTTTTGTCTTCAAGATAAACTTTCAATCTATTTAATTTTCCAGATACTACAATCCTATAATCTCCTTCACCTAAATCTTCAAAATGAGTTATTGGCGAGTTTGTTTGTATGACCCTTTGAGGAAGTTGCTCTAACCATGAGGAAACAACGGCATCCAATAAAGGAATCAAATTCCCTTCTTTTGACAAATTCAATTGCTGTCTTAAATTTTCAGTTGTATAATCCATGTTTATTTTATTTATTATAAGTTTTTAAATATATCTCAAAAAGATTCATCCAAATTAAGTAATGAAAAACTAATATGATAAAATCTTATTAAAATTTAAGTTAAAAACATATCTACTTTGTGTAAAAGATTATATCCTAAAGGATATACTTTGTAATGAGTTACTTGTTTAAACTTGTTCGGTTTATACAAGTTGTTTTATTTAATCTCGTACTCCCAGCCGGGTTGCCAAGCTTTTCTTTTTCTCCAATCTTCAGCAAAAGCTTGTTTCCAGGTTTTTCTTTTTAACAAAACATCTAATGCGAGTTGTGGTACTTTATGTGCTACAATAGCAATATGCTTTCCATCATAGTTGTTCTTTAGAAATTTAAGAAAATCGCTAATCCGTGCCTTTACATCTTCATAACTTTCTCCATTTGGAAATTTTACTTTAATATATTCTTCTTGCATTGGTTCAACAATTTCAGAAGGTTTGCCATTAAAATCTCCATAATTACACTCTCTTAATCTTTTATCTTGTTTTATTGGAAATTTATCTTTAAAACTAATTTCAGCAGAGTCAATAGCCCTCTTTAAATCAGAACAAAATACAACATCAAATTTCTTATTGCCTATTTGATTTGATAACTCTTTTGATTGTTTAATCCCTAATTCAGAAAGTGGAGCATCTTTCCATCCAGAAGAGATATTTTTTTGATTATCTGTTGTAGTTCCATGAACGAAATAAGTTATTTTTACAACTTTAATTACTTCTTTTTTTAATAGGTCTAATATTTCAATCCCGCATTTATTCCAAAATTCAAGAATTTCTTGAGCTTGTTCTATAGATGCCCTAAATCCCCTATAATTTATGTCATGTCTAATCTTTTTTATTCTGTCTAGTGAATTTAACTTTACTTTATCCTTTATATCAAATTCTTTTAATATTTCCATACTTACTTCATGATTTAAAGGTTCATATCCAAGAATCCATGATTTTGCATCGCCAAGTTGTCTAATCGATTCATAAATCTCTCTAAAAATTAAAGTAGCAGTATTTTCGTTTATTTTAATTTCCTCAGTTACTTTAGCATTAACTTCAGCAGAATTAATTATAGATTTTATTTTTTCTAGATCTTTTTGTCTTATTCTTAATGCACCCCTCCTAATCCAAACCTCATAATTCATTTTTTAACCTCCAAAAACCCCCATAAAAGAATTCCATTTGCAATATTATTAAATAAATTATCATCAATACTCTCCCGATTAAAAAGATGTATTTGAATTTTCCTTCCAATTATCTTTTCAAATTCAACTAACTCTCGAAGACCAATAGTTTGATAATCCTTTATTTCATTTGACTCAATTGCTATATCAATATCTGAATTAGACAAATCTTCTCCTTTTCTAAAACTACCAAATAACACTATTGCTTTTGGATTTTTAAAATGTTCAATGAGAAATTCAACAAGTCCGCTTTTGTATACAAATCCTAAATTATTAACTATTTTGCTTCTAATAAATAGCCAGTTTGTTTGATTTGATTTTATTCTCCATATTTTGCTTAATTTCTCAATAGTAATAAGTCCTGCTTCTTGAAATTCATTTAAGATATTCCCAATATTTGCTTTAGCTACTCCGGCCTCTCGGGCAAGATCACTTAAACTAAATTCTTTTTCAGGATATTTAAATAGAATCTCAATTATCTTATTCTTTGCAGTTTCTTCATATAACTTAAGATATTTTTTATGAACAAATGGTTTCTTCATATAACATATGTTATATAATAGAACTATATAAATGTTTCTTTTTATAAAAAGTTAAACGAGTCAGTTTAACCACTATAGCTTAATCGCCCGCGTGTTTGTTTCTAGGCCTTCATTCTAATGGTAAAAACCGCATCATTTAGAAAGTATATTTTTTTATATACTTTGTGTAAACGAATAGATCCTAAAGGATATACTTTCTTATAACTAACTTTTTGT
>Ga0209542_10013049_pt1 | contig 14418 bp, 16 predicted proteins | sample RifCSPhighO2_01_FD_184028 | JGI IMG/M metagenome (GOLD analysis project Ga0209542, IMG submission 184028) | Soil microbial communities from Rifle, Colorado - Rifle CSP2_plank highO2_0.1 (SPAdes) (version 2) | ecosystem: Environmental > Terrestrial > Deep subsurface > Rock core/Sediment ...
GGTTTGAATCGTTCCCTTCAGTGGGGTAACGAACGCAACCCTCGTTGCCTGTTATATTTGTCAGGCGAGACTGCCCCCTCACGGGGGAGGAAGGTGGGGATGACGCCAAGTCAGCATGTCCCTCTGATATCTTGGGCTGCACACGCGCTACAATGGCCATTACAGCGGGGCGCGACGGGGTAACCCTGAGCAAATCCTTCAAAAATGGCCTCAGTTCGGATTGAGGTCTGCAACCCGACCTCATGAAGCTGGAATCACTAGTAATCGCGGGTCAGCCACACCGCGGTGAATACGTTCTCAAGCCTTGTACTCACAAATAAATGCGCCCGGCAGCGCATAGTTCTCAGTGGTTAAAATCCACTCCTCTTCTTTCGTCAGAAGAGCGTAGCTGAAAGATAGGACCAACTCCGCGAGGAATGGTCTGAAGGATCTGGAAGCAAACAGCAGCCTATACACAAAAAGCCGCATTGACCCATCAAAGACGGCGGTGAGGATGGGGAAAATGCCAAGAAAGGCTTATAGGATGCTCGGAATAGAATTATGCGTGACCCGTGGGAGATCTCATGCGCCTATGGAACTTGTGCACATGAGAAGTCAGCTGCGTCGTAGTACTACGCGTCAAGTCAAGATACAATTGATGCGTGGGAAGGACAAAACCGAAAGTTACGAACGAGTATGTAGTCGGATTAACCGACGGAGAAGGATGCTTCTATGTAAACATGGGAAAGTATCCGGCATATCGAGCAGGTACCCGCGTGCAAATGCATTTTCATCTGAAAATGCAGGAGCGCGATAGGGAATTGCTCGAAAAAGTGCGAAACACATTGGATTGCGGAGCTGTTTACTTCCAAAAGGAACAGCGAACCAATCACACACAATGTTATCGCTATACCGTCAGTTCACATGCGGAGATTTTTAAAAAGATTATTCCGTTTTTCCGAAAATATCCTCTGCAAAGCGTATCGAAAAGCAAAAGCTTCAAGATTTTCTGCCAGATTGCCGAGCTGCTCCAAAAGCAGAAGCATCTGACCGAGAAAGGAGTTGAGCGAATTCGATCGCTGAAATCGCAAATGAACCAAAAGACTTTTGGACTCGCGTAGTGCGGGAAATCCGCTCGCTACGTGGGAACGCGAAATGTTCCAAGAATCGCATTCGCCCGTCAAGTCAGGGGAGTTGGGAGTGCCCGAAGCGCATCCTTGCGATGCATCAAGGCAAACTCAATGACAAAGACTAAGTCGTGAACTACACAATAGTTCCCGCGACCTGTCAAGGTAACTTGGCAGAAAAAACCAACTGAAATCGGTGAAGCCTGTCGTCAGTGCGTGATAAAATTACGCAGTGACTACGGTAATACCGAGGGAATCTAGGAGAATCACATACTCATCCGAAATACGGCAGCTAAAAACAGTGCCGTTCACGGAGAGACAAAGAGCAATCGTAGTCGGAAGCGTTCTCGGCGATGCGTGTCTGCATCCCAATTGGTCAAAAACCAATTACACGCTGAAAATTACGCGATCGGGAAAACAAGAAAAGTACGTCGAATGGCAGTATCAAAACCTGCAACCGTTTGTTCGTACTGCACCAAGATGGTACGAACCGACACGATCGTACACATTGCGGACAATCAGTCATTCAGACTTAAGTAAGTTGTACGTAGAATTTTATCCGCAAGGAAAGAAAGTTCTGCCGCAACGTATTGCCGAACATATGGCCAATCCGCTCACAATAGCGGTTTGGTTCATGGATGACGGTGGTATTGCGTATCGACCAGATGGATGTCAGCAAGGCTATCTTCTGAATACGCAATCATTTACTCTGAAAGAAAATGAAATAATCGCGGATATATTCGAAAAGACACATGGTGTACACGCAACAGTTCAGCGTAACCATGAATATCATCGGATTGGCATATACCAAAAAACATCTCGCGATAGATTTCGAAATCTGATCGAAAAACTTGTAATCCCATCCATGCAATACAAGCTCGGATAAGTATGTGGTTCTTCTAGGACCTGTAGAGACTGAAAGCTCATGCAAATGAGTGAATAGATAGCAAAAAGTGCCGACTGAAGTCGGAGAGACGCTGCTATAACACGTTGGCTCCAGTCCATGGAAATGGTGCTGGATGAAGATATAGTCCATGCGCGTAGAAATACGGGAATAACATGAACAAGGCACGGGTAGCGGAAGCTGCTCGTGGATTCATTCTAAACAACCATCCTTAGGGATGCTGTTAGTCGATTCGTATGCCGAAATGGGATACGAGGGTCGTGACACCAGACCCCTCAATGTGTCAGACACGCGGGAAAGACCGCGGGTTCAATGGACGGAACAAAAGAGTGTGTATGGAAACAGGTGCTAGGTGCTAGGTGCTAGGTTATAGGTTCTAGCAAAATACAAACGCAAAACGCCCGGAAGGGTAGTTTTGTGCTGGTAGTCTGGGACTAAGTTGGAACCTAAAGAGTTATTGGATTCGAAGTATAATTATGGCGTGCTGGACTTATTTCAACAATTGCCGTGGTTCTTGAAAATTGTCGTCTTTGCGTCGTCTTTTGGGGTGACTGCGTACATCCTTACATGGCTTTTAAAACGGTTCACCACTGCTCGGGTCGTCGCATTAATCCTTTTTATTGCTGCTAGTGGTTGGTATTTTCTTACAGGTGGATCCGATGGTCCTCGTAGTCTGAATGTAGGTGACACAGTTCTTCACGAGGACGAAATGTACTAGCAACCTAAAGTATGGTTAAGACCTTTTTTCGGAGATGGTGGACGTTGCGGAAGTTGCATCAATGTATTTATGGTGAGAGAGATTTCATTCGTCCTACTAATGGAGGAAGAATGACACATAAGCAGCGAGTAGAAAGCGGTGTCCTCTTAGATGATTTTGTTTTATGGCGCGTACAAACCGGAAGGAATGTGGATGGTTCGCAAGTTTATCACGACGTGGCGGATTGCTCGTCTCCGGACGTTGGGTACATCAACAACGTAGGCACGCCCGCAGGAAATCATTGGCTTACTATTGGGATGAGGGGGCACGAGGCATATGTGTGGTATTTCCCGGTCGTCGCGTTCTTTAGGCTCGAATACGTGCGACACTTCACGCTGAGATTTATCACATGGGCTATACCTCTTGGTGGTCTCTACCTTACCTCTCTGTTCACAAAGATATCGATAAATATTTCGTCGTCGTGACAGAGAAACGCGTCGGATAACGTTTTCCCTAAATAGGGGGACAAGATAGCCACCTTAGTCAGATTTTACTTCTTTCTTGAAGCCCACCCATAACATCCAAGCTCCGATTGCCATAAATATGCCTACAGCACCAATGAACTGACCAATACCACTGTAATTGCCACTAAGAAGGCTCAACAGACCAATGAGCAGAAATAGGGTGCCGCCCAATTTTGCCAACCGTTTTTTATTCATAGTCCCCATTTTTTGCGGCACATATCGTAAAATCGCTCGTAATCTGGAATATCAATTCTACCCGATCCTGTTGCTGCAGACTCCACTGATTTCTTGTGGCAATAACCGCCAGTGATTGTCGGGCGCACCTCATCCCAGAGGAACCATGCTACTATGGCAACAATCACCAATATATACCACCGTGTTGACAACATGAACATCAGTTTACCACTTTTTGGGGAAATGGGGTCAGACCCCGCAGAATTGAGAAGGACCGGAGTATTGGACGGAACCCCAGTACCACACTTCGACAAGCTCAGTGGCTACGGGGCAGGCAAAAGAGTGTGTACGCAATACAGAAACGACCCCGCGACAAAGCGGGGTTTTCTGTTGCAAAAATAAAGGCGGCCCAAAGTGGGCCGCCTTTGCCTGTGTGAAATAGGAGTGGGACTAGACCCGGATACCAAGCGCCTTGTCCTTGCGCACTTGAATATCTCGATTGATTTTCTCCATGGCCTCCTTGCGCTCCAGCTGCTTACGCTTGCGGCGCTGACCGCTTTTGGGGCGACCTGTGCGGTCACCGCCGTTGCACTTGTCAGAAGGCAGGAAGAGATTCATTCCTTTTCTCCTTGGTTATGGCGTTTCTCCCAAGAAACGCACTGGCGGAGATACTAGCATCTAAGCCCTATTTTTGCTACCATCCTTTCCACAGCGTCAAAAGGCGCTACAAAGCGCGTGTAGTTCAGTGGTAGAACGCGTTCCTGATAAGAACGAGGTCCTTGGTCCGATTCCAAGCACGCGCACTAAAGAGGTACAATTATCTTCTCCATGAACTATCGCGTCGTCGGCGGAAAGACCCTTAGCGGGGAAGTAACGACCAACATCTCGAAGAATGCCGCGGTGGTATTGCTTGCCGCATCGCTTCTTAACAAAGGGAAGACAACGCTGAAGCGCATGCCGCATATCGAAGAAGTGAACCGTCTCGTCGAGGTCCTGAAATCCATCGGCGTCTCCGTCGAATGGACGAATGGCGACATCGTCATCCAGCCGCCGGCGACTCTCGATATCTCAAAGGTTGATCGCGTGGCTGCGGAAAAGACGCGCTCCATCGCACTTTTCATCGCGCCTCTGGCGCATCTGGTGAAGTCGTTCGAGCTTCCCGCACCGAAAGGATGCGACCTCGGCAAGAGAAGCTTGGGTGCACACATCGATGCGCTTTCACGTCTCGGTATCGCGGTTGAGGGCAGCGAAGACACCCACAGCTATCACGTCGAAGTGGGCGACAAGCGCCCCCGCGAGATCATCATGTATGAGGCGTCGGATACCGGCGTCGAGAACGTGCTCATGGCCGCCGCGAAGATCCCGGGCACGACCACCATCAAATTCGCGAGTGCGAACTACATGGTGCAGGATCTCTGTTTCTTCCTGGAGCGCTGCGGCGTGGAGATCGAAGGTATCGGTACCTCCACGCTCGTCGTTCACGGCGTCGAAGATATTAATGCCGACATCGAAGGATTCCCGAGCGAGGACCCGATCGAGAGCATGTTCTTTATTTCTCTCGCGGCGACGACCAATTCAGAAATCACCGTACGCCGCTGCCCGATCGACTTCCTCGAACTCGAACTCGCGACGCTCTGGAGTATGGGAGTCCGTCATACACGTTCGGAAGAATATTCCTCTGAAAATGGACGCACACGACTCATCGATATAACGGTGAAAAAAACCGACACGCTCAATGCGCCGCCGGAAAAAATTGCTCCCCGGCCGTATCCCGGCATCAACATCGACAATCTGCCGTTCTTCGTTCCGGTCGCGACGCAGGCTAAAGGTACGACGCTCATCCATGACTGGGTGTACGAAGGCCGCGCGCAATACTACCTCCTCATGAATCAATTCGGCGCGAATGTTGCGCAGCTTGATCCGCATCGTGTCGAAGTCACCGGCCCATCGAAACTCCATCCGGTCCACATGGAAGCACCGCCCGCGCTCCGCCCGGCCACGATCCTCCTCATCGGCATGCTCGCGGCAGAGGGGGAATCGATGCTCGACAACGTGTATCCCATCAACCGTGGCTACGAGAAGCTGCACGAACGCCTGAAGGCGATCGGCGCGGATATCGAGGCGATCGAATAAGCGTAATATTCTATGAATCTCATCGACAAAGTTGTCGTCATCACTGGCGCGGCGAGGGGGCTCGGCGCTGCGCTCGCGCGTACTATCGTCTCCCGCGGTGCGAAGGTGATGCTTTCCGATATCGATAGCGCCGATCTGCAGGATCTCGGCAAGGAATTGGGGATGCCGACGATGCACTGCAACGTCACTGATCGTGATCAGGTTGAGACCCTCGGCCGTTTCGCCATGGAAACATTCGGTACGCTCGATGTATGGATCAACAACGCAGGCGTCTGGATGCCCTATGCGCCGGCGGAGAATATCGATTTCGGCAGAGCTCATCAATTGATGGAAGTGAATTATTTCGGTGTCGCGTACGGCATGCTGGAAGCTGTGAAGCATATGCGCGGCAGGAATTCAGGGATGATCGTGAATATCCTTTCGGTGCGCAGTCTGAAAGGGAAGGCGCTCGGAGCGGCCTATTCGGCCAGCAAGTTCGCCGCCGAAGGCTTCACGCAGGCAGTGCGTGACGAGCTGAAAGAGAGCGGCATCAAAGTTCTCGGAGTCTATCCTTACCGCATGAAAACAGGTCTTTTCGGCGAGGATAAGCATGAGGATTACGACAAGTCGATGGAGCCCTCTGAAGTCGCGCGTCACATCATCGAGAACGTCATCCGTGATACGCCAGCGGAGAAGCTCGAGATTTGGAGTGCAGACGATGTACGTGCTTCTGCTGCAGAATAGCCGTCTTCCCGGTTTTTCCGAGACGTGGCGAAACTAGGTCCGTTCTTGTTATAGTGCACGGGCTGACGGAGGAGCGCGTGGGTACTGGCAACAGGCTCGCGTCCTATCAGGTAGTTGGCGGGGTAATAGCCCACCAAGCCGACGACTGGTAGTGTGCGGAGCGGATTAGACACCCGCCTTGGATATTCCCGCACACCCGTCAGCACTTTCTTGCCGTGGTGGTGGAATGGTATACACGTACGGTTCAGAACCGTATTCCGCAAGGATTGAGAGTTCGAGTCTCTCCCACGGCACATAATCATTTCAGTTTGGTCGCCCAAGAGGGCGGTGCTAGAATCGCCCGATGAACCTGCCGATCCCCGGACCCTCGTTTTTCATCGGGAAAGGCGACGAATCGCTCATTTCCTTCGGTTCCGGGCAGCCGGATCTGCCGCCGCCGGAAGAGGCCTTCCAAGTACTCAAGGAATTCCGCGACTTCAAATACGGCCCCGTTCAGGGGAGTGTTGCTCTGCGGAGTGAATTGGCCAAGCAGTATCCGGATGCCGAACCCCAGCAGTTCGTCATCACGAATGGCGCTTCCGAAGCCATCGATCTCGTGTTGCGAGCGATCTACGAGCCAGGCGGGACAGTCCTTCTGCCGCGACCGTACTATTATTCGTATCCGCATAACGTCACTCTGGCGCATATGACGCCGGTCTATTACGACTTAGACGAGAACGGGAAGATCGACCTCGATGTATTCATGAAAGCCGCGAAGGGTGTCGTGGCCGTCATGGTGAATTCTCCCTCGAATCCGACCGGTACGGTACAGGATGTGGAGACGCTGAAGGCCGTCGAGCAGTTCTGCGCGCGCGAGGATATCTATATCATCTCGGACGAGGTCTACAAGGACCTCATCTACGTGCGCGAGAATTATCTCCTGCATGGCCCGCATGTCGTCACGGTCAATTCGTTCTCGAAGACCTATGCGATGTGCGGTCTGCGTGTGGGCTACGTGTATTCGCAGGACCAGGAACTCATCGAAAGAATAATCGAGATGAAGACGCACACCGCGATGAATACGAGTATCCTTGCGCAGGAGATGGCGCTCGCGGCACTCTCATCGCCGCGCTCCTACGTCACGAATTACGTCGAGATCTGGAAGGCGCGCCGGGACATCATGTACAAGGGGATGCGCGACCTGGGGCTTGAGCTCTGGGAGCCGGAAGGCGCGTTCTACGTGCTTCCACAGTTCAAGCAGTCGGGACGCGTCGTGAGTGATTTATACTATACGTACCGCATGATCACGTACGATGGCGCCTGGTTCGGCGCCCCGGATCGCGTGCGGTTCAGCTACGCTTTGGATGTTGCCAAGATAGAAGAGGGTCTGCGGCGGCTGAAGGAATTCTTAGGGAAGGAATACAAAAACTACTAAACCATGATCGGTCTATTTGATTCCGGTTCGGGGGGACTCTCGGTCCTGCAAGCCATCCGTGCGCGAAACCCGCAGGCGGATGTCGTCTATTTCGGCGACATCAAGCACGCGCCGTACGGCACGCGTCAGGCGCACGAGCTCGTGCATCTCGCGACCAACGGCCTGCGCACGCTGCGCATGTTCGGCGCGCAGGAGATCGTGAGTGCATGTAATACCGTCTCGCCGCACGTCTTGAGCCACGGTGCTGAAGGCGCGGACGTCATCGAGATGACGCGACCGGCGGCGCGCGGCATGCGACAGTATGCCGGGGGAAAAGTGCTGCTCCTCGCGACACCGGCGACGGTCTCGGCGCGTATCTATGAGAGCGCATTCGGCGGCATGGTCATTCTCCATCAGCACGCAATCGCCGATCTTGCGGGGGCGATAGAGTTCGGTGCGCACGAGGACAAGGTCCGCGATATCGTCCGCAGCGAATTCCAGAAGCGATGGGGGCAGGATTTCGATCATGTCTTCCTCGGCTGTACGCACTATCCGTTCGCGCGACAGGTGATCGAAGAAGAAGCACGCGCGGCGTTCGGTACGGTTTCCATCATCGACCCGGCGGAGAGCGTCGCTGAAGAGGCGGACCGGCGTTTCGAGACACGCGGCTCGGGTTCCATCTACTTCCGCGCCTCACAGGATTCGGAGCATTTCCGCCGTCGCATCCAAGAGTTGTTTCCGGAGTATGAACATACTATAAAGATAATCCCTCCTTTCAGCAGTATGTATCTTGCTTCTACGGTATTCGCGTAGAAGCAAGTACATACGCGCGGAGGGGGTCGGGGAACCGCGATCGGTTCCCCGTAGAGGAGAGCAGCGAGCGAAGCGAGTGTTGAGAACCGTGGGCGACCTCTCGATAATTTATTACCGGAGGAAGTCCCTTTAGGGGTTCTCAAAAATGTAATACTCGTAACTTGTTGCGAGTATTACATTTCCGTATGGCTCACTACCACGAATTTTTCAATGGGAAGCGCGTAACCGTCCTCGGGTTAGGACTGTTAGGGCGTGGCGTCGGCGATGCGGCATTCATCGCGTCACAAGGGGCGACGGTGACCGTCACCGACCGGAAAAGCGAGGATGAGCTGCGGGAATCGATCGGACGTCTCGCCGATCACGACATCACGTTCCATCTCGGCGGGCATCGCGAGAGCGATTTCACCGATACCGATATGGTGATAAAAGCCGCGGGGGTACGATTGGATTCGTCGGAGATCACTGTGGCACGGAAAGCGGGAGTTCCGGTCTATATGTCGACCGCGCTTGCGGCGAAATTCGCATCCGAAATGGGAGTGAACGTGATCGGCATCACCGGAACGCGCGGCAAATCGACCGTCGCGCACCTGATCCATCACGCTCTTGTGAATGCAGGGAAGCGTTCGCATCTCGGCGGCAACGTCCGCGGCGTCTCGACCTTGGCGATGCTGCCTGACCTGCAGAAAGGGGATTTTCTCGTGCTCGAATTGGATTCCTGGCAGCTCCAGGGATTCGGCGACCTCGAGATCAGCCCGCAGGTCGCGGTCTTCACGAATCTACAGACAGACCACCAGAACTACTATCCCGACATGCGAGCCTATTTCGCGGATAAGGCGAACATCTTCAAGTATCAGAAGAAGGGAGACTCGCTTATCGCGACGCCGGAATTGGCCGAGCGGATACGGGAAATCGGCGCGGGGGAGGAAGCATATCGAGTCCATATCGAGATTCCGGCACCTGCGGAGTGGAAGCTCGAGATGCCGGGAGAGCACAATCGTCTGAACGCGGCGCTTGCCGCCGCCGCGCTCGAAGTCATCGGTCTCACATCCGATGAGACCCGCAGCGGCCTCGAATCATTCGGCGGCGTGGAAGGAAGGCTACAGTTCATGCGCGAAGTCGGTGGCGTGAAGATCTACAATGACAACAATGCGACGACGCCACAGGCGACGATCGCGGCGCTGCAGGCCCTGTCTGCCGGGCAGGGCTCGATCGGGGAGAAGAACATCATTCTCATCTTAGGCGGAGCCGATAAGGGGTTGGATATTGACCCGCTTCTTGAGGAGATAGAAAAGGCCTGCAAGGATATCGTCCTTCTCAAAGGGACCGGCAGCGACCGCATTTTCCAGAAAAAGGCGACGTATCAATACGATGACCTCGACATGGCGCTGCAAGCCGCGCTCGGGCGTGCACAGGCAGGGGACATACTACTTTTCAGTCCGGCGTTCGCTTCGTTCGGCATGTTCAAGAACGAGTACGACCGCAACGACCGATTTGTTAAGCTGATACGTGACCTATGAACCTCCCTGAGCGCATCTACATGGTCGGCATCGGCGGCATCGGCATGTCGGCGCTGGCGCAGCTTCTCCTGACGCGAGGGCATGCCGTGTCGGGTTCCGATAGGGAGGAATCTCCCACGACCGCCTTGTTGCAGCGCCTCGGGATCCGAGTCTTCGTGGGACACGACGCCGCTTTCATGCCCACTGATACGGAACTCCTCATCTACAGCGATGCAGTCCCGGCGGAAAGCCCGGAGCGCATGAAAGCGCACGACCTTAAGATCCGGCAGATCTCCTACTTCGAGATGCTCGGCTCGATCAGTCAGTCGATGCGCACGATCGCGGTGGCCGGCACGCACGGGAAGACGACCGTGACCGGCATGCTGACCGCCATCCTGAAGGCGGCAGGGAAGGAGCCGACGGCGATCGTGGGCTCGATCGTGCGCGATTTCGGCTCGAATTTCCTGCCCGGGAGGAAGGATCTCTTCGTCGTCGAAGCATGCGAATATCGCGACCATCTCTTGGAACTCTCGCCTCAGATCCTCGTCATCACGAATATCGAGCTCGATCACACCGACTTCTTCCCATCGCTCGTCGCATTGCAATCCACGTTCCGCGAAGCCGTGCGTCGCGTGCCCCAGGACGGCGTCATCGTGACGAACCCGAACGATCCGAACGTCGCGGTGGTCCTTGAGAAGGCGCATACGGAAATCTTCGATTACACCATCGAGGAAGTGCCCACGCTCGGACTCATCGGCGAATTCAATGCGATGAACGCGCGCGCCGCCAAGTGCGCGGCAAAGGCGGCGTTTCCGGATATCTCGGATGACGTGATCGATACCGCGCTCAAGGATTTCAAAGGCGCATGGCGTCGGTTCGAATATAAGGGCGAAACGCTGAATGGAGCGACCGTCTACGACGATTACGCGCATCATCCGACAGCCGTCACGAAAACCATTGCAGCGGCGCGCGAAAGATTCCCGGGCAAACGCATCGTCGTCGCGTTCCATCCGCATCTGCACAGCCGCACCGAGACCTTCCTCCACGAATTCGCGCAGGCGCTGGATAGCGCCGATCGCGCGATCGTCGCTCCTATCTACGAAGCGCGTACCGAGACGACACACACGGTCTCGAATCATTCGCTCGCCGAGGCGGGCAATCATGTCGAAGCAATGGATTCATTCGAGGAGATCCGTGAAGCGTTGCTGCAGGAAGGGAAGGATGCACTCATCATCACCATGGGCGCGGGGGACATTTATAAAGTGGCGGAGCAGATAACTGAACAGTGAATATGATACTCGGCAAACAAATCACTGTGTCTCTTATTCCGTATCGCAAAAACGACGAGGGGACGTTTGAGTATTATCTCCAAATGCGCGATGAAAATGCCCCCAAATATGCGAATCAATTCGGTCTTTTTGGTGGCAGTATTGTCGCGGGAGAAGAGCTCCGCACGAGCATGTTGCGAGAGACGAAGGAAGAACTGGAATATATTCCACGTAATCCGAAGTTTTTCGACACCTTCGAAGACGAATCGCGGATATTTAATGTTTTTACGGAGGAAGTTGAACGCGCATTCGAATCGGAAGTACACGTGCGCGAGGGGAAATTCGGGGCGTTCTTAACGGCGAACGAGATTCATACATCGGACACAGTCGCGACCCACGTCAAACCGATTGTCGCGCAGTTAGAGCAATCACTTTCATGAGTACAGGAATCCTCTCGATCGTCGCGACGCCGATAGGGAATCTCGAGGATATCACGCTGCGCGCGCTGCGTACCCTGAAAGAGGCGGACGTCATCTATGCGGAGGATACGCGGGTGACTTCGAAGCTCTTGGCAAAGTACGACATACAGAAACCCATCTTCCGGCTCGACGAGGCGAAAGAGACCATCAAGGCGAAAGAGGTCATCGAGCGATTGGAGAAAGGGGAGAATGTCTCGTATGTATCCGATGCGGGTACGCCGGGGATTTCCGACCCCGGCTCGCGCCTGGTAAAAGCGGTGCGTGAAGCGGGGCACGATGTCGTTGCCATCCCGGGCCCGTCCGCCCTCACGGCGGCGCTCTCCATTGCCGGTCTTTCCGGCTCCGAATTCGTCTTTTTGGGCTTCCTACCGCATAAAAAAGGCCGTCAGACGGCCCTGAAAGGCATTGTGGAGGAGAAACGCGCCGTGGTCCTCTATGAGTCGCCGCACCGCATCCTAAAGCTCCTGGAGGAATTGGAGGCCTTGGGAGAGCGTCGTATCGTCATCGGGCGGGAACTCACGAAAATCCATGAAGAAGTTCTCTCCGGCAGCGCGTATGAGTTGCGGATGCGTCTGGACACTGCCGGAACCGCTCGGGGCGAATTCGTAGTGATTGTCGATAGCACGCAGTAGCGGTATACTCGCTCCATGACGATCGATGCTTTGATCATGCTGATGGGCGCGCTCATCGCCACGCTTCCTTTTCTGGGATTTCCCATCCGGATGGACAACATCATCTTGGTCGCGCTCGGCATCATCGTGATTGCTCTCGGCATCATCGTGCGACGTCGCGATGTCGCAGAACGCGCCCGCGAGCGTCGCGCGCATCAGACCTACGTAGAGAGTACGCCGCAGGTGCAATCGGGGCATGAGACGGCCTAAGCGTTCGGGGCGTGTTGCCGCACTTATCGCGGTCTGTTTCGTTATCGTGGGAAGCGCGTTCGTTGCGAGCGGCTATGCGGGTTCCGTCGGTAAGACGCTGGCGAACGCGGCGTTCGCGGTGACGCCGGGAACGATGTCCTACACGCGCGGTGCGACCACGACCGCAGAAGAAGAGAAGCAGCCCGCGCCGAAACCGAACGTCGCGCATATCACGACGCCGGACCCGCTGAAGGCAATTTACATGACGCAGTGCGTCGTGGGTACGCCGTCGTTCCGCGACACGCTCGTGAAGCTGATCGACGAGACGGAACTGAATGCCGTCGTCATCGATATCCGCGATTACAGCGGCGGCATCGCATTCCCGACGGAGAATCCGCTTCTCAAGACAATGATCTCCGACACATGCGGCGCACGCGACATGAAAGACTTCGTCGCGCTTCTCCATGAGAAGGGGATCTACGTCATCGGACGTGTCACCGTCTTCCAGAATCCGATCTACACGCGCCTTCACCCCGAGCATGCCGTACAGAAGGCAGGCGGCGGCGTCTGGAAAGACCACAAGGGACTCGCATTCGTCGATGTCGGTGCCCAGCCGTACTGGGACACCGTCGTCGCTCTGGCCGAGGAATCATACGCCATCGGCTTCGACGAGATCAATTTCGATTACATTCGCTATCCGTCGGACGGCGATATGAAGTCAGCGGTCTATATCAAGCGTGACGGGAAGACGAAGCAGGAGATGCTGGAGGATTTCTTCAAATACCTGAATGACAAGCTGCCGTCGGAGATCGTAACGTCCGCCGACCTCTTCGGCATGGTGACGACGAACACCGACGACCTCAATATCGGGCAAGTCTTGGAGCGGACGCTGCCGTATTTCGATTATGTTTCCCCCATGGTCTATCCCTCACACTACCCGACAGGATTCAACGGTTGGAAGGACGTGAATGCGGTGCCGTATGAGCTCATGAAGTTCGTCATGCAATCGGCGGTGGATCGCACGACCGCTGCCACGACGCCGGTCGATTCCCTGGCGCACACCCGCATCGGTACTTCGACGCCCCCTATCTATTCCAAGCCGGTCTATGACAAGCGGAAGATGCGTCCGTGGCTGCAGGATTTCGACTACCCGGTGGACTATACGCCGGCGATGGTCGAAGCCCAGATACGCGCCAACGAGGAAGTAGGCCTTCATTCCTACATGTTCTGGGATCCGGGAAACAAGTATTCGAGCCTCAAACAGGTACTCAAGACCGAGTGATTGCAGGCGGAAAAGCGCTATAATGGCGGGAATGCAACCCATGAGGGACAATGGGCCTGATGATGAGCGCCGCATAACGTACTTTGCGACGACCCACACGCGCGGCAAGCGGGAAATGTTCGGCATCCGCGCCATCGACCGGGGAAAACACATGTATGTCATCGGGAAGACCGGCATGGGGAAATCGACCATGCTCGAGAATATGGCCATCCAGGACATCCAGAATGGGGAAGGCATCGCCTATATCGACCCCCACGGTTCTACCGCCGAGAAGCTCCTCGATTTCGTGCCGCATGAACGTATCAAGGACGTGCTCTATTTCGCGCCGTTCGATACGGACTATCCCATCGGCTTCAATGTCATGGAAGACGTCGGCTTCGACAAACGGCACCTCGTCGTCTCCGGCCTCATGGGCGCCTTCAAGCGCATCTGGGTCGATGCGTGGAGCGCGCGTATGGAATACATCCTTCAGAACGTCCTTCTCGCGCTCCTCGAATATCCCGGCTCGACGCTCCTCGACGTGAATCGCATGCTCACGAATAAGCCGTTCCGCGCGGCGGTCATCA
>Ga0209542_10013050_pt1 | contig 14416 bp, 15 predicted proteins | sample RifCSPhighO2_01_FD_184028 | JGI IMG/M metagenome (GOLD analysis project Ga0209542, IMG submission 184028) | Soil microbial communities from Rifle, Colorado - Rifle CSP2_plank highO2_0.1 (SPAdes) (version 2) | ecosystem: Environmental > Terrestrial > Deep subsurface > Rock core/Sediment ...
TTCCAACTCCAAGATCCGATATTTTCCTTTGCTCTTTAATGTTTAGCACGCCACCCAAATTAACGATAGGAAGACCTATTTTTGACCAATCTCTGTGACATTCCAGAAAAATCGTATCGGGATAAGTATCCTTTCTTTGATAGGTGTTAGTACAAACAATTGTTTCGTCTAGTCCTATTTCTTTTAAGAATAACTTTACTTCGGTTGCTGCAGACTGGTTTTGAACATAAGACACTGGATATAATTCTCCATAAGAATAATAGGAAAAACTTCCGGTTTGCTTGTCAAAACTCATTATTCCTTTTTTATTTTTATCGGAAAGATTGTATATAATAATATTTGAATCATTGGACGGCTTAATTGTTTCGACCCCAAATTTTTTTGCAAAAGATAATATCTCGCCTTCTGTAAAATTTGTTTTAAGAGAATAAGTTTTTAGATTACCTGAAGTATTAACAAAAGAAGACCTATTGGTATAACTTTCAAAAAAAACTTTAGGCGCGTTTTGTGTTTTTAATTTTACATTGTTGTTAAGGGTGGTATCTTGTTTTTCCGGATTAGGCGACGGTTTTATAGGATAAGGCATAGTTTTTTTCGGAACATATAAAGAACTTATTAAAAGCAAAATTAATAATAAGAAAAAAAGCGTTGTTATCAAAAGCAGTTTTTTATTTGTTTTATACCAAGAAGTTAGTATCGTGCTTATACTAAGGTGGTTAGTTTCGTTATTCATACTATATTTAATGGTAGTTAAACTGGACAATACTTGTCAACTACATTTTAGAAAGAAATTAATCGCTGCAAAATTTAGATGATATTCTTGCTAAAATATTATCTAACTGATTACCTATTGGAGCAATACAAAAATCAACATTAGCTGCGTCTGCCGGACAAGGCGGATTGGAATCCATCGAGGAGGCATTTCTCATGAGTTCTTTTAATTTATTATCAAAAAAATCATCGTTTCTATCCAAATAGGCAATGCTGAAAATACGGATGTCATTTCCTTTTATTTCATCCGGAATGCTTGGCGCTTTATTGGGATCTTGCGCTTCAGCAGCGGTACAACCGTTTTTTTGCTCTTCTCTTCCGCATCCTGTAACTTCTGGTATGCCATCTGAAATAAATATTAAGGCAAATTTTTGATTTGGATATGCGGCTTTAGCTGCCAGTAGTTTAGGTTTTGCAAATTCAAAAGCGTCTCTTGTGTAAGTTGATCCATAAGCATACATGCTGTCTATTTTATTGTTGAAAGTCCGCTTGACGTCTTTATATAAAGAAATTGGAATTAATTCTTGAGCAGGCTGGGGACCACTAAATATCTGTATGCCTACAACACCATTGTCCGGAAATTTTGAGCCAAAAAACTTAAGCGCTTGTTGAAGATTATTTAGTTTCGATCCATCCATTGAACCGGAGGTGTCTACGAGGAAATCGATGGCAACTTTTTCGGCGCATTTTCTAAATTTTAAAGTATCAAGCTGTAAATTACTTCTTCCTGGTTGAGGAGCTTCGCTTATGAGTATTGATTCTCCTCCTCCTTCATCGGTCGAAGTCATGGATTTGGGTGTTAGGCCCTGCGCTAAAAGAATACTTCCCAGTATAACAACAACCAATAGCATCATGTATACAGAAGTTTTACCTTTTGAATAAAAAGAAAAGATTTTTCTTTTCTTTGATTTTTTCTTTTTAAGTTTCATGGAGCATATTGATTGTATTTAATTTCTTCTCTTAGTGTCAAGTCAGCTCAAAAAAGGAAGAAGTTTACCGGATCGGGAATAGAATTCCGATACGGGATCGGAATAGCTTCGCGAAACGGTATTACCTGGGTAGCAATAGAATTCTGTTTTGAACCTACAAACCCGGTTTGTAGGTTCAAAACATTTATATTGATTGTATTTTAACGTTTTTATCTCTGTCAAGTTTTTTGCTGGTTGTTTTGTTTCTTTGAAAGTGATAAATAAAAATAAATGGAAGAATACTTATTTGCAAGCATATCTTCTATTGCTCTTTGAAAATTTAGGCTGTGGAACTTTTTCTTTAATCTTTCAATTTTGCGAAAGATAAAAGTTTGATTCCGGTTGGGCGAAGAAAGTTTTGTTTTCTTCTTCCACTCGGAATCAAATAAAAAAGAAAAGGAGAAAAAAATGCAAGGGTGGTTTATCGTAATGAGAGTGCTCGTAACAGTACTTGGCGCAGGAATGATGACTGCTGGTTATGTTGCAATAACAGAAGCATATAGGGACAAGAACAGTTTGTATCCTGGCGCAGTAATCATCATGCTGGCGATAGTTATTGTTGTTGTCACACTGTTCACCTGGAACTCCGTCGGACTACCGTAGAAAGGAGAAGTCTAACATGTCTGCTTCCGAAATTCTTGGAACACTCGTGGCTGCTGGACCAGTTGCTCTATTCCTGTTTATGCTTCTCAAAAGAGAGATCATAGACCGGCTGTAACTGGACCAGGAAGCACAAGGAACTTATCAAAGTTCCTTGAAGCGCATACAGCAGATAGTGAAGGAGAGTTGACATGAACAAATTTAGTTTTATCGAGTTTCTGATAGGGCTCGGGCTTTGCCTAGCAGGATTCACCATAGGTGTAATAGGTATAATCACAAAAAACATCTATTGGTATTGGATAATTTTCGTGCCAGTTGGAATCCTTGTCGTTTACGATGCGCTTCGACGCGCGAAAATGAAAGGAGTAGAATTCCTGCTGTTAATAGACCTAGTGATGATTCTGGTTCTTTTGATATTCAGAACGGCTTCGCTAAAACCATACCCGTAGCCGGATCGCAAGTCAAAGCACAAGGGAACGCCCTTGAAGCGAATATTTTCCGCAGCCTAAAGTGGCACTCTTAACATCCCATCTACGGGGATTCGAGCTGTTGCTCGAGAGTGCCGGGTTTACGCCCTTGGTTTTCCCGTTTTTCGGGTTCCGCACATGCGGTTAATAAATCAAGGGCGTTTTTTTTGATTCTTGTTTTTGAAGTAAAATTTTGGTATTATATAACACATTACACACATCCTAATTTTAGTCCTGAATGTAAAAGGGATTAGGGTGGAGGTTTAAGGACTATATTATGAGAGAGATTTCACTTGAAGAACTTCTTGAGGCCGGATGTCATTTTGGACATCAGGTAACTCGTCACAACCCCAAGTCCCGCGATTTTGTTTTTGAAGCCCGTGACAATATTCATATTATTGATTTGGCAAAAACAAGAGAGGGACTAATTGAAGCGGCAAATTTTGTTAAAAATCTGGCAGCATCCAATGGCACTCTTATTGTGGTTGGAACAAAAAGACAAGCAAGAAATATTATAGACGAAGAAATTAGAAGGGCCCGTTCGTCGCTGAACTCCTCCCTTCAAAATTCTTCAGGGCAGGCAGGGCAAGCCGCAGAAGATGCAAACTTAAACTTGGAACCTTCTCTTTTTTACATTACAACACGTTGGATCGGGGGGATACTAACTAATTTTCCGGAAGTTTCAAAAAACTGCAAAAAACTTAAAGAGATTGCTTCTTTACTGGCAAATTCGGAAGAAAAAGCGAAATATACGAAAAAAGAAATTGGTCTTTGGGAAAAACAGAGAGCAAAACTTAGCGGTCTTTATAATGGAATTCTGGATATGAAAAAGACTCCCGATGCGCTTTTTATAATAGATACTCATTTAGAAGATTTAGCGGTAAGAGAGGCAGCAAAGACCGGTGTTACAACAGTTGGTATTGTTGATACAAATGCAGATCCATTGTTAATTAATTATCCTATCCCCGCAAATGATGACGCGGTAGGAAGCATAAAACTTATTGTTACTTATATTATTGATGCATGGATTGAAGGACGAAAGCTCGCGAAAAACGCGAAAAATCGTGAACTCGCGAAAGACACGAAACCAGAAGAGAAAGTTAAAGGATCTAAAACAATTTCTGAGGAATCAAGCAAGAAAGTAGAAAAGAAATCTGTAAAGAAAAGAGTTACTAAAAGTGCAAAAGCAGATAAGTGATAAAATTCTTTATAGAGAACTTAGTTTAATATGAGTATAGATATTAAGTTGATTAAAAAGTTACGAGATGAAACACAAATTTCAGTTTCAGATTGCAGGACGGCATTGGAAGAGAGCAACGGAGACTATAAGAAGGCTTTAGAACGGATAAGACGTAAAGGTTTAGAAAAAGCTGAAAAAAAATCTGACAGGGAAACATCGCAAGGATTAATAGAATCATATATTCATCAAAATGGAAAAGTTGGAGCAATGGTTGAAGTTTTATGCGAAACGGATTTTGTTGCAAGAACGGATGAATTTAAAAAATTAAGTCACGATATCGCAATGCAAATTGCAGCGATGGCACCAATTGATGTTGACTCTCTTTTAAAACAAGAATATATTAAAGATGGGTCAAAAACAATACATGATTTAATTAAAGAAACAATTGCCAAAATAGGAGAGAATATAACTATAAAAAGATTCAGCAGGTTGGAATTGGGAAAATGAATTTCTTGCCCAAAAGGAGGTGATTGTATGGCTGCGATTTCAGAAACAGGTTCTTTGGTTGGAATTCTTGAGGGCGTATTGGGTGCTCAGGCAATTGCATTAGTACCTGAAAGGCCAAATAGTCCTGTGCAAATTAATGGGAAGAAAACGTCGGCTCTGATAACTTCTCACGGAGTATTCGAAACCGTTGAATTATCTTGGTCGGATCCTGATCCTAGAAGAGATATGCACTTTATTCAATTGATATCACCTAAGATAGACAACGATCCAATATTTGGAGAACCAGTTATAGAAGATGCAAATCAAGCGGTAAATTTATCTTTAGCAACTGGCGAAGTTATTTTTAGAAAGCATAAGTAATTAAAATGGATCAGATTGTAGGAGGAGCGAAACAGAAGATGGGGAAAGTTTTGGAGGTTTTGAGGACTGATCTTATAACTGTTAGAACAGGTAGAGCAGCGCCGTCTTTGGTTGAAAATATTACGGTAAGTGTTTATGGCGGTTCGGCAAATTTAAAAATAATGGAGCTTGCTACAATTACTTCCTCGGATCTTCAAACTTTGGTAATCACTCCTTTTGACAATTCTATAATCGGCGAAATAAAAAAAGGAATAGAAGCTGCAAACGTTGGTTTAAATCCGTCAATTGACGGGCAAGTTATTCGAATTTCTATCCCACCTTTATCCGAAGAACGAAGGGGGCAATTAATTCATCTAATGAAACAAAAATTGGAAAATGGACGCATTATGGTCCGCCAAGTTAGACATGAGGCAATGGATCATATTAAAAAACAGTATAACGATAAAACAATTTCGGAAGATGATTTAATGCGTCTGGAAAAAGAAGTCCAAAGAACAACGGATGAAATAATTGCTAATATAGAAGAAATGGGAGGGAAGAAAGAAGAAGATTTAATACAAATATAGAGTTCACGAAAGACGCGAACAGATGCTCGCGAAAAACACGAAAAAGAATGAGGAGCAAGGCTTGCGATAAGCAAAATAAAAGAAAAATTAGGACTTTAATCCTAAATCGCAAACCCTGCTCCTTTTTTTGTTTTCGCCTCTCATTTTTGTTTTGTTTTTTTGAACTCATCCCTTCAATAAATGGCTGCCGGAAACTTGATTAGGTAATGCGATACGAACAATATCAAGTTAAGGGCAAGCGGTGACAAAGCTCCGATTAGGCTTCTTTTTAGCTCTTTTCGATAACTCTTGTAATTCAAGTGTCTAAGCACGACTATCGATATAGATATTGTCCAGGTCACAAAAACCCATTTGAATAATAAAGTATCTATTGTTAAATTAAACAACAGCATCGATTTATGGATATTTGGCCATCCTGTCGCATGATGTATGAAGTAAATCGCCGAGATAGTGAATATAGGCACGTACAACATTGCCAGGGTTGCCTTTTGCGGTCTTAAAATGTTTTGTGCGAGAAACACTTCGTAGATACAGCTTGCAATTACTGAAGCGGCAAATAAAATCATGAAAAGAATCATGAATTCACTTGAAACATCGCTAGACACTCCAAAGAAGCTAAATGTGTATTGGGTTAGGTTTTTTTGAGTGGTATCGAAAATGCCCATTTTTCTCCTTTTTTATATTTAAATATTTTTGCTAAAATGATTTAAATCATTTTAGTGAAAGAGATAGGGAATAGAGAGGTGAATATATGGAAGAGTAAACCAAACTATAGTACAGTAGACCGTACTACGGTACTGAATCGCAAATAATTCAGCAGTCAGAACTTACTCTGGTAATATTTTTTCTAAAAAAACGATCTCAATTGATCGAGTATTAGAAAATTTCAAGATTTCAAAGAGCCATTCTTTGATTGGGGTATTATAGCAAAGAAGCGATTGCTTATCAAAATACGCTTGTTTACCGATTTAAAAAGTGATAGACTTATTTTTGTGTTTATAACATTTTTAGTTTTTCTAATAATTCTTTCAGTTCTTGTTTTAATCCACGAATTCGGGCATTTTATTGTTGCCAAAAAACTGGGAATAAAAGTGGAAGAGTTTGGTTTTGGGTTTCCACCAACTGCTTTAAAAATTAAAAAAGGAGAAACTGTTTATTCTATAAACTGGCTGCCGATTGGAGGATTTGTGAAGCTGTTTGGTGAAGACGAAGCGGGAGCAGGCAAGCTAAGCTTGCCAACAAAGAACAAAGAACAAAGAACAAAGAACAAAGAATTGGATAGAGCGTTTTTTGCAAGACCTATTTGGCAAAGAGCGCTTGTTGTTGTTGCAGGGGTTATAATGAATTCTCTTTTGGCGGTTGTTATATTTTATGCGTTTTTATATGTTTCAAATTTTAAAACAGAACTTTTATTAATCACAGATCATAAATTTATTTTTGTAAATCAGGTTAATAAAAATGTCAGCGAAAAAGATGCAATAGTAAGTATTGTTGCTCCTAATTCTCCTGCGGAAAAAATAGGCATTAAGCCACCGGTAGAAATTTTATCTATTAACGGGAAACAAATTAACGATAGAGAAGATTTAATAAAAACAATTAATGCCAATAAAGGAAAGGAAATTGATATAACTTGGCAAGAATTAAAAACAGGAAAAGAGTTTTCCGCCAATGTAACTCCCAGAGTTTCTCCGCCAAAATATGAAGGGGCATTGGGTGTTGGTTTTCCTCCGATCGCTTTTTTGAACTACGACACGCCTTTGCAAAAAGCAATATCCGGAGTTACTCATCCTATTAATCTTCTTTCTTATAATTTCGATGTAATGGGAAAGCTTATTGAATTATCTTTTAAAGAAAAAACAGCAGCGCCTTTGGGAGATAGCGTATCAGGACCGGTGGGGATATTTTCACTTGTTGGAAATATTGTAAAAATACCCGACATGAAAGAAAGAGTTTTACAGATTTTAAATTTATCCGGAATACTTTCTATTTCTCTTGCATTTTTCAATATTTTACCTATTCCGGCATTGGACGGGGGACGGTTTCTCTTTATCTTAATAGAAGCGGTTACAAGAAAAAAAGTTCCTCCCAAATTTGAAAACTACGCACATATGATTGGGATGGCTCTCCTCTTAACACTGATTATCCTTATTACCTTTAAAGATATTTTGAGGATATTTCAGTAGACTTCTGACTTAAAATTTCTTGAGTTTATAGACCACAGAGGTAATCAGTCCAACAATAAATATTGGATACAGATAAACAAATGGTGCGGTTTTGGTGTCTGTTCCCAGGAAAAAAGAGTGGATCAAAATCAAACCGAAAACGATATAGTTTAACCTGTGAAACCATCTCCAGTTTTTAGAAATTAAGGGATATGTTCTAAAAATTCCGGCCATTATTGCAATTGTTAAAAATATTAAACCCAATTTCCCAAAATCTATATAAATATCTATGTTCGTTGCAAAACTTGGAAGAAGGGAAAGAATAGATGTTTTAAAATCGGAAAATTGGAGGTTATATAAAAAATAAAATGTTGGATGCAAAACAATTATTAGATATGCAATAATTCCCTCTATGATATGAAACTTTAATATTTTTGTTCCAAATAATTTTCTAAAATAGTTCATAAATGCGCCGAGCATCATTTGGATAAAAATAAGAGTAATCCCAAAAAGACCGAATAAGCGAACAAATTTATATGCTTGCAAGTTATTAAAACCGGCATCATTAACGAAAGTAAAAAGAGGAATAGCTAAAAGAACAAGATATATAAAAATAAATAATGTCTTTAATTTATTCATTATATCTTTATATTACACAAAGAGCTATTGATTTACAAACAGAATATACTAGAATAGATAACAGCATGAGCAGCAATCAAATTTCCATATTTAGAGTAAAAAATGAACAAGAAGGAATAATGTTGGCAAAGAAAAAACTTTATGAATCTTGCGATAAGAAGAGCGCTCTTTTTTTATCAGGAGGGTTAACTCCAAAACATTTATATGAAACTTTTGCAAAAGAAAAAAAATTAAAAATTGGAGCAGCGGCAATGGTTGATGAGCGTTTTGGAAAAGCTTTCCATGAGAATAGTAATGAAAAAATGATGAAAAAAACGGGTCTTTTATCTTTCTTTAAAAAGAATAATATCCCCTTTTATTCAATCTTAAAAAATGGCCTAGATAGAGAACAACTGGCAGAGGAATATGATGAAACAGTGAGATTTTTATTATTTCATTTTGAAAGAAGCATTGCAGTTTTTGGAATTGGAATAGACGGACATACTGCAGGTCTACCCGCCAACGTCAAATTTTGGCAGGAGGGAATTGTTCAAGACAAAACGTCCTTTGTTACAGAATATAATGACACAAAAGGGCATTACAGAGAAAGAATAACATTAACATTTAATGCAATGTCTCAAATAGACATGTTGGTTGTATTGGCTTTCGGAGAAAATAAAAAAGAAGCTCTTAAAAAAATGTTTAAGGAAGGACCTTTGGAAGAAATACCTGCAAGATTTTATCTAAAATCAGGAATTTCGCAAAAAACACTTTTAATTACAGATCAAAAGGTATAAAATGAAAAGCGCTGAGGTCGCTAATTAAATTTTCGGGCTTTGGAACTCGTCATTCGACTCTGAGGGACAAGCCCTCAGGCTCAGACTCGAAGAGCTGCGGCTCAAACAGCCTTGCTGCAAAAATTCAATTAGCTCCCCGCGCTATATTTAAATTTATGAGTAGTCCATTTACGTTAGTTATATTTGGGGCAACAGGGGATTTAATGCGCTCAAAATTACTCCCTTCTCTTTTTCGCCTTTATAAAGAAAAAAAACTGCCTGACAAGTTTTATATAGTTGGATTTGCAAGAAGACCAATGACAAACCAGGAATTTAAAGAAATGCTTTTGGCGCAGCTTCAATACGATGCCGTATCAAAAAGAAAAGAGGTTCCAGACGGAGATTGGACGGATTTTTCAAAACATCTTTATTATCAGCAAGGTATTTTCGGGGAGGAGGAGGGCTACAATAATTTAATTAAAAAACTTGAGCAATTTGATAAAGAAATTAAAGCATGTATTGCCCGATTTTTCTACCTTGCAACGCCGCCTTCCAATTATTCGGAGATTCTTGAACACCTTGATAAAACAAAATTAGCAGAAGGATGCGGTCATAAAAGCGCGGAATTTACCAGGATTATTATAGAAAAACCTTTTGGCAAAGATTTGGAAACAGCAATTGCTTTGGATAAAAGACTTTCTGAAATTTTTGAGGAAAAACAAATATTCAGAGTAGATCATTATTTAGGTAAAGAAACGGTTCAGAATATGATTGCTTTTAGATTTGCAAACGGAATTTTTGAACCTGTTTGGAACAAGGATTACGTAGACCACGTTCAAATTACATGGGGAGAGAAGAAAGGGATAGGAAGTAGAGGAAAATTTTTCGACGGAGTCGGAGTTTTAAGAGATGTTGCTCAAAATCATTTAATGCAGCTTATTACAGCTGTTGTTATGGAGCAGCCGATGCATTTTTCGAAAGAATCGGTTCGTGATGCCAGGGCGAATGCTATAAAAGCAGTGCAATATATAGATCCATCAGATGCTTCCAAAGTTGTTGTTAGGGGACAATATACTGGATACAAAAAAGAAAAAGATGTTTCAGCGGTCTCCAATACGGAAACCTTTGTTGCTATTAAGCTATTTGTGGATACTGAGAGGTTTAGAGGTGTTCCTTTTTATCTTCGCGCCGGGAAAAAAACACCCAATGACGTAGTTGAGATTTCGATTGTTTTTAAGCAGACTTGTCACCTTTTGTTTAAAGAATACGGCTGTCCGGAAACAGGAAATGTTTTAACAATTAGGATTCAGCCGGACGAGGGAATAGGTATTCGCGTTGTTGCAAAAAAGCCCGGATCTAAAGTTGCCTTGGACACAGTAAATATGAAGTTTTCTTATAAAGAAGAATTTGGAGGAGACGGATCGGATGCTTACGAAAAACTTTTGCTTGATATTTTTAACGGAGACCAAATGCTTTTTAATAGATCGGACGAACTTGAAAGTTCCTGGGAATTTATAACAAAAATTCTAAAAGGTTGGGAAAGTATTGAATCAAAATTATTAGAATACGAACCGGGTACGTGGGGACCGGAGGCTGCAATAACTCTTATCGAACGCGACGGTCGTAAATGGCTTTGAAAGTTTAAAATTAATAGTTATGAAAATTGGATATATTGGTTTGGGTAGGATGGGGAAGAATATGGTCCTTCGTTTTATGGAAAAAGGTATAGAAGTAGTGGCCTGGAATAGATCGCAAGCTCCTATAGAAGAGCTTGAATTCAAAATTCAAAATTCAAAATTCAAAATTTCAAGTCAAAAGTTAAAAGTTGCGAAAACGATAGAAGAGTTGGTAAATAGTTTAGAAAAACCAAGAATAATTTGGCTTATGGTAACGGCTGGTTCTGCGGTTGATGAAATATTAAATACACTTGCCGATAAATTAGATGCAGGAGATTTAGTAATAGACGGTGGTAACTCTTTTTATAAAGAAACCTTAAGGCGTAACGAAATGCTTACAAAAAAAGGTATCCATTTTATGGATGTTGGTACATCGGGTGGGGTAGAAAGCGCAAGAAACGGTGCCTGCTTAATGATTGGTGGAGAAAAAGTAGACTATGAAAGAGCATTAGAAATTTTTAAAGCGGCGGCAGCGCCAAATGCCTATGGTCTTTTTGGCCCGGTTGGTAGCGGCCATTTTGCCAAAATGATTCACAACGGTATTGAATATGGAATGATGGAGGCAATTGGGGAAGGCGCGGCTATTCTTAAAGCGTCTAAATTTAATTATGATCTTAAAGAGGTTTTCAGAGTTTACAGTAACAGGTCAATTATTGAGTCCAGGTTGGTTAGTTGGACTTTAGACGAATTAAAAAATGATCCAAAACTTTCAAATATTTCGTCTGTAATAGGATCTGGTGGAACAGCAGGTAAAGTAAAAGGGGAAGGTCATTGGACTGTGCAGCTTGCAAATGAAATGGGCATCGATGTTCCTGTTATTGAAGCTTCTCTTAAAGTTAGAGAAAATTCGGAAAAAGATCCCGAAAATTCACCATCCGGTTTTAGAAACAAAGTCGTTGCTGCAATGCGCTGGCAATTTGGCCGCCACCCCGTGAAAAAAGTTAAGAAAAAGTAATAATTATTCCGCAGGCGTAATCGAAAGACACCGTCCGGCTGAGCTCACGGCCGAAGCCCCAAGGGTGTAATCAGGAGATCGCAATAAGTATTATTTTTGTTGTGGTTTTCCCCAAAGTTCCAAATTGAATCTTGCCTAGTCCCTAATAAATTGATCGACTGTTTTATCTGGTGAATCTTCTATTTGTGCGACCTTGTCTGTTTCACTGAAATTTGTTCTGTCTTCGGGATTTGTGTTATCTGAAGTAAGTCTTTGATCGTATGAAATATCCTGTTCCAAATCTCCTCTAATCCAATCTCTTACAACATCTCTTGTCCATGTTATACCTCTTATAGCTCTAACAAGTCCTCTTTCGGCCGCCTGCATAAATTTCTCCTAGCTAGTTTGGATAATAGCACAAAAATTAATATTGTCAATATAACCTTAATCCCCAGAAACATTTGATACACAATTCTCTATAGAGATTCTATTATAATATAGATAGAATTATGGTATAATTATTCCAATATGAAAAGACAGATTTTGCACACTGTAGTTTGGAAAGAGGAGAGTTTATATGTGGCTAAATTTTTGGAACTTGAGCTTGCAAGTCAGGGGAAAACAGAAAAAGAGGCAATGAATAACTTAAAAGAAGCGCGTGATTTATATTTAGGAGAGAGCGCTGGCCGTCTTTTCACTTGCAAATGACGCTCGGTAACCTTTTTATAAATCTTCAACTTATCTTCGTCCTCGCTAAGTGAACGCCAATTACCAAAAATTCGCTTAATTTAAAGAAAAAAGACAATTGGCGTTCAGTTCATTTGCAAATAAAAAGCCATCCATCGCTTCTATTTATTTCATAAACAAATTGTTCCTAGCCTAAGAAGTAGCCTTTGGAACTTTACAAAGCATACTAAAACAAGCCTCAATGGAATTTGAAGAATTAAAGAAATATTTGTAATTAGTTTTTCAACAATTATCTCTCAGAGCAAGTAAATGTCCATGCTTAACTTTCATAGACATCATTAATGATTCTTGCAAGTCCTCTCTAAATATGTTCTAATTAAATTAAGTATGGACGAACAAAAAATGGACGGTCTTTCACACGAACCTCAAGCTCCTCAAGGCAGAGTTGTAGAAGTAGAAGGTGGGGAAGAAGTTCAAAAACAACTCCAAGGGCTTTGGGAAGTAATGGATGGGCAAATGACAAACCCAGATGGGTATCTCAAATCTTACGGTGGACTTCGTGGGGGAAACGGGTGGGCAATTGACAGCACCAGGTCAATGGCTGGCAACCGTCTTGTTTTATGGAGACGAGCAGAGAGTAATCCTACTATGAACGATTGTTTTATGGAATTAGTTCAGGGGGAACTTTCTGCTGTTTACTTTTCAGATATAAGCAATATGCCATTGGATGAGGTATCATTAAAAATTATTTCAAAAGCAATTCGGTCTGGTTTTAGAAACCATGGAGCTTTTGGACAAGAAGAACCTACTCCTAATTTAGGAGTAACTCTAGATTTTGGATTACAAGGAAAGAATGTGATAAATCCTGAAGTTAGTGAAGCTTATCCAGAAACGGGAACACCACCTACAATAGTAAGCCAACATCCAGGTAATGACTTTAAACAATCTCATTTTAATCGTTTTAGAGAAAAATTAGCGGAAGCTATACGTGATGTAGCACAACTTGCCCCTAAAGGTCGTTAAACCATCTATCTGACAGAATGATATTTTGAGAAGCTAACTTTTTTCTATTGCTTTTTGAGAAGAAGATTGATATTATATATTCATAAAGCGTTGAGTTTGGTTTCCTGCCAAACAAGTCCTAATAAGCACGCTGATCGCGATAAGCGATACGGAAGCTTAGCCGTAATAATGAAGTGCCCGATTTCCTTAAACGGAGCCGGGAGTAAGGTTAGATCAGTAATGATTTAACAAAGCAAGGTGGTAACGCGAGAAACCTCGTCCTTGTTTATCTAAATTAGTTAGATAAGGATGAGGTTTTTTTGTGCAAATATGAGTAAAGAATTTGATTATCAAGATGGAGAAGGAGCCCTCTGGCGGTTAGAGAACTGGCAGAGGGTAGTTCCTCGAAAATAACGATACAGCAATGCGCTTATTCTTAGCATTAGGAAATGTGAGCATAGTTAAGCTATCGCAGTTTTATATTTATTGTGGAAAAGTAAAAAAAGAATTGGTTAATATCCCGGATATAAGGCAAAAATTTGGTGGAAGTGCAAGAATAATTGTGCCAAAAACTATGGTAGTTGGGAAACCAAAAGAAAGATTAGCTCTAGTTACAAGTTTAGATCAAGAGATGTATGATTCGGATGAAATTGCTGAAAAATTAGATTATGAAAATTCATCTGGTGTTACTCATCTTGGGATAAATTTGGAAGAAATTGCAGGGAGAAGGTTAGGAGAATGTTCTGTAGTTTTAAGTAGTGAATTCTTAGGTAGATTTAATGTTATCACTTTTAGTAAGGAGCTTTGTAACAGTTTATCAAGTCCCAAAGCGGTAGTTGCTTATTCATTGGGTGATCAAATATTTTTTTGCGCAAGTGGCCCGGCCTTTTTAGAAAAATATGGTAGAAATTATTTTAATAAATAACTGTGTTCCCACCTGTCAAGTGGGAACACGGATAGAAGGAATAAAAGGTTTAATAAAAAGGTTTTCTCGTTGTCAGTATTGAAATGTAATGCTATACTCAAATTATGAAATACTCGAAACTTTTTGGTAAGACGGTTAAAGAAACGCCAAGAGATACGACATTAACTTCTCATAAATTATTATATAGAGCAGGGTTTATAAGGGAAAGCACAGCTGG
>Ga0209542_10013051_pt1 | contig 14416 bp, 17 predicted proteins | sample RifCSPhighO2_01_FD_184028 | JGI IMG/M metagenome (GOLD analysis project Ga0209542, IMG submission 184028) | Soil microbial communities from Rifle, Colorado - Rifle CSP2_plank highO2_0.1 (SPAdes) (version 2) | ecosystem: Environmental > Terrestrial > Deep subsurface > Rock core/Sediment ...
GTCAGTCGTCAAATTCGGATTGGTGGACCGTACCGGATTCGAACCGGTCACCCCCACATTGCAAATGTGGTGCTCTACCAAATGAGCTAACGGCCCATAGCGAGGGACATAACGAGAATATGGGATTCTCGTTTTTCCCGAGCGACTGGGACGTATGTACATACGGCCCAATATCGAAAAATCTAGCATTTTCGGCATAAAAATGCTATTACGATGTCACGAGCAATGGTTCAAGCCGTCACTACCTCATGTCCAAGCAACTCATCTACACGATTGGAGCCATAGTCCTTATCGCAGGGGCGATCGTGCTCTATCAATTTGTACCGAGCGTGCGGCAAGCGGTCGGCATGAACATCATCACCATGCCGCCGAAGCCCGATGCGACCTCGACGCCGGGATTCGTGCCATCGTCTACCGAAGTGGGCGACAACGATCCCGAGGAGCCCAATGTGGTCTCGACCGGCGACATTTGCATGGGGGAGGCGGATCCGTTCTCGTGCTTTGAGAAGCACTATCAAGACCTGATAAAGAACAAAGGCATTCCCGCCGCGTTCGTGGATCTCAAAGCGCGGTACGCGAAGGATGCATACGTGCGTGCGCAGTGCCATCCCATCACGCACGTTATCGGACGCGAAGCTGCGCTCAAATTCAAGACGCCCGGCGAAGCATACGCTGCGGGCGATAGTTATTGCTGGTCGGGCTACTACCACGGGGTTTTGGAGACCTACGTGGACAAGGTCGGTGTGAAGAATCTTCCGACACAGATCGATCATATCTGCGACGGCGTCGATGGCAAGGCGCGTTACAGTTTCGATTATTACAACTGCGTGCACGGGCTCGGACACGGCGTGATGGCCATCACCAACGACGAGCTTTTCAAATCCCTCGATTACTGCGACTTCCTTAAAGGAAGCTGGGAACAGGAATCGTGCGCGAGCGGCGTCTTTATGGAAAACGTCATCGTCGACAATCTGAACCACTACACAAAATATCTCGACCCGAAGCGTCCGCTCTATCCATGTACCGATAGCCCTGCGAAATTCAAGAACACCTGCTACCTGATGCAGACCTCGTACATGCTCAAGGTCAACGGCGGCAACTTCGCGAAGACATTCGAGTGGTGTCGCGATGCGGGCGAGTATCAGGCAACGTGCTTGCAGAGCCTCGGCCGCGATGCCTCGGGCCGTTCAACGAGCGAAGTGGGGCCGACCAAGGCCACCTGCTTGATCGGCAAGGACTTCTTCGAACAGTCCAACTGCCTCATCGGCGCGGTGAAAGATTTCATCTCCTATTTCCATTCGGACAAACAAGCGAAACTGCTCTGCAATTCTTTTGACGACAGACAACTCGTCAATCTCTGCCTCTCCACAACTGTCTCCTACTACGCGCAGTTCTAAAAAAAGCACACCGGGACTCCGCGAGGGAGGCCCGGTGCTGTGGCCTTGCTGGGAATCTGCAGAGATGGCCGCAAGGGCGCAGAAATCGATCAGTCCCAGACGATGAGTGGGGTACGGGCGTCGCCAGGATTCGGTTCCCAGATGTCGTGGCCGTTGATGTCCCAGATTGCGACGACGTAGTAGAAGTCGTCGTTTGCGAAGCCGACGACCATGCCATCGAGCACGAGATCCCTGCCTTGCCCCTTCGAAAACAGTGCGAACCGATCGAAACGGGGATCGACCCGCAGCTTGTCGTAGTGCGGGTGCAGATCGGCCGGCAGCGCTGCCTTCAGCTTCTCGGTGCCGTTCCCTTGCTTGTCGAGGATCATGGTGCCGCCCTTGCTCGGGGACGAGACGTGCTTGACCATAGCGATCTCGTCGTCTTTCAGTGCGTACGGCTGTTTCGGCCCGATCTTGAACGCGGAACGAAACGGCGTGGCCTGGGCTCTGCGAATCCTGCCAATTTCTTGTGCGACAAAGTTCACGGCGTCCTCCTTTGGTTTGAATGCCGGACCAGCACCTTATATCGAATTTGGAATCGTGTAAACGGCGGTTTCTTTTGGAGGGTAGGAAATGATAAGCTGCATTATTCATGAGGGAAACATCGATAAAAAGTCTGTACGACCACATCGCGCGGCTTGCTAAAGAGCAGCCGAAGAAGGTTGCGCTCGTCGGGACAGATGAGAAAGGGAATACGACCGAGGAGATAACGTACGCAGAGTTGCTAGAGATGCTGGGTGCCGCTGCCTCAGAGCTCAGAGGGCTCAGCCTGCAGAAGGGTGACCGAATAGCGCTTGCGTTCCGCAATTCTCCCGCGCTTTTGATATGGAGCTGGGCAGCGTGGGCGAGCGGTATCGTGACCGTGCCGATGGACACGAAGCGCGATACACCGGAATTGTACGAATACAAGATCAATCTCAACAAAGCCAAAGTCCTCATCCTCGAGCGCGGCATACAGGCCGAAAAACTTTCCGGTGTCCGTTTTAAGGTGCACACGGAGTTTAAAAAGTCAGACGTTCCCGTTGTCTGGGAAAAGGGCCTCTCACATCAAGCGCTGGTCCTCTTCACTTCTGGGACCACCGGCCATCCCAAGGGTGCGATGCTCTCGCTTGAGAATTTGATAGTAAACGCGGAAGGCATACGCGAGTGGCTACGCTTTACTGCCGACGACGTATTCCTGGTGAATCTTCCGCTCCATCACATCAATTCCACGACCTTCTGTCTCTCAACGCTCCTTGCGGGAGGGACCATAGCCGTCCCGCCCAACTATTCCAACTCCCATTTCTGGCAGCAGATGGCTAAGACCGGCGCGACCATCTCGTCCGTCGTCCAATCCATCGTCTTCGATCAGTTGCATCGTGAGAAGGAATACGAGGCAGTCAAGAACAAAATAAGACTCTCTCGCACTCAGATAGGTTCGGCACCCGTAATCGCACAGTCTGTGGTCGACTTCCGCAAGAAATACGGCATCAAGCTCTATCAGGGCTACGGCCAGACCGAAACAGCGCTCCGCGTCACTGGTGTGCCCATGGACATTCCGGATACACTTTACGAACAGCTGGTGGAGGAAAATTCTATCGGCACGGCCATGACATGGGCGGATCTTCAAATAACCGACGACGAAGGGAAATTTCTCGCTGAAGGAGGGGAAGGGGAACTTGTGGTCAAAGGTCCCGCGGTCATGGAAGGGTACTTGGGCATGGAGCCAGCCTTCCGCAACGGCTACTTTCTCACCGGCGATATCGGTTACTTCAAGACCGTCGATGGGCGTAAATATTTCTATCTGAAAGGTCGGAAGCGCGAGATCATCATTAAGGGCGGCATCAACGTTTCGCCCGTCGCCGTCGAGAATGCGCTCAAAAAGATCTCGCCGGATATCGCGCAGGTCCACGTTGTCTCGGTGCCCGACGAACGCTATGGAGAGGAGGCCGGGGCCGTCATCTCGTGGAATGCCAACACGGATGAGGATCACGCCAAGCGACAGCTGAAAACCGCGCTTCTTCTCGGCACGCCCTTTTTGAGTGCATACGAAACACCGAAGTACATAACCTCACTTTCGGTGAAAGAGCTGCCGATGACCTCGACAGGCAAGGTTCAACGCAGCGTGCTGAAAGACCGTCTTCCGTATGAGCGGTTTGAGTCAATTTATGGGCTCGTAAAGACACCGGGGTACCGATTCACCGTTCTTCACCGCGGCTCGCGCTGGGAGAAGGATTCGTACGAGCTCCACAAACAGTGTTGGGGCGAGCTCGCCGGTTCGCAGGAAGAGTATGAAAAAGGAATGTCGAAGCACATAACGATACTTGCGGCAAAGCCCGACGATACGCTCGCGGGGCAGATCGCTGTCGTCCGGACCAGTCTTTCGGAGAAAGAACTACTCGCGAAGAAATATGACGAACTGGTCTCTGAGGCCTTCGATCGCGATGGCAACTCACTTGTATGCGTCTCCATCTGCAGCGCCGACTTTAAGCAAAAAGATACTCCTGCGGTTGGAAAGGTACCGACGCCGGAAGAAGTGCGAGATTATCTAAAAAGCGGGTACGATCCCGTAATGAAGTTCCATCAAAAACCAAAAGGGGGATTGGGCGCGGGTGCCGATCTTATCGATGTAATAGAAGGCGGGCGAGCAGCAGACAAAAGTTCGCTCGGATATACCATGCTGCTCAAGTACCCCGAACCGAACGATAAGACATCTATCACAGGAACAGCACAGATATCGAATCAACTGATCGAATTCGTCCTTGTCGTCGCCCGTGATCTTGGCATTAGAAACGTGTACGCCTACTCCCGCCCCGGCGGTCTCGCCCAGTACATGGCGTCCAAGTAATCCACAGATTCATTTGACATTCATCTGGATCCTAGTAATACTCTAGTGGTAAACCTGTTCGTTCATCGGCATGAATAGCTAGATAAACGAACTCCTTGTACTAAACTGGAGGTCTAACGATGTGCACATCCTTCTACGCTCGGGGCGTCTGCCTGCGGCATTTAGCAGCACACGCCGGACTGCTCGATCTAGACATCGTGCAAGTCGGGCTCGATCAAAATCCCGACTTCGTTGTCGTAGCCCCGTCATATGCCGATGGAATTCCCGCATACCTTCTACCCAGGACCGTCGTCGTCGACGACCGCACCGAGAGTGAAGGCCGTGACTTCGCTAACAACAACGGCTGCATTCGCTGCATACCAACAGAACTCGCCCGCGCCATCAAACGCGCCATGAATCCTCAAATGATGATTTCTGCCTTCTAGTTCTGCTGGTCCCCCTCACAGACCAGCCTCTGCTTCTTTTTGAAGCATCGTTCTTTTTCCTCTGCTCTTCTTCCCTTATTGTTCTTTACTCATTTCCCTCACGAAATGATTGACCACCACCAGATTGCATTTGTAATCTGGTGGTGGTTTTCTTTTCTCTTCATTTTTCCTTCATTTCATTAAGCCTATCCTTGTTTATTATCGCTAATAACCCTTTATGGTAGATACCATCGTAAATACGCCAAATCCGAACGGCGACAGCTCTAGTTCTGCCGTCTGGGCAGTGGCGATCGTGGCCATCGTGCTCATTCTTGTCGGGGCGTTCATCTGGTTCCAGAAGCAGCCAGCGGCTCCCGCAGAAGAACCGGGTACCAACATCAATGTAACGCTTCCGTCTCCAACCCCAAGTCCGACTCCAACCCCGTAGATCGTGAGCTTTAGTACGGACGCTCCTTCTCGATATCGTCCGAATACTTTCCTTGCGCGGCGAGGGAATTCATTTTGGAGCGGAAAAGGAGGGCTGCCTGCGCCTTTGCTGCGTTGGCTTTCGGGTCGGCGGCCCAGATCTTGAGGACAGGGTTTTGGATAGCGCGGGAGTATGAGAAGGAGAGCGGCCACGCTTGTTTACCTGACATATTCATTTTATTGAGGTGCGCGGTCGCCTGCTCATCGCCCTGGCCTCCGGAGAGGAAGACGACCCCAGCGAGATTCTTAGGAACCGTTGCGTTCAAGACGCGCAGCGTATTGTCGGCGACTTCTTCCACTGTCGATTGTTTGGGCGCTTTCTTGCCTGCAATGACCATGCTGGCCTTCAATATCACTCCTTCGGGCGCTACACCTTGGTGCGCCAATTCTTCAAAAACTTCCTCAAGCGTCGTTTCGGAGGCTTCGAAGCATTGTTCTAGCGTGTGTTCGCCGTCGATGATGACTTCAGGCTCTACCATCGGCACGATACCGGCTTCTTGGCACAGCGCCGCGTAGCGGGCGAGTGCATGTGCGTTGGCAAAGATACACGCCTCGGAGGGAATACCGTCGCCGATGGTGATGACCGCACGCCACTTGGCGAATTTCGCGCCCAATTGGACGTATTCAGCGAGGCGTTCCCGAAGACCATCCAAACCTTTAGTGACCTTCTCGCCAGGGTGGAGTGCAAGCTCCTCGAGGCCGCCGTCTACCTTGATCCCTGGCAGAATGCCTTTTTTTGAAAGGATCTCCGGCACAGCGGTACCATCACTTCCTTTTTGGCGGATCGTCTCGTCATACAAAATAACACCACTCACGTATTGCTCGAGACCAGGTGTCTCAAAGAGCATTGTGCGGTATGCGCGTCGCGTCTCCTCTGTGCACTCCACTCCAACAGAATCAAAACGCTTCTTGCACGTCGTCGCGCTCTCGTCAGCGGCGATGATGCCCTTACCACTAGCAACCATCTGTTTAGCAACCGCGTTTAATGTTGATGTGTCCATAGTGCTATTAGTGTACGTAATAATTTTCAATTTACAATTTCTAATTTTCAATCAAGGTCCAATGTTCCAATTTGAAAATTAATGCATTGAAAAATCATTGCAAAATTGAAAATTGAGAATTAAAAATTCAGGCATTTATGTGCCGACTATTAATGTATCGAACAGTCAACGGGTTTGAGGTCATAACAACAGAGTGCGTGTTGGTGTAATCGGGACCAACAGTAACCCCTTTAACGAGGGGTCCCGAGATGATACCGGTCGCGGTGAAACTCAAATCACTTCCGCGTGCGAGGTCTTCCGTGCGGAATATCTGCCTGAAGTCGGTTACACCCGCAGCATTCAAACGTGCCACGTGTTTCTCGTCTTTTGGCTTCCAGCGGCAGATAATTGCGCCGCCGAGACATCGAAGCGCTGCGGCTGCCAAGACCGCCTCGGCGCTCCCGCCATCGCCCATAAGGATGTCGACAGGGGAAGATCCCTTGCAGGTGGCGATAGCCATCGCGACGTCGCCATCGGTAAACAGCTGCACGCGTGCGCCTGTCGAGCGAATTTCCGCGATGAGCTTTTCGCTGCGCGGGCGGTCGATGACAGCCACCGTTATCTCGGACACTTCCTTGCCGAGTGCGTTGGCAACTTTCTTAATATTGTCGACGGTAGACGCGTCGAGATCGATGACGTCTTTTGCCGCGGGTCCCACTGCAAGTTTGTCCATGTATGAATCAGCCGCCTTGTAGAGCGAGCCTTCCGGACCGGTCGCGATGACGGAGATAGCGTTTTGTCGGCCGAAAGCGACGGAGTCAGTGCACTCGAGCGGATCGATAGCGATGTCGAACATCGGGCCCGTGCCTTTGCCGAGCTCCTCGCCGACGTAGAGCTCCGCCGATTCGTCTTTGGCGCCCTCGCCGATGACGATACGCCCGCGAAAATCGATAGTATTGAAATAAGAGCGCATCGCATCTACCGACGCCGCGTCGGCTGCTTTACCATCGCCCTTTCCTATCCACTTCGCAGCTGCGATAGCACCCACCTCGGTGACCCGTACGAACTCGAGCGCGACGTTGGCAAAGATAGAACCGTTCGCGGCCATAATGCCGACCAGTATACGACATTGACAAGAAATGGGTACTGGTTATGATTTGTGCGAATGTATGGTTCCAGTGCACTCAAGGTTGTGTAGACCGTAGGTAGCAGGGGAGAGGCGATATACATCGAATTAGAGGTCACACAACACAAAAAATACAATGGCTAAGAAGCTATACGTCGGTGGTTTGCCTTACAGCACGACCGACACAGAATTGAAGGATGCGTTCGCGCAAGCGGGCGCAGTAGAGTCCGCTGTCATCATCATGGACAAAATGAGCGGCCGCTCGAAGGGTTTCGGATTCGTGGAAATGTCTTCCGACGAAGACGCCCAGAAAGCGATCGACTTATGGAACGGCAAGGATTTCGGAGGCCGCTCCCTCACCGTGAATGAAGCGCGTCCGATGGAGCCTCGCCGCAACGGCGGTGGAGGCGGAGGAGGAGGCGGTGGTTACGACAGAGGAGGCCGCGGAGGTGGAGGCGGCGGTGGACGTTGGTAACTTGAACAGTACGTAGTGCGTAGAACGTAGTACGTAGTGAAAAGAGAAAGGCCCGCGCGAGCGGGCTTTTCTCACACGCGCACTGTACCTAATTATGACGACCGTTCGAGATAGGTACGGCATGCTATCCACACAACGTCGCACATAGGAGAGATTAGTCGCGCATAATGAAGCGGATTATGGCGCACCATGATACGGACGACGCGCAGCGCATCTTTTCGGGCGAAGCACTGCTCCATGCGCACCGATTCCTTTTACGCGCCGGCCTCGCGCTCGGCAATCTCTTTGCGTGGATATTCGTTTTCGAATTCGTCTACGGTATTTCGGGTGATAGCGCCCGCGCGCTTGCAGCAGTCGCGCTTCTCTATGCGCTGACCCAGATCATTACGCTCGCTGCGACGCCAATTGCCGCGGCGCATTTGCGCCGCGGTACCAAACACTCGCTTATGTGGGGCGTCGTCTTTTGTACCGCCGGGTTCGTCACGCTCGGAGCGACCTTGAGCGGTGCGTTATCCTTCCCGCCGCTCATCGGCCTTGCTGGCTTTGCGGTGTTGCTCGGCGTATATCGCGCCCTCTATTTCATCCCGTATCGCTTGATCGAAAGCGCGACGCTGAAGCCCCATTTTCATGTACGCATGGTGCTTGAGGTCTTGATAGCACTGATGCCTCTTTTTGCGGGTCTTACGATCGCGGGCCTCGTGGATGCGCCGCTGCGCCTCCTCTATGGCGCAGCGGCACTCTTCGTACTCTCGCTCCTGCCGGCCCTTTTCTTGCCGTCGATGGGCGAGCGCTTTTCATGGCCGTACACGTATACGATAGCGCAGCTCTGGAAGCGCAAAAATCATGCGCTCGTTCTGCACTCAATGTTCGACGGCATTCAAGGCGCCACGCTCTTTATCGTATGGCCGCTCGCTATTTTTCTTATTCTTGAAGGTTCCTATCTCACACTCGGTCTTGTTTTCACCTCGACACTGCTTTTCGTCATGCTCCTGCGAAAAATGTATGGCTGGATAGCGAATCGTCTCCTGCTCGAGGAGTCCTCACCGGTCCATGTAGCCATCGCCGTCTCGGGATGGGTATTGCGCCTTGCTGCAGGGAGTCCTATCGGCATAATCGTCGCCGATGTTTACGCGTACGCTGCGCAACCCGCGCGTTCTACCTCCGCTGACCCATTCGTCTTTGAACAAAATGCAGACCGCGGCTCGTTCCTCGACGAGTACACGGCGCTTAAGGAAATGTCGCTCGCACTCGGCCGAATAATGGTTTGTGCGCTTCTCGTCTTTCTCGCGTTCGCCGTCCCGCTTACCCTCGTGTTCGCAGTGTCGCTTGCGGTATCGGCCATCGTATCAGCCATCAACATGGTTCTTGGCAAGCGTCTGACGCAGGGCACGTTCTAGACGATCCGCTCCGCAAACAAAAGAGCGGGTACGCTAGACAGGTCCCGCTCTCGTTCCGCCAATACGCGCGGAATCTCTTTTTAAACAAGATCAAGTTTGAGCTGCGCTATCCGCTCAGAGAATGGCCGCAAGAGCCCGTAGCCATTGTCGTCATACCCCTCTCGCATACGGCGTGTGTGAATGACGCCAATAGCCTTTCTGCGCAAGGCATTCCGCTCGTAATCCCGGAGCCTCATTAGAGGCGCCTGACGCGGATGACCATGTTTGCGCTCGAAGTCGTCGATAATAGGGGCAACGAATTCAACGTTCTTCGCGGAGAGCGGCGTATCGGCAGCACATCCGAAGAGGAAGATCTGGTCGCGATAGACAAGGCGACAGCTCGTCGTAGTGCTTTCGACGACAAAAATGTTGACCGGCTTAGCCTCTTCTTTTTTGAGTTTGCCCATCTCTCGAACAGCGAGTTCTCGCGCGTGCCTAAAGACGGCATCGCTAACGCTGTCGACACCATCCGGCTCACGTTCTTGTCCCGCCTTAAGTATCCTTCCCTGGATGCGTTCGAAAATAAGACAGATCCCACGATCGAGGACATCTACACCGCACCGATCGGCCGTCGCGTCTTCGCGCACGGCGTACATCTGTCCTGGGGAATAACGGCGCCTTCGTCTCGGTGTGGCCATTGTCGGTCTCCGATTCTGGAGTGATACGCAACGCAACAGAACAACTTGCGCTACTCTACGCTAGAAAAGCGTTTTTTGCATTAACAAACGAATGCTTAGGGCAGTTTGAAAAGCGTGCGGATGACGCTCTGCACATCCGCACCGTCGGCTTTGCCGGCAAAATCCTTCATCACGGCTCCCGTGAGTTTGCCGATAGCCGACTTGTTGCTGGCCTCCGGGTCGAGCTCGTATTGCTGCATGTGGTTGCGCACCTTTTGTTCGATCTCCTCCCTGCTCGCCATGCGCGGCAGGTATTCCTCGATGATGGCAAGCTCTTTGAGCTCCTTTTCAGCGAGCTCTGTTCGACCACCCTTCGTGTACTGTTCCGCCGCGTCCTTGCGTTGCTTGGCCTGCCGTTTTAATACACTGAATGCTTCCTCGTCTGTTACTTCATCGGTCGGTTTTCTGTTCTTGGCGACAAGCTCATTCGTGAAGGCGGCAAGAGCTCCTCGAAGCGTCTGCACGCGAAGATCGTCGCGCGCTTTCATCGCAGTTGTCATGTCGGAGCGTATCTTTTGAGCGAGCATCCAGGAATAGTAAGTAGAAAATAGTAAATAGTAAATAGGCATATGGTATTCTGACCCCATGGAGGCCCTCATCCTCATACTTCTTCTTGCGAATCTGGCGCTCGTCGCCTACTTCTTCTTGCGACCACGCGGTGAGGAAAAGCCATCGGATAGCCTCATCATGCTCCAAAATCAGATACAGGATCTTTCGCGGGGTCTTGATCAAAAATTGGGAGAGGGGACAAGCCGGATGTTTGAGAGCATGAAATCGCAGTTCGGTGAATCGCAGCGTCTCGCAGCCGACATCCGTGACCTTGTGGCAAAACAGCTCACGGAAGTGAAGGTAGAGCAGACCAAGACCAACGAGGCGACTTCGCGCTTTATGACGATAGCCGAGCAGCTGGCGAATCTTGAAAAGGTGCTGAAGCATCAGAAACAGCGGGGAAACCTCGGCGAGGCCTCGCTCGAGCTCATTTTATCCAACATCCTGCCGCCCGGGCAATACAAGATGCAATATCAGTTTCCCGGAGGCGACACTGTCGATGCGATAATCGAAACGAAAGAAGGCTTCATCCCGATAGACGCGAAATTTTCTCTCGACAACTATCAGCGTTTGGTGAACGCCATAGACGACACGCAGCGCGAAGACCTTGAGAAACAATTCAAGAACGACCTCAAGATGCGCATCGATGAGTGCGCAAAGTATGTCCGCCCGAAGGACGGCACGCTCCCTTTTGCATTCATGTACATCCCCGCGGAGGCGATTTATTACGATCTTCTAATCAATGAGGTCGGAGCGGTCAAGGTCAACACGCGCAATCTTATCGACTATGCGTACAACGAAAAGAAAGTCATCATCGTTTCTCCGACGACTTTCGCCGCATACCTCCAGTCAGTACTTTACGGATTTAAAGCATTCAAAATAGAGGAGACCGCGAAAGACATCGCAAAGAACGTCGAAGCGCTCGGTCGACACCTGAACGCCTACCAGGACTACTATAAACGACTAGGCACATCTCTTTCTACGACCGTAAATCACTTCAACACAGGCTCAAAAGAGCTCGGCAAAATAGACAAAGACGTACTCCGCATCACCGGCACCTCGGCAGAGCTCGACTCGCCGCTCTTGGAAAGGCCTACTCTTGCGATAGACGAGTAATTGGGCTATATTGCGGGCTCTTATGGCCAAGATAGCGATCATCGAGACGGGCGGGAAACAGTACGTTGTCACACAGGACAGCGTTTTGAATATCGAAAAATTGGACGGCGTCACTGAAAAAGGGGAGAAAATCACATTCGACAAAGTGCTTCTCACCGACGACGGTTCGGAGACGAAGGTCGGTGCGCCATACGTGAGCGGTGTCAAAGTCGCTGCCGAACTCATCGAGGCAGGTCGCGACAAGAAAGTGATCGTCATCCGCTACCGTCAGAAAAGCCGCTATTTCAAAAAGAAGGGCCACCGTCAACCGTACACGAAAGTCCGCATCACCGCGCTACCTTAGGTAAAAAGATAAGCCCAGCCCCACTTCTTCATGGGGGCTGGGCCGTTGATGCTTCGGGATCGTACCCCGGGCAGGTCACCAGTGTATATTTGTACTGCTCGCCGTTTGGTTTTCGCCGAAGCTGGTCTTTTCTGCTTCGCGGTGCAAGATGCTTGGCGTCGTGCGGATATTTTCGCCAACCGCATTGTGCACAATTTTCTTGCGGACCATCAAGAGCCTGCAACAGCGTAGTCATGTTTGGACCGAGAACGATTTTGACCATTTCAAACCTCCGAGGTTGGGCCGGGCGCGATATCACCTAATCCAACGATAGAATGTTGGTCTTCTTGCCGCCGCTCCGTTCGAGCCATCTTGTCACGTCACGCACGTCTTGCGCTGTGCTTGGATATTTGCCCGCGCGGACTTGTCTACGCAGCAGCCACCAGTGAAGCCACACGAGCGCGATCCCGGCCGCGATGATAACTGCAGCCGTCACCCAATGCATGTAAATACAGATCACGCTGGTCGCCGCCATGATCAGAGACACCACGACGACTCTTTTCCGCAGGTCGGCAACATATTTGGCAAGCACGACATCTCGATCGAGTAATCTCATCGTTGTTCTCCCTTGAACAATGCCCCGAGTAAAACTAACACTCGTAGTGTCTGCGTCAACGCATGCTTTTAAGCGCTTGTCTGTGCCTGAGGCTGCGCATTACGCAGCCGTCAGACTGATTGGACAATTGATGAAGGGTGTGTCAAAGTAACGCCGCTGACGCCGCTGGGGCGTTTATGGAGGGGACTATGGCTTTGATAAGCCGCGCTACCGTACCGGTGCTCCGAGTTCCGGGGACATCCTTGAACGACGAGGTGTTCATTCCGCCGAGTCAGGCACGCCTCGCGTTCCTCTCGAGAAAGTTGTCTGCCCTTGGCTGCAAGCCGAACCGGACGTCAACAGAGCAAGCGCAGTTCCTGTTCCTGATCGAGCGCTATTGCATCGCGCGGGACGAGTTGTAGCACTTATCGGTAATGTGTTGTGCGCCGCCGTCCCTAGTTCGGGTCGGCGGCGTTTTCATTATCGTCTGCTCTCGAGCGCGCTCTTTATAGTATCGGGGTCTGCGTACTCCAATTCACTGCCGGTCGAAAGACCGCGCCCAAGTGTCGTAATCAATGGCAAGGTCTTACCTTGCCATTGTGAAGCTATTTCCTCTCGGACCCGTATCCCGGTCGCGTCACCCTCGGGGTTGGCGGGGAAGGCAAGAATGATCTCTTTGCACGACTTCGCCATTTTTATTCTCTCCAGTAGCTGCTTGATTCGAAGTCCGCTGGTCTTTTCCGATGCGAGGTGAATGGTACCGCCGAGGACGAAATAGTATCCGCGGTATGTGCCGCTCTTTTCGAGCGCCGCCAAATCAGCGTCGCTCGCGACGACGGCGAGGAGGGAAGCGTCACGTGCGGCACTCGAGCATATCGAGCATGTTTTTCCTTTCTCACTGTGGAAACGCATACACTCCGCACACTGATGCACATTCTCCGCCAGGCGGAGTACCGCGTCTGCGAGTTCACGTCGGGTCGATGCTGATGTCCGGAGGAGATATTGCACGAAGCGTCCTGCTTGTCGCGGACCAATACCGGGAAATTTTTCGAAGAGCGCAACAAGTCGTTCGATAGCATCCATAGGGTAGCCGTTAGCCACTAGGGTATAGCCACTAGTGAAATACACTATACCCTAAACCCTATTGGCTAGTGGCTGGTTCAAAACGGTGCCTGCTGTTCCACTTCCGTCTCCTGCGCAAAGTCACCGAAGTCGCTCTTGTCAATCGAAAGGAAGGTCGTCTTCTCTTCGTCGAAGCGCAGCTCTATCTTCCCAGTCGGGCCGTTACGATGTTTCTCGACAAGTATCTCGGCGATGCCCGGGCGGTCGGAGTTGTCGTTCATTTTATCGTCGCGGTGAATGAACATAACGACATCGGAATCCTGTTCGAGCGAGCCGGAATCACGCAGGTCGGATAGGCGCGGGCGGCCGCGACGTGTCTCTACCGCTCGGGAAAGTTGCGAAAGCGCGAGAACGGGCACGTCGAGCTCGCGCGCCATCGCCTTCAATGAGCGCGATATCTCGGTCACTTGCTGCACCATTGAGTCGGTCGCACGCGCGTACGTGGGGGTGATGAGCTGAAGGTAGTCGATAATGATGAGCCCGAGATCGTGTTCCATTTTGAGACGCCGGGCGACCGAGCGCATCGTGAGTACAGTAGTCGAAGGCTTGTCGTCGATGAAAATCGGAGCTTCGGCAAGCGCGCTCATGCCCTCCTGCAGGCGATGAAATTCGTCCTCTTTCTTAATTTTTCCCGTGCGCAAGCGCCACGCGTTGACCCCCGCTTGCGCCGCAAGCATGCGGTCGACAAGCTGCTGCGAGCTCATTTCGAGCGAAAAGATGCCGACAGCAGTACTGTGCTTGGTCGCAGTTTGCCTTGCAATGTCCAAGGCGAGTGCGGTCTTACCCATCGAGGGGCGGGCGGCAAGCAAAATGAGGTCGGACTTCTGCAATCCGGCGAGCAGCGAGTCGAGCTGCGGATAGCCGG
>Ga0209542_10013052_pt1 | contig 14414 bp, 15 predicted proteins | sample RifCSPhighO2_01_FD_184028 | JGI IMG/M metagenome (GOLD analysis project Ga0209542, IMG submission 184028) | Soil microbial communities from Rifle, Colorado - Rifle CSP2_plank highO2_0.1 (SPAdes) (version 2) | ecosystem: Environmental > Terrestrial > Deep subsurface > Rock core/Sediment ...
TGGACATGGCGGCTCCTATGGGAACACCTATATATGCCGCTGCCTCTGGTACTGTGCTGATAGCTAGAAATGGATACAATGGTGGATTCGGAAATTATGTTGTCATTCAGCATCCAAATGGAACGAAAACCTTGTATGGACATATGTCTAAACTGGGAACAAGCCCTGGAGCTCAAGTCTCACAGGGGGATGTAATCGGCTACGTGGGTTCCACTGGCCGCTCTACTGGTCCGCATTTACACTTTGAAGTATTAGGAGGTTTCAGGAATCCTTTCTAATTTCTTTTAGATTTTTATCTTCTATTTTTTTTCCTAGTGTGTCTTTACAGTTTGGCTCGAACTCATTTTCATTGGAAGTGTCCTATTCTGCCACTAAACTATACCCGCTTGCATTGAATTATACACATAATTATCTATTTTAAAACCTCTCCTATCCAAGCGTTGATTTTTCTAGCTAAGAAAACCCCGAATTCTTTTTTGCCGTTACTTATAACATTGAGATGCGCAGTTCCATGAGGTAGTTTTCCTCTTTTAAAAATTTTCTTATCATTTCTTTCGTCAATATGAGTTTTTTGGAATTGATCAATAGGAATTCCGGAAACATCAGACCAAAATTTTACGGACTGTTTTATATTATTATCAGGGTACAAAAAAAGTCTCATTTTGAAATTTTTCTTTGATAAACCGCATACTTCTTCAAACCATCTAACAGTAAATTTTATAATTTTTGGGTCAGCGTTAATTACCCGCACGATGTCAAAAGTTTTTGCCCCTTCACCTATATAAATTCCAATTCCAAGCATGAATAAATCTCTTTTTGTTAATCCCCCAATTTCTTTCTTTGCTTCTTCTTCTGCCTTCTTTATAGATTCTATTTTTATTTTAGCTTTTACTTGACCAGAGGCGGCTCGAGCTTTACCAATCCTATCAATAGTTGTTTGATTTGGTATATAAGGAATACCAAAAAGCCAACCGCTTAAAGTGCTTTTTGACATACCAGTTTTTTGAGAAATGTAACTATAAGAATGACCTTCTTTTCTTAGCTTAAAGACCTCTTCTCGTGTTGTATTTGCGTGTGCCATACCCCCGAAGTATATCACAGCACACCATATACGCAAGTTCAATTATTACTATTTACTCTTTAGCTTGGCTTTAATTCTATCAATAAAATTTTGTGGCCCGCCTAGACCCGCTTCGATGCGAGGCGAGCTCGGCGAGGCTGGCCACGAGTCTATCATTAAAGCCAGCATTCCTGCCATAATTCCAATGTCTCTCACAGTGACGTCAGTAATGCCGGTGACGGCTAGAACGATAACCAAATGAGCCGTTCCCACTAGAGCCGCGAGCCAGACCAAAGAATCTACCAAAAGCAAAGCGCCAATTGCGATGTCTAAAATTGCCGTTCCTATCATTGCCTCTCTGATAGGGATAGGCATTAATTCCACTACCCACGAACTCAAGTACCCTCCCCACGCTTCCGGATGCTTGAAAATCAAAACACCAATCCATAGAAATGTTATGGCTAATCCGACTCTTAAAATGTGGAATGAAGTTTTGTCCATAATTATTCGTGAATTACGAAACTTGTCGCAGGCATACTTTTTGAGAGGCCTTTCGCAGGCTGACGAGCCGAGAAGTTCGCTCCGCAAGCTTGCGGAGATAGATTGCCTATCAAAAAGTATGCCAAGAAAGAGTTTTATAATTTACACTATGTTTTTTTATATTGCCGAACTTGCTACTATTATAATTCCCATCAACCAAATTGTAAATGCTGACATCAAACACCAAAAACACCAAGCACGTATGACACGCCACTGCAGATAGGTAAAAATAAAGGACACCAAAGAAGCAATGCTGACAAGAATTTTTATTATTATGCTCCAAAGCGGCATCGGTGGAACTTCAATCACCAAGAAGGCAGCGATGAATGCAATGATCACGTAGGTTAATAATCCTAAAACATCATTCGGAATAATAAAAATCTTGTTGTATTTACTGCTCAAGACGGTTGCACACCCGCCTCCTAGCGGGCAGATTGGTTTTTCGGTAGCAATTCTGGTGCGAATTAGATAAATAGTTTCGCTGACTCCGATTGCTGCAAGAGTAAAAAGTAACGCAAATGTAGTCATGTCGGGCCGCTGGGAATTGAACCCAGTCTAAATGCTCCCAAAGCACTTGTACTACCGGTATACTACGGCCCGAAAAATTCTTTAGCAAACTATTTGCGAGTATATCATAGAATAATATCACTTACTACTTTTACCCTCGCTTTCTTATCTTTTACACTTAAAAATACAACCAATAAATCTACCTGCCATTCCCTTTCATCAAGCTTTTTGGACAAGATATAAGTTTGGATTGTCCGTGATAGACGTTTCAGTTTCCATGGGTGCATATTATCTTCCGGATGGTAATCATCAAGCGCTTCTTGGCTTATACCACTTAAGGTTTCTCGTGAAACGCTTTTTACTTCAACAAAGTATATTTTTCTATCTTTTTCGGCCACAATGTCAAGTTCGCCCCATTTTCGCGTGTAATTTCGGTCAAGAATTAAGAAACCGTGTTTCATGAGAAACTTTACTGCTATGTTTTCTCCAATTTCCCCAATTTTTTGTTTTTCCGAAGTAAAAATTTTTGGCATCGTAGAAGGGTTTCATGAATAACACTATTTATATGTTTCACGTGAAACTAATATTCAAATTTTATGTCTGATACGAAAAAATCCTTATTTTTCAACATATTTTTAATGAAACTGGTCTAAAGTACATTAAATTTTTATGTCCTTTATAAACATTACCAACATAGTTATCCCCATTTTTCAGAAAGTCCTTATTTATCAGGCTAAAAAATAAATAACTAAAGGACACTAAATTTTTGGTGCGGCCAGGGAGAATCGGACTCCCGTCTCATCCTTGGCAAGGACGTGTTCTACCACTAAACCATGACCGCAAAAAAAAGAATTTTAAATCCCCAACATTCGTTGCCAATTATAATATTTTGCGCATATTAATGCAATCACAATATAGGCTTATAAAACAAGGTTGATTTGCTAATCTAGAGGAAGTAGTGTAAAATAAACATTAAATTTATTAATTAATTTTGCACCCGTAGTGAAATGGATATCACAACAGTCTTCGGAACTGTCGTTGGGGGTTCGAGTCCCTCCGGGTGCACCACAAAAGCTTCATGACAAATTATCAAAATTTAATATCAAAAATACACAAAGAGGTTTCACATGTAACGAATACCCTTGAAAAAGCTGGTTTTGAGGCGTACTTGGTGGGAGGGTGTGTCAGAGATCTCTTGATGGGCAAGGAACCGAAGGACTGGGATGTAACCACCAATGCCAAACCGGAGCAGATTATGGAGCTTTTTGAGAAAACTGTGTATGAAAATACCTTCGGAACCGTGGGAGTGGTAGTTCCACGTGAAACTTTACAGGATGACGTTTCACAAGGAACACTAGAATCTAGAACCTCTAACCTAGAACCTAATTTTATTATTGAGGTGACTCCATATAGGATAGAGACAAAATATAGCGATTATAGGCATCCAGACGAGGTAAAGTTTAGCGATAAGCTGGAAGATGATTTAAAGAGGCGTGATTTTACAATAAATGCCATGTCCTTTAGAAATTATAAAGGGGAGTTAGTTCTAACGGACATGTTTGGAGGTCTAAAGGACATAGAAGATAGAGTATTAAGGACAGTGGGTGAGCCGGGTGATCGCTTTAAAGAGGATGCTCTGCGAATGCTCCGCGCTGTTCGATTTGCTTGCCAACTTAATTTTTCTGTGGCATATGAAACTTCAGAAAGTATCTTAAAAAATAATAATTTAATAAAAAATATATCAGGAGAACGTATTCGTGATGAGTTCGTGAAAATAATAACTAGTGCCAGTTCTGCTTCCGGAGTGGTGATGCTTCAAAAATTTGGTTTATTGAAACACATTATTCCGGAGCTTGAGGAGGGGGTAGGCGTAGAGCAGGGGGGAGAACATATCTACAATGTTTGGGAGCATTTACTACAAGCGCTTCAGCACGCGGCTAATAAAAATTGGCCTTTAGAAATAAGGCTGGCTGCTCTTTTTCACGATATTGGAAAACCAAGATCCCGACGTGATACCCCTACCCAACCTCCCCCTACTGTAGGGAGAGGAGTAAGGAGGGGGTACAAGAAATATACTTTCTATGGGCATGAGGTTATCGGCGCAAAAATGACCAAAAGAATAATGGAGCGATTAAAATTTCCCAAAAAAGAAATTGAATTGGTGGAAAAACTCGTCCGCAATCATATGTTTTTCTCTGACACGGAATTAATTACGCTTTCAGCAGTGCGTAGAATTATTACAAAGGTAGGCGTGGAAAATATTTGGCTGTTAATGAATATCCGCGAGTGCGACAGAGTCGGAATGAAGAAAAAAGAAGCGCCGTATCGCTTACGTAAATACTTTGCCATGATAGAAGAGGCACTTCGAGACCCCATATCTGTGGGAGCTTTGAAAATAAATGGGGAGTTTATGATAAAAGAACTCGGCATCAAACCCGGGCCAAGAATGGGTTGGATTCTCCATGCGCTTTTGGAAGAAGTTTTAGACGCGCCGGAGAAAAATACGGTGGAGCATTTGTCAGAATTAACTGAATCTCTAAATATGTTGGGCGACGCGGAACTTCGGGCGCTAGGGGAGAAAGGTAAAGAGAAAAAAGAAGAATTAGAAGAAAAAGAAGTAGAGAAATTGCATACCAAGCATGGAGTTCGCCCTGGTCACGGCGGGATAAAAAAATAAAAATGACTATACCCAATCACATTGCGCTCGGTTTGATAATAGGAAAAGTGACAGGGGATTATACACTTGCTATTAGTATGTCCTTGCTCCTTGATTGTGATCACTTTGTGTCACTTTACAAACACGGGGCGCTAAAAAGCTTCAAACTCTTTTGGAAAACTACCACTAAAACAGAAGATTATTGGGGAGACCAAAGGGGAATTCTGCACAATTTATTTTCAGTAATGTTAGTATTTTTTGCAGTCTACTTTTCGTTTGGTATATCCATCGCTACTACGATAGGCCTAAGCCACCTGGGGCATATTTCCCTGGATGCAATTTCTAAAGCTGATTCATGGCTTTTTCGTCCCTTTTCAAATTTAAAAACCAGAGGATTTATTCCTTACTATTCAACATACGAAATAATATTTTTTGTAGGGCTTATTTTAATATTCTTTCTACTTTAGTTAAGAAAAGTAGCTAAATCATCTACGCTATAGCGTAGATGAGATGGGTTAGAAATATTGCTGTTGATAAATTCCGCATATGCGTAGATTATCAACAAGTTACTATGTTACGAGACCTCTTGTTGGTAACATTGCCCACAGTACACTGTTTCGGGTCCTTCGGGGAAAATATTTGAACTCGCGTGGGTGGAAGCCAAAAGACTCCACCAAGAAATAATTTAACCTATTTAATAAACTTGCCGAAGAAGCGGGTGCTCTGGTGGGAAAAGTTGAAAATAACCGCAAGAGTAAGCAAAGTCAAGGCCAAGCCCTGACTCGCGAAGGAGAGAGGGATGGCAATGATGGCAAAAATTACCGGCACGAAGGTGCGGATGGTGCCGCGCATTATCTCACCTTGCTTCACTTCCGGGTTTTTAATGGTAGAAGAGTAGAAGACATAATTCCTCATCATATAGAGACACAGGCCGAGCATTATCACATTTATCGAGAAAATTATTATGGGCAATTCCAGATTGTCTTCTCGACCCAAGAGAGCTGTGGAAAACGGTACCAGGCCCACAAAGAGGAAAAAGACTGCGTTGATGTTGGTTAAAGTCATGTCTATGTTTTTGGCATAAACCGAAACAAAGAAATGATGCGCCCGCCAGTAATTAAAGAGCATGGCAAAGGCTAGAACATAAGAAAGGAATGTGGGATACGTGGAGATAAGAGCTCGCCACAGGTCACCATTTGTAGCTCCTTCCAAGAGAGTGGGAATTTTTAAATCAAAAACCAAAATGGTCATAACTATAGCGAAGATTCCATCGGAAAGCTGTTCTAGCCTGTTGGGTTTCATATGAATAATATAGCACAGTTTCAAATATGTTAAAATAGGCAAAGTGAAAAAACAAAGAATGAAAATTGGAATTTTTGACTCAGGCCTAGGCGGTCTTTTAATTGCAAAGGCCATAAGGAAAACTATGCCTCTGTATGACTATGTTTATTTAGGAGATACTAAAAGAGTTCCTTATGGCAATCGTTCCCATGAAACTGTGTCTGAATTTACAAAGGAGGGTGTGGAGTATTTATTTAAAAAAGAGAATTGCGCTCTGGTGATTCTCGCTTGCAATACTGCCTCAGCAAGAGCTTTACGAAAAATCCAACAACAATATTTGCCAAAAAACTTTCCCCAAAGAAGGGTACTCGGAGTAATTATTCCAATTGCGGAAGAAGTAAAAGGCTTTCGCAAAATAGGAGTATTGGCAACTGAGGGAACTGTGAATTCTAAATCTTTTCCCAGAGAAATTTTAAAAATAAATCCAAAAGGAGAAATTTACCAAGTAGCTGCGCCGCTTTTGGTTCCAATTATAGAAAATGAGGGGAATAAATTTGCTGACCCAATAATAAAAGAATATTTAAAACCACTTCTAAAAAAGAATATTCAGAGTTTAATATTGGGATGTACTCACTACCCGATATTAAAAAGTAACTTTAGAAAGATACTGCCTAGGCGTGTGAAAATTATTTCTCCAGACGAGATTATCCCTAAAAAGCTGTTAAGTTATTTAGAAAATCACAAAGATATTACCGCGAAACTTTCTAGAAACGCAAAAATAAAAATCTTAGTTACCGATAAAACTAAAAGCGTAGAAAAACTTACAAAAAAATGGTTTGGATCTAACATAAAACCCAAGTTGGTCAATATTTAGATTTCTATCAAAACAGGGCAGTGGTCGGAGCCCATGACTTCTGGCAGAATCTCTGCACTTTTTATATTTTTTGCTAACTTACTGCTGACAAAAATATAATCTATGATATTATATACTGCATGAATAAGAAAGGTTTCACTCTTATTGAACTCTTGGTAGTAATTGCTACCATTAGCCTCTTGTCTTCAGTAGTATTTGCGTCTCTGAACAATGCCCGGAAAAAAGGACGGGACGCTTATCGTGTAAGCAGTCTTAAATCAGTAAAAAACGCTCTGGAGCTTTATTATAGTGAAAAAGGATACTACCCCAACTATCAAACCGGGGACTACAGATCAAACTTCACGAACATGGCGCAAGAACTTGTAACTGAGGGGCTTCTCAGTGGAATTCCAGTGGATAATAATCCGCCACCTGGTACATTTACAGGCTTTGAGTACTATCGATACGGTGCTGGAACTATAGCCGGAGCCCTGCTTATTACTGCCCTTGAGGGAAAAAGTGGGCCTGTCGATGCTGCTGGATCGTGCCCCGCATTTACTGGTAGCACATGGTGCTCGGATACTCACGCAGATGCGAACTTCTGCATTTGTAGCCCTTACTAGTGTATTGGAGAGTTTTTTTGGAATCAAATTTCAATCAAAACTGGGCAGTGGTCTGAGCCGAGAACTTCTGGCAGGATTTTTGCGGTTTTTACTTTTTTTGCAATTTTTTTAGAAATGAAAATGTAATCAATCCTCCAGCCGACGTTTCGCGCTCGAGCATTAGCAAAATGGCTCCACCAGGTGTAATGCCCTGAACCTTTGGTAAAAATTCTAAAAGTGTCCACAAAGCCCGCTTCAATTATTTTATCTATGCCTTCGCGCTCTTCCTTGGTGAACCCTTTCTTGCCTTCATTTTCTTTCGGCCGTGCCAAGTCGTCGGGAGTATGGGCTACATTTAAGTCACCGCAAAAAATTACAGCTTTCATCTTTTGCAGTTCGTTCACATAAGATAGAAATGCAGGGTCCCATTGCTTGTGTCTAAGTGGCAGGCGAGAGAGGTCGTCCTTGGCATTGGGAGTGTAAACGCTCACGACATAAAAATTTTTATATTCCAGAGTAATGATTCTGCCTTCGGTGTTTGGGTCGCCATAACCATCGTCCGCCAATCCATACTTTTTTGCAATTTTCTCCGGAAAGCCGAGCATAACCGACAAAGGTTTGCCCAGTGACTTGCGCGTGAAAATGGCTGTGCCACTATAGCCCTTGCGCGTAGCGGAATTCCAAAATTCTTCGTAATCTGGCAAATCCACTTCGCTCTGGTGTCTCTCCGCTTTCGTTTCCTGCAAGCACAGAATATCCGGTTTGTATTTTTTTACAAACGGCACGAGGAAGCCTTTTTTATGAATTGCCCGTATGCCGTTTACATTCCAAGAAATGATTCGCATGTAGACAATAGTAGTATTATTAAAGATCTATTATAACTTTATTATTTAAATATATTTGCCAAAACATTGCAATAAGTAAAATAATCCACGGAATAAGATAATCAACAATAATTTTAACCTTCTTCCTGTTTGCAGTAAAACCTAGCTTTGTAAATATATATGAATAAAAAGAAGCATCTTCGGGATCTTTCCCAAATTGAATTTTTGTCAAAATACACTCACCCAGTATATATAGTTGAACATAGTAAATGAATATAAATATTAATATGATGTTCCAATCGGCCAGAAAAGGTGAACAGTATACCAATACAATAATTATGAAATGAATAATTTGGATTAAAGAGAGATTGTTCATTTTTTGTTATGAAATTTTTTGTGTATGTCGCGCAGGTGGCTATCTGTCACATGGGTATAAATCTGGGTGGTGGTAATGCTGGAGTGACCGAGGAGTGCCTGCACAGATCTGATGTCCGCTCCGTTTGAAAGTAAGTCTGTAGCGAAAAGATGGCGCATTGTATGCGGGGTGACTTTTTTAGAAAGCCCCGCTTTGATAGCATAATGCTTTATTATTCTTTCAATAGAATGCCTGTCTAAATTTCCATATTCTTTGCCGGTATATTTCCCGCCTAGCAAGGGCGAGCCCCCGCGAGTCGAGGCAGGTTTTTTATTTTCAACTTTTTTTTTGTGCTTTTTTAAATTTCCTGATTCCAAACTAACAAACAGCCCCTCCTCCATATCTTTGCGGGCGGCCAAATATTTTTTCAAAGCGCTTCTAGCTTTTTCTGAAACAAATACCACTCGCACTTTGCCTCCTTTACCGCGAATAGAAAGTTCTTCGGCGCTGATACTAATATCTCGAGGCAGGGAACACAATTCAGAAACACGGAGTCCTGTGGAGAAAAGGAGTTCCAGAATAGCTTTATCTCGCAGGCTTTTTATATCACTACCGCTTGGAGCGTCCAATAATCGTTCAAGCTCTGCGGGGGTAATGAGGTCTAGATGCCTCTCTGGAGTTTTGGCGAGTTCTATCTGGTCTGCCGCCATTGATTTTATTCCTCGCTTGGTTAGATATTTCAGAAAGACACGCAGGGCAATCATGTAATAATTCTGAGTTTTCTTTGACATTGTTTCACCGATGGCGCCTGCTGACTGTCTGTTCAGCCACAGGCGAAACTCACGCACAGAGTCATCCGTGATTTCAACCGGTTTTTTTATTTTTGAAAATTCAAAATAACGAGAGAGGTAGTGGTCGTAATTTTCAATGGTGCGGATAGCTGAACCTTTCTCTATTTCAAGATATTCCAGAAATTCGCGTTTGAATTTGTCTATTTCGCTTGCCATAAACTAATTTTACCATATAGTGTCGCACAATAATATTTACTTTTTTTGACATTTTAATAATGGTATATTATGAGGTATGGAAGAAAATCCCTTTTCTGAGCGTACTGGCTCAGACGGTAAACACGAAGATTGGAACAAGGGTGAAACCCCTACTCCTTTTTCTCGTCGTAGATTCTTAAGAACAACATCCAAAATAGGGGGAGGTATGCTATTGGCAGGACTGGCTTCTAATCATCTAGATATTTTTAAGGATGACGAAGCAGAGACAGAATTAGGGATTGAAGAGGATTTTGTGGAGCATACTAGTTTAACGGAATATTCTACTGGAAGGCTGGCTGGTCGCAATGTGAACAATGATTTTCGTCTACTTATGGGCAATTTGCCCACTGATCCGAAATTTAAGGACCCTATTTATATAATACCACCTCGCCTCCGAGTTAATTTTTCTGAGCAACTCGATATTTTGTGGAATCAAAAAATAGAAATATCAGAGGGGAGTAGGGTAGTGCCCGAAACTGCTGGTGCAATTACCACTGAATACAGAGAGGGTCCCGCGTCGCGTCTTTCCTTGGAGGCATATATAGAACAAATTGATCAATCTATCAATGGCATTAAAGAATCTAAAGATTTTTGGAACAATGTAGCTCACATTAAAGGGCTAAACGCAAGAGAGGCCGAGCTTGTTGAATCAATTTGTCGTTCTTTTGATGGAAAAGATTTAATGGCTTATGCTCTTACCGAACTGATGCCCTCTTTATCAGACGGGGAACTGAATGCAGGGGTAATGGATTTTTTGCTTAAAAATGCCGGAAAGGAATACGTGGAATCTATCCCAGCCCGCTATGATGATAAAACCTCGTTTGGGCCTTATCAATTTACCGACAATGCAGTGTATCACGTGGAAGAAAGGCGGGGAGCGTCTATCACCAATATGGCCCTACCTTCCAATCAGCGTATTCCTGGAAGTGTTGGAAAATTAAGAGGCGACGACCATCACAAGGCTGCTTTTCTTTTTGCGGTTGACAATATTGCCAACTTGGTGAAAATGGCGTCTCGTATAGGCAAGCTAGATGTTTTGAACCAAATTTGGCGTTCAAAGCATATGGAATTAATACAAATAATAGCTACTGCGCACCATGGACCTTACGCCGTAATTAACGGTATTCCACTTGGTCGAGGTCGTAGAAGAGCAGGCATAGCAGAAATATGGCTTGCCAATGATGCAAAAGATGACTTTGTAGTTTCAGCTCGTGGCACTAGATATTCAGATTATGCTCGAAAAACTAGGGCAAATTTTATCTTTCTTCACGAATCAGCAAAACCTACTTCTAGTGGAATTAACGAGCCTGAATCCGAAGAAAAAACAGAAGGACATCCAGCTTCTTTAGACGGCACAGGGTCTTCTAAATCTCATGAAATGGATTTGGCTAGACAATACAATTTATCTCTGATGAGAACAGATGATTCCGTTCGAGACATGAAGAAAAAGGGATATTTAGTAGATGTTCCTCGTACTGGAAGACACTATTATTTAGACGAAATTGGTATCGGTTATCCCACCAACAGAAATTTTCTTTACACTGCCCGGCCTTGGATAAAAAATTTTATTGAAAAAGAATCTAGAAGAATTAGTTCTGAATTATCAGGAGCTAAATTAAAAGTAACTTCACTTACCAGAAGTCAGGACTATCAAAATTTTCTTCGTACAGGCAAATATAAAGGTAAACAAGTTCAACCACCAAACAACAATGCAAGTACTGATTCTGCGCACCCTACCGGCGCAGTGATTGATATTTCTAAATACACTGGGACAGGAAAGAGTAGAAAGTTATTACCCGAAAAAGCTCTAAAAGCATTGCGTGAGAGGTTGCTTGAGCTTGAAAGAATGGGAGTTATCGAAGCAACTGAAGAAATGAATCAGGCAACCTTTCATATTTTTGTTACGCCAGATTATCGTTAAAAAACTTGCAATTTTATGAGTTTTATGCTAGTATAACGAGTAGTAGAAAGTCATCAAGTTCATAAAGTTATCAAGAAAATTCTTTATAAACTTTCTACTTTATAAACTTTAAGAACTAAATTCATGTTAGCTACTAAGAAAAAGCAAGGCATTATAAAGAAAAATCAAATACACGAAAAAGACACAGGCTCTCCGGAGGTGCAGGTAGCTGTTATTTCTGCTGCTATTGATGAACTAGCGAAACATTTAAAGAAACACAAGAAGGACAATCACTCTCGTCGGGGTCTTATAAAAATGGTGGCGGACAGGCGCACTCATTTGAAATATTTGGAACGAACAAACAAGACTCGCTACAATGCTCTAATGAAGAAGATGGAACTCGTCTAGTTTTCCTCTTTTGTGTATAATTAAAATATGACCGTAATAAAACATAAGGAACAAAGAGTTGGGGTTTTTATTGATACGCAAAATTTATATCACTCGGCTCGCAATTTATACAAGGCTCGGGTAAACTTTGGCGCAGTTTTGAAAGATGCAGTCGCAGGCAGAAAGCTCGTGCGTGCTGTGGCGTATGTCATCACCACGGAGGCTGGCGATGAAAAGAATTTTTTTGAAGCGCTTACCAAGCTAGGCATTGAGACCAAAACAAAGGATTTGCAAATTTTTCATACGGGAACAAAAAAAGGGGACTGGGATGTGGGGCTGACAGTAGATGCCATCAAGATGGCACCTCGCTTAGACTCGGTGGTAATAATCTCCGGTGATGGAGATTTTATTCCTCTTGTGGAATATTTGCAGACGATTGGTGTACAAGTGGAAGTCGTTTCTTTTGGTAAATCAACTTCAGGCAAACTTCGCGAAGCAGTAGATGACTTTGTGGATCTCTCCGAGAATCCTAGAAAGTATTTGATAGGGACCAGATAATCAATAACATAAAGTTTCCTTGCATTTCTCTTGTGTTTTTCTTGAAAAATGCTAATCTAAAATAATCTGCTAGTCAGCGGATAAGTTTACTAGTTAATCCGTTCGCGTCTAGACACAAAGTACTGTTTCCCAGAAAATAACTGGCTGAAACAACACTGTAGTCTGGACACGAACTAAGGATATGCAATCCCGTTAGAAGTTTACAAATCGGGACCATGTCATAAAATTAAATTATCTCACCTTTATTTATCTTCGAGATTGTGTACAGGTAGGATGACTTCTAACGGGATGCAAAAAAAAGAGTACTCGGTGGAGATGGGCGGCCAGACCGTAACCGCTGTTTTTACAGATTTAGCAGAGCAGGCGCATGGTTCGGTGATGTTGAAGTGCGGGGAGACAATAGTGCTCGCCACAGCTTGTATGTCCAAGGACAGCCAGGCTGGCTTGGGATTTTTTAATTTGACGGTTGATTATACGGAGAGATTTTACGCAGCGGGAAAAATTTTGGGCTCTCGCTTTATTAAGAGAGAGGGCAAGCCTTCAGAAGAAGCCATACTTACGAGCCGAATGATTGACCGAACTCTTCGGCCTCTTTTTGATCAATCCATCCGCCACGCTGTGCAGGTGATAGTGACGGTTATATCTGTAGATGATAACGACCCTAAGATTCTCGCTATCAACGCGGCATCTCTGGCGCTTTCTGTTTCCAATATTCCCTGGGCGGGACCCATTGGCGCCGTGCGAATTGGAAAATATGTAGGTGAAAACATCGGTGATGATTTAACAGTAAATCCTTCAGTTAAGCTGCACGAGGAAGATTCCCAATATAAATATGACCTTATTGTCTGCGGTAAAGATGGAAACATAAATATGATTGAAGCTTCTGCTCACGAAACAAGTGAAGATGAACTCGCTCAAGCGTTACAGAGAGCAAGTGAAGAAATTACAAAATTAGAGAATTTTCAAAAGAAAATTGTAAAAGAAATTGGCAAAGAGAAAAGAATTATAGAAAAGGGGGAAATTTCTCCAGAGTCTGTGAAGCTGTTTAAAGAAAATATTTTGCCGAAAATGGAAGATGCGATATTTGCTGGTCCAGGCAAAAGGGAGATAGATGAGCTTCACACTTTTTGGAATAATTTAGTAAAAGAAAATTTTTCCCCCGCCATGGCGGGGCAAGCAGCCCAGAAAGATTTTTCTCTGGAAGATAATTTATTTGATGATACAGAAAATAACATTCTGCACAGAAAAGCGATTGAAGAAAATAAACGCGCGGATGGCAGGGGGATGGATGAGCTTCGCGATTTATACGCGCAGGCTGGAGGAGTGTCTACCATTTTACACGGCTCTGGAATTTTTTATCGAGGAGGAACGCACGTGCTCTCTGTGCTTACTCTCGGCGGACCGGAAGATAGAAACCTAGTAGACGGTTTGCAACTAAAAGTAGAAAAAAGATTTATGCATCATTATAACTTCCCCCCATATTCAGGAGGAGAAGTTGGTCGCGCAGGATTTACGAACAGAAGGGAAGTCGGCCACGGAGCTCTAGCCGAAAAAGCTCTCGCAATGGTGCTGCCAAGTGTGCAAGATTTTCCCTACACCATACGAATAGTTTCGGAATCAATGGCATCGAACGGTTCTACTTCGCAGGCTTCCATCTGCGCTTCCACTTTGGCGTTGATGGACGGTGGCGTGCCGATCAAAGCTCCAGTCGCGGGCATTGCCATGGGATTAATGATTGAAGCACCGCAGACTATCGCGAACTCCACGCAAAAAAATGCAGACGAAATTCAGCGAAAGTCGGAGTTCAGTCAACGTAATTCAGCGCCGTTAAGATATAAGATATTA
>Ga0209542_10013054_pt1 | contig 14410 bp, 13 predicted proteins | sample RifCSPhighO2_01_FD_184028 | JGI IMG/M metagenome (GOLD analysis project Ga0209542, IMG submission 184028) | Soil microbial communities from Rifle, Colorado - Rifle CSP2_plank highO2_0.1 (SPAdes) (version 2) | ecosystem: Environmental > Terrestrial > Deep subsurface > Rock core/Sediment ...
GTTTTTTACTTTTCTCTCACAGTTGCTTGGCTTGGTCCGTGATCGACTATTAGCCAGCACTTTTGGCGCTTCGGCGGCGTTGGATGCCTATTATACCGCTTTCCGGCTACCCGATTTGATTTTTGTCGCGATTGCTTCCATTGCTTCCGTTTCAATTTTGGTGCCGTTTATTGTTAAACGATTACAAAAAAGTGAAACCGAAACTCGGGAATTTTTGGATTCAATTTTTTCTTTTTTTGCGGTTTTAATGGTAGTAGTTAGCGCGGTTGTTTTTCTTTGGGCACCTAAATTATTGACGTTGGTTTTTCCAAAAATAATCGCTGGCCAATATGGTGTTGAACTTATTGTAATGACTCGTTGGTTATTGTTATCGCCGGTTTTGCTTGGTTTTTCTAACCTTTTGGCTTCGGTCACCCAAGCCAAGCATCGTTTTTTTTCTTACGCCATTAGTCCGATTCTCTACAATGCCGGCATAATTTTCGGTTTATTGGTTTTTTATCCGTTGTTTGGTTTGGTCGGTTTAGCGTTGGGTGTGGTATTTGGCGCCCTGCTTCACTTGCTGATTCAAATAATTTCGGTCGGGCATTTTTTCCCGCGTTTTAGTTTGCCGTTCAATTTCCAAATTATCAAGCAGGTGGTGGCCATATCTTTTTCCAGAACTTTGGCGTTGTCAGCTAGCCAAATCGCTTCATTAGTGCTCGTGGCTTTCGCTGCTTATCTGGCAGTCGGTTCGGTTTCCGTTTTTAATTTTTCTTGGAACTTGCAATCAGTGCCGTTGGCAATCGTTGGCGTGAGTTATACCGTGGCACTTTTTCCAACCATCAGTCGATTGTTCGACGCTGGCGAAAAAGAGAAGTTCTTAAAAGAAATGACTACCGCTGCTCGTCATATCACTTTTTGGTCATTGCCGATCATTGTTCTTTTTATAGTTTTGCGCGCTCAAATTGTTAGAATTATTCTTGGTTCCGGTAATTTTGATTGGTCCGATACCCGCTTGACCGCCGCCGCCTTAGCGATTTTTTCTGTTTCCATTCTCTCCCAATCGCTGATTTTGCTTTTTGTCCGTGGTTATTACGCCGGCGGCAATACCAAAAAGCCGTTGATTATCAATTTGATTTCGGCGGTGTTGATTGTTGTTTTCGCTTTCGGTTTTCTTTGGCTGTTCAAACACTGGGAATTTTTCCGCTATTTTACTGAAAGTTTGCTAAGGGTAGATAATGTCGCCGGCGCCGAAGTATTGATGTTGCCGTTGGGTTTTTCGCTAGCGCAAATCGTTAACGCGGCGATTTATTGGTTCTATTTCGCTCGACGTTTTCCAACCTTCTCGCCAATTGTCAATCGGACTTTTTTTGAAGTTTTTTCCACATCGGTCATTATGGGTTTCGTTGCTTATCGGGCGCTTAATGTTTTTGACAAAATTTTCAACCTTAATACTTCGCCTGGCATTTTCTTTCAAGGTTTCTTCGCCGGACTTATCGGCATCGCAGTTGGTGTTCTTATTTTAATTCTACTCAAAAATCAGGAAATCAAAGAAGTCTGGGTCACCCTTCATCACAAAATCTGGAAAGCCAAACCCATCGCCCCCGAGCCAGAAAGTTTGTAATCCAAATTTTTATTGCTCTAACTTTTGCTATCGCGGGTATTAGAGCAGTTGCTTTTATTTATAGATATCGCATACACTTATAATTTCCTATAGTAAAAATTAAGTGTAAGCGATTTTCTAGCGTGCGAACCTTATTCAAAAACTTTTTCCAAGTCGGCGAGTTTGATTTTGGCGAGGCCGATGACTTTGTCGGCGGCGCCGTAATATATGAAAACTACTCCATCACGAACGATCACACCACAAGGAAAAACCACATTGGGCACTTGACCTATTTTTTCATAATCGGTTTCTGGTTCAAAAATAGGCATCGTAGTTCGAGCTAAGACTTTGGTCGGATCGTTTTTGTCCAATAAAATAGCGCCGACGCGATAGGTGTGGTGATTTTTTGATATACCGTGATATAAAACAATCCAGCCCTTTTTACTTTCAATGGGCGGGGTATTGATGCCTATCCGCTCGCTGTCCCACATAAATCTTCGCGGCGAGACAATAGGCGTAATAGTTTTGACGCATTCAGTTGTGAAATCTAAGGAAGAAATTGGGTCAGCGCAAATGTCCAGTCCAACCCTATGGAAAACCAAGTAATTATCGCCAACTTTTTTGGGAAATATAAAAGCATCCTTGTCATCTATGCCGTACGGACTGATAATTACCGGTTTTTTCCAACGCCAATTTTTATCCAAGAAATTTTTTACAGAAATTGAAGTGGCGGCGACACGAGGCAAACTTACTCCATCAAAGGCGGTATAAAGCATGTAAATCGTATCATTTATCAGGGTCAGTCGGGGATCTTCGCAACCAGAATTACCCGTTTGCTTTTTCATTTCAAAAGATTCGCGCGGAACATAAGCTGGTTCGAAAGAGCGATCATTAAATTTCTCGCCGTCTTTACTGGAGGTATAACCAAAGACAGATGTATTCTCTTCAGCTTGAGCGCGATAAAGCAAATGGATTCGGCCTTCAAGCTCAATCGCCGCGGGGTTAAACACAGCTTTACTTTCCCAGACGATATTTTTCCGCGGTTCTAAAATCGGAGCACCGCCAATTCTATTAATCAAATTATTATCCGGCCTTAAAGTTGCCAATAAGTTTTCTAAATTTACTTCAGCCATGGCTGAAACCGTGTCCGCACCGCCGTAAAAAATTTTAAGCATCTCGCCGTCGATTAATGCACCGGAAGGGAAGACAATATTTTTTATATAGCCGTCAGTCTCGTATTTTTCTTGAGCCACCAATAATGGCCCTTTTGTCCGGCCAATAATGCGTCGGGGGTTATCCAAATCCAAAAGTAATGCTTCGATGCCAAACAATGCTTCACCGCCGAAATAATTTTGGATATGGGCATAAATCAATAACCATCCATCTTTGGTTTTAATTGGTGGAGCGCCGACCTCTACATGATCGGCGGGTGAACGTCGCGGGTCAATGGTGTGATAATCTACGCTATGAAGCCAGTTACTCCAAAATTCTTCTGACCATATGTCGCTTTCTTTATCAAAGAATGCGAATGCAATTTTTGCTGGCGGCCGGTCGGTATTGACAGAAAAAACTACGGCGAATTTACCATTGATTTTTTCAGGGAACATTGCCATGCCTTTGGCGTTGAATGGCGTTACCAAATGACGTTCTAAAATATGAAAATCTTTAGTTTTAGCTACTGCCGCCTTAATACCCTCTGAACGAAAAGGGAATTCTGATAAGGCGGTGTAAAAAATATAGTAGAAATTTCCCAATTTAGTAATTCTGGGATCTTCACAACCGAACCTTTCCCAGGAAGTTTCAGGCGTAATTAACGGTCGATGATTTTCAAAATGATGGCCGTCGATGCTTTCCGCTAAACCTATTGTTGAAAGTTTTTCCGGAAAATTAGGAATTTGGTGATTGGCTGATAGGGCTCGATAAACCGCTATCGTCTTTTCGCCCAGTTTAATAGCCGAACAATTGAAAGTGCCCGATGCTTCCCACGGATGGGCGCTGTCGGGTTTGATAATCGGATTATGTTTTGAGCGATTAACGACAAACATTTAATTTTTTTAAATTTTAACTGGCCGCATTTCAATTTTTATTTCTTTATCATTCTTTAAATCACTCAAAAATTTATCTAATGGTGTCGAGGCAACGCAAGATACTTTATCGGCCCCTCCGTAATAGATAAATAATTCATTATTTTTTACGATGGCGCCGCAGGTATATACTACGCCAGCTTTAAAACCTTCATTTTCATAAGGCATGTCGGGTTCCAAGATTGGCCAGCGAGAACGATAAAGAACTTTGGTCGGATCTTTTTCGTCAAGAACCATTGCTCCTATTTTGTAACGATTGGGATCATTTCGATCCATAGCGTGATAAAACAATAGCCAGCCGAAGGGTGTTTTAATTGGCGGTGCTCCGGCACCACGCATTGAATTGTCCCAAGCGTGTGCCCGGCCCGTGGTACCCTTGAAATGGCTCTTGATAAACTCACCTTTTTTGAAATCTAAATTATCCAAATAATTGACGGAAATAGTAGGTGAAACACTGTTGAGTAAAGCAAATTTTCCTCCGATTTTTTCAGGAAATAAGACCCAATTTTTGTGAATTTGCCCTGGCGGTGAAATTAAAACTGGTTTTTTCCAGCGCCAACGTTGGTTTTTGAAATCTGCTAATTTGATAGAAGATAAAGCTAAACGCAGAGAGTCCCAACCATCGAAAGCGGTATATATCATATATACTATGCCATCAATCAGAGTGAGGCGCGGGTCTTCACAGCCGCCATTGCCTCCGCCACCCGATGCATAAGCCAGAAAAGGTCGATTAGCACTGGGCCGATTAGTTCGAACGCCTTCAAATTTTTCTCTTGGCCAGTAAGCTGGCGCTGGCTTGCGTTCCAAAAAATTAACGCCGTCATCGGACGCAACATGGCCAATAGACGAAACACTATCCTGGCCAACAGCGCGATAGAGCAGGTGAATTTTTCCATCATCATAAAGAGCCGCTGGATTAAAGGTCGCCTCGCTTTCCCAGTGATTATTATCGTTAGGCGTAATAATCGGATTTTCCTTTTTTCTAGTCAATTTACCTTTTGAGCGAGTTATTTTTCTGCCAATAGAAAAACGAGGTAAGGCAATGGTTAATAAACCTCTATCACCAAACCACCAATAAAGAGCAATTTGTTCTTTAAGAAAAGTACCACCAAGGATTAATGGCTTTTTACTCGCACCGTCTTCAATTTTTTGTTCAAATAATGGCCATTCACTGCGCCAAACCACTTGCTCTGGGTCATCCAGAGATAAAACTGCCGCGCCAATTTGAATTTGATAATTTTCACCTTTGATAATAGAGGCGTCGTAAATTACATAAATGCCGTCGGTTTCTTTTTCTACCGCCAAGACGGCCAGCGGTCCATTGTCAAAAAAACCACTGCGCGACGGTAAAACAACTGTTTTACTAAGTTCCCATTTTTTTAAATCTTTAGAATAAGCGGTACGAATAGTTTGATCACTATAATAGAAAATATGTTTGTTTTGCCACTTCAAATTAGGCACTAAATAACCAGATGTTGGAATTTGATCGTCTATCTCAAGCTCTTTCCATTTTTTTAAATCAGTAGATTCGGCGGCGTGAATTACAGAACCCCTTGAAGTTTTTTCAGTATAAGTCAAAAACCAGCCGCCGCGTTTTTTGGAAATTTTAAAATCCCGACAATTTTTTACTTCCAGCGGCGCTTTTTTGAAATTGGTCAGCACCGCTTTCTCGCAAACATTGCCGAAGTCGGTGCCATCGTGGCTGCCGGCGAAACAAAGCAAAGATTCTTTTTCGGTAAGCAGTTGGTAAAAAACAAACGGCTTACCATCGGCTTGGGTAACCGCCAGTGGCCGTTTTTTTAAAGAGGTTTTTTTGGGAGAAATATCGCGTGCCATTAAAACAAAATTAAAAGAAAAAGAGCCGCTATTTTTAAGCGAGGGCTTAACTATGATATTATACCTCTTATTATTTAATTTTTTGTTATTTATCCACAGTTATGGAAGCGCAGAGTTATAAAGTAAAAACATCTGTTTTTGAAGGTCCTTTGGAACTTTTGCTCAATCTAGTTGAAAAGCGAAAACTTTTAATCAATGAAGTCTCGTTGGCCAAGGTGGCTGACGATTTTATCACTTACGCCAAAGGTTTAGAAAAATTTCCGGTGGCGGAAAGCGCCAATTTTATCCTAATTGCTTCTACTTTGGTTTTGATAAAATCGCGTTCGTTGTTGCCGGCGTTGGCTTTGACCGAAGAAGAAGAGGGTAGCGTGGTTGAATTAGAGCAACGCTTAAAAATTTACCAGCGGACACGCCAATTAAGTCATCAAGTTGCTGCGCTATTTGGCAAAAATCGGATTTTTTTGCCATTACCACCGGAACGAGCGCCAATTTTTTCGCCGGCTAATTGCCTAACAATTTCTTTCGTTGCCGGGCTTATCGGAGAAATTTTAAAAAATTTACCCAAGCCGGAAACTTTAGCGCGAGTGGTGGTGGAAAAAGTGATTAGTTTGGAAGAGATGATAGAAAATTTGACCAAGCGGGTGAATACTTGTTTGAAAATGAACTTTCATGAATTTGCCGAAATCAGTAGTGAAAAAAAAGTCAATATTATCGTCAGTTTTTTAGCAATGCTGGAATTGGTTAAACAGGGCGTAATCACCGTTACCCAAAATAAAAATTTTGAGGATATTGAAATGGAAACAGAAAATCTCGGCGTGCCGAAGTATTAAAGCAGGGTGGTTTCCGACGCGTATAAAAATTTTCAAATCCCACCTCGCTTTCTTGTCTTTTACATTTTACCAGTTTATACTTTTGTTTAATGAAAAAAACCAAATCAAATCGGCCGTCGTGGAATGAATATTTTATCGGTATTATGCATTCCGTCGGTGCTAGGGCGACTTGTGACCGAGGACGATCTGGTTGCGTTATTGTTAAAGACAAACGAATTATTTCTACTGGTTATGTAGGGGCGCCGGCTGGTTGTAAACATTGCGATGAGGTGGGGCATGAAATGCATACTGTAATTAACGATGACGCTACACAATCTCGTCATTGTATTCGGACCACTCACGCCGAACAAAATGCCATTGCTCAAGCGGCGCGTTGCGGTATTAGCACGGAAGGAGCGGTCTTGTATTGCCAGATGTGCCCTTGCTATACTTGCGCCAAAATGATCATCAATGCCGGCATAAAAAAAGTGGTGGCGGAAAATGATTATCATTCAGCTAAGAGAAGCAAGGAAATTTTCAAGGAAGCCGGTGTTAAATTTGAACAGCTTAACAATAAAACGCAGATCTATTCGGATATGTAATATGGCGAAAATAATTTTAGGTTTAGTGGGGCCGATTGCCAGCGGTAAAGATACGGTCAAAAAATATTTGGGAAGAAAATACGGTGCCACCGGTTGTCGGTTTTCTTCTATTTTGCGTGATGTTTTAACACGGATTAATTTGCCTCACAGTCGAGAAAATTTACAAGTTCTGTCAACAATTTTGCGACAGAGATTTGGCGAAGATATTTTAGCGAAAGCCATCGCCGCTGGCGCGGTTAAATTAAAAAGCAATATTGTGGTGGTGGACGGTGTCCGGCGTTTGGCGGATATAAAATTTTTGAAAAAAGCGCCAGACTTCGTACTTGTAGCGATTGATGCCGATGCCAAAATTCGTTACGGACGATTAGTAAAACGCAAGGAAAACATTGATGATGCCAAAAAAACTTTCAAACAATTTCTCAAAGATCATCAATACGAAACCGAATTGGCGATTCCAATGTTGATGAAAAAAGCCAAGTATAAATTAGATAACAACGACTCACTCGCTGATTTGCACAAACAAATAGACAAATTAATAAAAAACCTTTAATACACTAACTCATTGCTATCGCATAATGTTAGTGTGTAGTGATTTATTTAGACAATCCGAATAGTCCGAGCAATTTTTTATCATTTTCAATTTCATCAACAACGAGATAGAGAAGGTCTTTGCCAACTTTGAAATCAATCTTGAGGAGAGCAATCAAATCCTCGCAATCGTAAGGATAAACCCAGACGCTTTTCTGAAGTTGTTTAAAACCAATGACTTTTAGAGTTCGTCGTACTTTCTCTCGCAAAACCTTTATTTTTTCTGGTATATCAAAGATCAGGACACGCCACTTTTTGTCCCAATGTTTTTGGTGGGGAAGTTGATATTCACGTTTTTCCAATTCGCGAAGTTTTGTCTTTCCTTTGGAAGTTAATCTAATAAAACCTTGCTCATTGTGGACAAGTAAACCGTGTTCAATTAATCGATTGCGAGAACGAACAATAATTTCACGAGAACGTTTGTGTGGCCTCCAACCAAAAAGTTTGAGCGCTTGCAAAGCATTGGGTGCAAGCATAGCAACACCAATCAAACCAGTTGTCGCAACTGTCCCGAGGATAATTTTCTCCAAATTTTTTATCCTTACCCGTCTTTTAGTTTTTTCCTCTAGAATTCCCATACACTAAGTATATGCTATCGCAATGAGTTAGTGTATATTGACAAGAGATGTGGTGTAGTGATAAGGTCTGGGGCAGAAATCAACGGGCGTCACCTGCTTTTGAATGGTGAGCTAATCCGCGAGATTGTGGAAAGTCCATAAAAATGAAAATCACCTTATACGCAGAAGTCGAAAAACCAATTCCAGGACTAGAATACAACGGCAAAATCACGCTTACTCTAGCGGAGAACGGTACAGCAAAGAAAGTTACATTTCGGATGACCGATCCTTTCGGTAGGAATTGTTGCTTACAATTGCTTGATGGGGTGACCAACCAAACCCTGCTTAGTTTGCAGGGTGAAGCTTCTTTGCTAGCTCTCCTTGCCGGCCATCCTTCTCTTGAACAGGCGCTGGTCTGTTTGATCAATGAACCAATTATTCAAGCGATAGGACTGATTGAGTCACAGTACCAGCTGAATTCCAGGGTAAAGGGTCGGTATGATCTGGCCGGGGAAGCACTGTTACAAAGTGATGCTTCTCTTACTTTGTCAGCGCAGAGCGCGGGTGAATGGGAAGGTCCTTCCGGCTCCAACCATGAACGGGCGCTCCAGGAGTTTTTCTCCAATACGTCCAATACGAGAGACGGCGTTTTCTAACGAAACCGAATCATTTTTCATGAAGACGCCTAAGTAAACAGGCGTCTTTTATTTTGTAGATTTTGAAATTGTAGTCGTAATCGTTTTTTTCGTCTTTCAGGTGGGACTCTGCTTTTTCCAAAGCCCACTGATTTTTGTTTATGACTGGAAAGAAGGCGTCGCCAGGGCCGTCATAGTTAACTTCGGTAATGTATAACTTATTCGCCAACGGCAGCATTTGCCGATAGACACTGGCTCCACCGATGACAAAAACCTCTTGTTCGCCAACTATTTTTAGCGCTTCTTCTATACTGTTTGCCGTTTCTGCACCGGATATTTTTTTATCTTTTTTGTCAGTCAGAACAATGTTACGTCGATTGGGGAGTGGCTTGCCGATTTTTTCTAGGATGGAAATAAAAGTATTTTCACCCATCAAAACCGTTTTACCTTTAGTGGTTTGGGCGAAATATTTCAAATCAGCCGACAAATGCCAAGGCAAAGCGTTTTTTATGCCGACGATATTATTTTTGCCGACGGCGGCGATAATGTTTATCAATGATTTTTTCATAATAAAAGCTCAGAACAGTTTTGCTGTCTGAGCTCGATATTTTACACAATCATTTTCGCCTTGATGGGCGGATGATGCTGATAATTTTCCAGATTGATATCCTCCATCGTGAACTGGCCCAGCTCTTTGATTTTCGGATTGAGCCAGAGTTTGGGTAAGCGCAATGGTTTGCGCTTAAGCTGTTCTTCCATCGCTTTAAAGTGAGCACGATAAATGTGGGCGTCATTTAAAGTCAGCACACATTCATATGGTTTCATTTTGACCACTTGCGCTACCATTGAAAGCAAGAGGGCGTAAGAAGCGATATTGAACGGCACGCCGAGAAACATATCACAGCTTCGCTGGGTCATATGAAGCGACAATTTGCCTTTGGTGGCGAAAAATTGGAAGATCATATGGCAAGGAGGGAGAGCCATTTGGTCAAGTTCACCCGGATTCCAAGCGGTTACCACCAAACGGCGGTCATTAGGATTTTCCCGTAAGGTTTTAATCAGTTTGGCAATTTGGTCAACCGTTTTTCCGTCTGGTGCTTGCCACTTTCTCCATTGAACACCATAAATACGCCCGAGGTCGCCGGGAAATTTTGCTTTCGGTTTCCAGTAGGACGCTTCGGCATTGTCGGTCCAAATAGTTCGCTCCCTTCCGGAAATTTTTTTCAACCGATTGTTATCATTACTGCCTTCCAAAAACCAAAGCAATTCGCTTTTGACTAAACCGAAAGCCAATTGCTTGGTGGTGACGGCTGGAAAACCCTTTTCCAAATTGAAACGCATTTGAATAGCGAATAAACCGCGTGTCCAGCCATTACGACCTTTGCGGTTCACGCCTTCCGCCATTATTTTTTTAAGAACATTATTGTAAGTTTTCATAACTAAAATGATTATACATTTTATTTATCCGAAAGCAATTTGCGCCATTTAGGCTTAGATGATAAATTGTTTTTAAATAGTTCTTCATATGAAAGTATTCTTAGATTGCGCTTGTTACTCTAGTGAACTTTATGCTGGCCAGCAGGAACAGCAAGTCTTCATCAAATCCCTCGTTTCTTTAGACGAAATTCTAGAAAAATTTGGAATAACTTCTCTCTCTTTAGGTCATCAAACGGCGAATGGAAAAGACACTTTCGCTGTCGTAAAGGAAGCAGATTGTGTAGTGGTTCTTTGCGATTGGCCTTCGGCTGGAGTGAGTGAAATGGTTCAGAAAGCCATAGTGGCTTTTGATAAACCTCTATTTGCGTTTGTGGTGAGAGATTTCAATTGGAATGTCTTTGAATTTGTAAGGGGAGTATCGGTTATTACCCCATACGATCGTTTTTCTGATATCCCGATATTGATCAAAAAGCTTTGGCGCTGGCACAACTCTCGGTTATGGTTTGGAAAATTTATGGCGGTTTTAAAAATTCACCAAAAGGATATGAGACAGTCCTTGCATAAATTTTCTTGATCCGATAGAATTTCTTTAGTTTAGTGCGCAACACTAAAATCGTTCCGAAACATCCCCCTAAGGCACTCCTCGCCATGGAAAAAAAGTTTTGGAACGGCACCACTCGGCCGCTTGCCGATCTTTCAATCAAAGAATTGCTAAACAAGTTCTTTGTTCAAAAAGATCCCAAGCGGCCTTTCTTTTTCTTTATTTTTTTTGCATACTTAAGTCATGAAAGACACCCAAATCAAAAAATTAATTGAAGCTGAAAAGAAACGGCAAAAGGAGGTGATAAATTTAATCGCCTCGGAGAATTACGTTTCCAAAGATGTTTTGGAGGCGCTTGGGTCAATACTCACCGACAAATACGGAGAAGGGTATCCGGGTCGCCGATATTACCGAGGCACGCGCGTCGTTGACGAGGTAGAGTCGCTTGCCCAGCAACGCGCATTGGAACTTTTCGGGCTTGAAAAGGAGGAGTGGAGCGTGAATGTCCAGCCGCTTTCCGGTTCTCCCGCCAACTTCGCGGTGTACGCGGCGCTCGTTCCGCAAGGAGAAAAAATTATGGGGATGGAACTCTCTCACGGAGGGCATCTTACGCACGGACAAAAAGTCTCAATGACCGGCAAATTTTGGAACTCCGCGCTCTACACCGTGAGCAAGGAGAATGAACGTATAGACTACGATTCGCTTCGCGCGTTCGCGCTCCAAGAAAGACCGCGCATTATTGTTGCCGGATTCACCGCCTACGCGCACATCATTGATTTCAAAAAGTTTCGTGAGATTGCCGATTCCTGCCAAGCAATGTTGATGGTAGACATGTCTCATTTTGCCGGCCTCGTGGCAGGAAGGGCATATCCGTCTCCATTCGCGTATGCCGATATCGTAACCACGACAACGCACAAGACGCTTCGCGGTTCGCGTTCAGCGATTATTTTTTCAAAAAGGGATGGGCGAGAACTTGATAAAAAGATAGACAAGGTAATCATTCCCGGCCTTCAGGGCGGTCCACATTTCAACACCATAGCGGCCGTCGCAGTCGCGCTCAAAGAAGCTAATACCCCCGCGTTTAGGAAATACGCGGTACAAGTCGTGAAAAACGCGAAAGCGCTTTCCGATGAACTCGCGCGACTCGGCTGGCGCATTGTGGAAGGAGGCACGGAAACCCATCTTCTTAGAGTTGATGTGTGGCAAAATGGAAATGGTATTGGTGGCCGTGCCGCCGCGGACAAGCTGGAAGCGGCTGGCATCATCGTGAATGAAAACACGATTCCCTTTGATACGCGTAAACCCATGGACCCGTCGGGCATTAGGCTCGGTTCCGCGCCGGAGACTACGCGCGGGAAAAAGGAAAAGGATTTTGTGAGCATTGCACGAAAAATTAACTATATTTTGCGGAAAAACTGAAATATCTGTAAGATGTCTAGTAGACCCAGTAAATACTATGAATGCTCCAGAATTGATCAGATACAACCGGCGTAGGAGGTCGTTGCGGCGTATCGCAAAAAAGGTTAGGGAACAAACATCTCGCTTGATTCGTGGGTTGGATGCGGCTCATCGCATTAGCCGAATGTCCGCACAGAGATTCGGGCCGACGTGAGTTTTGTCGGTGTTGTGAAGTTGTGAAGGCGCGAGCATCCCTCGCGCCTTTTTATTTACAATCCATTTCAACCAAAAAATTTATAACTTTCAGATTGCCAAACTAGTTTCATATTGATAAGGTTGCTTTTATTATGAGTGATTACAATGAATCGATTGTTCTTGTTGGTGGAGGTGGTGGAGTGTATCGCGTAGCGCGATTTTTGAAAAACATTCGGCCGAATATTACGACGATTCAAACATCATTTGATCACGGCGGTCATTCGGGCGAACTTAGGGATGAAAGAGGGGTATTGCCTCCAGGCGATATTCGTCAAGCCATACTTGCTCTTGCCGACGACGGCATAGAAGCTGAATTTCGCGCATTGCTTACTCATCGTTTTGCGCCCAAAAACGGCTCATCTTTGGATCACGCAACTGTCGGCAATATTTTACTAACGGCGTTGATTGAAATAACCGGAAGTTTGCCAGGCGCAATAAATGTACTTAGTAGATGGTTTCGAGTTAAAGGGAAAGTTTTACCAGTTAGCCTGGAAAACGCGGAACTTGTTGTTCAATTGTCGGATGGCAAAAAGCTCAAAGGGGAGGGTAAGATTGATAAAAGATCCATCAAAGACCATCGGAAAATTGTCGGTGCGCGATTGGAACCCTGCGCGGGCATATACCCTCTAGCTTATGAGGCGATTGTGAGTGCGAAAAAAATTGTGTTTTGTCCCGGAGATTTATATACCTCAATTGTTCCAAATGTTCTTGTGCAAGGCTTTAAAGAAGCGGTTGCGAAAAGCAAGGCCAAGCTTATTTTCATAGTAAATATTATGACTAAAAGAGCGGAAACCGACGGGTTTTCCGCGTCAGAATTTGTTCGCATTGTGCTTTCTTATCTGGAAAGAAAGTCTTTTGATTTTGTCATTTGTAATAAAGCGCCGATTTCAAATGAGATGATAAAAAAATATCGTGTCGAGGGAGCTAGGCCGGTGTTAATAGATCTTCCATTTCTTTCTCGATTTTCCAAAAAAGTAATTTTACAGTCATTGGCGGATGAAACTGGCGGTTTGGTTCGTCATAACGATAAAATTGGATCCGTTATCGCTAATCTATGAATTTTTTCAGTTAAATGTGTTAGCATTTGATTTACTATGGGCGGAGGTAAATTTATAATTGTCGATGGTTGCGAAGGAAGTGGTAAAACTACCATTTTGAAATGGTTTGCCGAAACCGCGTTGGGAAAAAAGTTTTTAATTACTCACGAGCCGGGTGGCACGCCTTATGCCGAGGAAATCAGAAATCTTATTTTGCACAGCCAATATGCGGGTCAAAGTAATGCTGAAACCCAATTCGGGCTTCAATGGGCACAGCGGGCCGAGCATCTGAAATATTGTATCAAACCAACTTTAAACAAAGGAGTTAATGTTGTTTCCGATAGATTTGATTCTTCCACTTTTGCTTATCAGATTTGTGCGCAGAAGGCGCGTTACTTGGAAAAACTTTTTTGGCAGACGCGGGAGGTTTTTTTACGAGAGCGGAAGCCCGACCTCTACATTTTTTTTGACGTTGACCCAAAAATTGGACTCGAGCGCGTAGCCTCTCGCAAAGAAAAAAAGACCCACTTTGACCGCCGTGAACTCGCTTTTCACAAGCAAGTCCGCGCCGGCTTCTTAGAATTTCTCAAGTACGTACCGCATGAGGTGATTGACGCCAATCAATCAATAAACGGAGTAAAATCAGCCTTTCTCGCTGTAATAAGCAAATACCTTAAATAGTCCCCAAATCACCCTTATTTTAAAACACATTTCGTATATTTTACTTGACTTTTACGGTGTAATTATGATAGTATTTTGAGCAGAAATATGAAGATATTACTGTTTGTTAGAATAACCCATAATTCAATGAACCTTGAAATTGTGGATTTAGTTGCGGAAGATGGACCGTTTTTTGTTGAAATGGTCTATCTTCCGCAACTAACGATCAGCCGATAATCCCTCATACCGAGGTGATACGGTCCGCCGTTACTGCGGTTTAAATGAATGAACACACTCACAATCGGTCAGCAGTTTGAGATGGGGAAACTCGTCGCCGAAAAGCTCGGTGCCATGAAGGCAGATGAAGAAGCGGTTCAGGCGGCGATCAG
>Ga0209542_10013055_pt1 | contig 14409 bp, 23 predicted proteins | sample RifCSPhighO2_01_FD_184028 | JGI IMG/M metagenome (GOLD analysis project Ga0209542, IMG submission 184028) | Soil microbial communities from Rifle, Colorado - Rifle CSP2_plank highO2_0.1 (SPAdes) (version 2) | ecosystem: Environmental > Terrestrial > Deep subsurface > Rock core/Sediment ...
AAACAACTTTTTTAGGAGAGTTATATCAAAATTTTGATAAAATTGAAAAGATTCTTCTTTTTTCAGATTATAAAAACAGATTATTTGAGTAGATGAGCTCATTTTACTCGAGAAAGCTCATCTACTGTTCTTAACCAACAGATTTTTATACTGATTTTTACTTTGTTTTATATGGCTCAAGATAATCAAATACAGATGCCCGGAGCATTCGGGGGATTAATGCGTTATGATGCGGAATATCATAGTAAGCTTGCTATTTCCCCTAAGGCAGTTATTGTTTTTTTAGTTGCAGTTATTGCTTTTGTTGTCGTCTTGAAGGTTTTTTGGCCTATTGGATGATTTTCTTCTCTATTTCTTTACAAATATTTTACCCAATTGACTTCTTAACTTTTGGTCTTGAACATCTTGATAGTTGTTTTCAAAGTCATGATTTGGAAACTTTCTCTGTAAACATTTTCCTAAATATTCAAAAGAAAAACTTCTTTGAATACCATCCATTATAAAATCTTCTTTTCCATTTGCCGTTCTTAATATTTCGAAATAGATATCTATTCCTTTTATATCTTCTAAATCTGTATAGGCTCTAACTACAAAAGGCAACACTAATCTCTTTTTCCATAAATATTCGAAAAAGTTTTTTGTTTCTGCAGGATGGGCAGGGATATAACTCACAATTCCTTTTACCGCTCCGAGTAAGATTTCTGATTCTCGAAGAGGAATATCATTCGTTAATATTCTTAAATCAATTATATGGCGTGCTGCTTGAAGCATTGGATTAAACAACCTTTCAAGTGCTCCAACGTCTCCACAAGCAGTAAATGTATTTAGATATCTTGGATTGTGAGACTTTAGGGTTTCTCTTGATTTGCTTAAAATCTCTTTCAGATTTTCTTCTCCTTGTTTAATAATCTCTTTAACAATATCGCTTTCTGGAGGAAAATATCTTACAATGTCACAAAGTTCCTCCAATGGGTTATAAGAAAAGGCAAAACTTTCTCTTGGATATGATAAAATTACTCCTTGAGGTAATTTGGGATTAGTTGAAAATTCTCTTGGAAGTGAGTCTCCAATTTGCTCCCAATCAAATAGGGAAGCTACTCTTGAAGCTAGGTCTTTCTCATCTTTATAGGGAATTAATCTTTCACTAATATCTACCATTCTATCGCTTCTTTTGATGGGTATATTAATCTTTGTTCTATCTTATTTTTCATTTTTTTTAGAAAATTTGAACAAAGTTTAAATACTAAATGTATTAATTTTGTTTTGAGGTGTTTTATGACTAGCGGAAGAGATTTGAGAGAGCAGATGAATAGTGATGCTGTTGCAGAAGCTTTCGGTTTTCTTCTTTCTGGGAAGAAAGGTTATAAGACTGTAATTGAAAGAAGAGTGGAACCTGTACGTTGCACGGGATGCACTATAGTTTTACCAGATGCAGTTAAGTTTTGTCCTGAGTGCGGGACTAAGGTTGTTTTGGTTGAGAAGAAATAACTTTTCCTTGCTTAATAAATTCTAACTTTATTATTTTATTGTCGTTTATTTCTAGGATTGTGTTGACGTAAGAGCCGAAGCCTGCATTAATTATTACTGTGCTTTTTATTTTATCTTTGCCAAAATGTTCGTGCATATGGCCTCCGATGCAAATTAATGGTTTGTGTTTGATTATTAATTGTCTTGCTAGATAAGAGCCCATGTGTTTTCCGTTTAATGGAGAGGATTTGTTTATTATTTTATCTAATTTTGTGTTGTATGGAATGTTGTGAGTTAGGAATATTATTTTCTCATTTCTTTTGAACTTTTTATTCATTTGATTGAATAATTTTTGATATTCTTTCTTTTCTTTTGATATTTCTTTTTTTGTGTATCTTTTTATTGTTTCTTTTGTTGGATATTCTGGACTTGAGGTTATACCGTGGCCTATTATTGTAAGTTCTTTGAATTTGAATTTATTTTTGTGGCAATTTCTTATGTTTTTGAGGTCTTTGATTAAGTAAGATTTCCAGTAATTTTTATTTAGGTAACTCCAGTCTGTTTCTCTTGTCCAATCCCAGTTGCCTGGAAGTGCAAAAACTGGAACGTTGAAAGAATTTAGAAATTCTAAGATTTTTCTTCCATCTTTTAATGATTTTATTACCTCTTGTTTTGCTATTTTTTTAGACATTAGATTATACCACCAGTATTCCTTGCCTGTTTCTAACTCTTTTTTTAATGCTTGAAATATATATTTTCTTAGATTGTCTGAACAAAAGTCCCCTGGAGCTATTATTGCATCAAAGTCTTTTCTGTATATAGATGGTTTATTGCCATGAAGGTCGCCTATGATTAGAAATTTAACCATGTATTTATGATATTGCGAAAGCTATAAATAACCTATTATTTGATTTCATTTTAGGTAAATCTTATCGAACTCTTTGCAATTATTCTGTTCTTGTTTGGTTAATTTCTTTGATTTATAATTTATACTTTTTCTTAGCTTTTTGAGTTCATCTTTTTGAAGAATTAAAATTTTAGTATAATAACTAAATCCGCAATTTAAACAATCAGCAGAATTGTATTCAAATGGCTTTGTATCTATAGAGCAGTAGAGGGTCTTTTTTCCTCCGCATCTTCCACAATCTGAAGAATAGCTATTTCCACTCATAAAAACTATAAGTTGGGCCAATTTTAAAAACTATCTATTGCGAAAGCTATAAATTTGTTAAGTCTTGAGGTATTTGTCTAATTTGCCATGCTTCTAGTTCTTCATAAAATGTTGATTCTGTTGGAAGAGGATTAACTGTATAGATTCTTTTTTTATAGCCTTCTAAATAATTTAGCCCTACTGCCACAGCTATTTCTGCGAAGGTGTTTCCCCCTATATAATTTGACTTACCATTTTTTTCATAATTTACTATTAATATTATTTCTCCTTCTTTTACTCTTTCAAAATGGAGCTTTGTTTCTCTTCTTTTGATTTCATTAAATCTTTCTAAATCTCCTTCTTTATCCCTTATTGTGTGAAAATCTGTTGGGGTTGGCATATGAACTTTGTAACCTATTTTTTGTATTCTAGCATCTGATTTAAAAATTTCATGCTCCCACATATAGTTACAGTTTTTTGATTTGACATTCTTGATTTACTTCGAATATGTTTTTAATGATTTAGATTGTGCAAAGCTATAAATAACCTATTGTTTGATTTCATTTTATGTTTGGTGGAATAGATCCTAGGAAGATGCAGGCAATGATGAAGCAGATGGGAATCAAGCAAGATGAAATTGAGGCAGTGCGTGTTGTTATTGAAAAGATTGATGGCTCTAAGATTGTGATTGATAGTCCTAATGTTGTTAAAATAGATATGAAAGGGCAGGAATCATGGCAGATAACTGGGGAAGCTCGCGAGGAGTCTAACGAAGAGTCTAATGAGGGATTTACTGAAGAAGATATTCGTTTAATAATGGAAAAAACAGGCAAGGATTATGATAAATGCAAGGATGCTCTTTCTAGGAATGAAGGTGATATTGCTCAGTGTATAGTCGAACTTTCTAGTTAATTGTCACTTTTTCATAGTTCTATTGGTTTTTTATACTCTTAGAAAGGTATAAAAAGAACTTTTTGTATAGTATTGTTCCCTAGGAATGATTGCTATATGTTAATTGATGATATTATTAAAGAGAAGATTAGCGCCGACCACTTACTTTATGTCAGTTTGAAATACACAAAGACTTGTGATGTTATACTTAATTTGCTTTCTCGCTGGAAGATTATGGTAAATACTTCATTTGCTTTTTTGATAGATAGGGCTGGAAAGAGCTGGAAACCTGTGCCTGATGCTCCTAGGGCTAAGGTTATTCAACTGAGGAAAATTTATGCTAATGAACCTATAGTTATTGAGACTCTTGACCTTTATGAGTTTTTTAGAGATATTGAAAATCTTGATAAAGTTAGAGAGAGTGAATTTAGAAAAGGAGTTAATTTAAGAGTTACTTATAAAACTAAAGTTGTTAATATTAATCTTGAGCAGCTGGCTTTGTATTCGCAAATTCTAGAAAGATTTATAAGCTATCTAAAGTAATTCAGTTTGTAAAAAATATTTTACAATCTACATGGCAATAATAACAGTTACATCTGGGAAAGGTGGAGTTGGCAAGACGACTACTTCGATTAATATAGGGGTCGCTTTGAACGCTCTTAATCGAGAGGTTATAATTGTTGATGCTAATTTAACGACGCCTAATGTTGGATTGCATTTAGGGGCTCCTATTGTGCCTGTTAATTTGAATCATGTTATGCAGGGAAAGGCAAAAGTAAGCGATGCGATTTATGAGCACGATTCTGGAACTAAAGTAATTCCTTCTTCTCTTTCTGTTAAGGAACTTAGAAATATTAATCATAGTAAATTAAAAGATATTGCAAGGAAACTTAGAGGAATGGCTGATTTTGTTATTTTAGATTCTGCTGCCGGTCTTGGAGATGAGGCGGTTAGTTCAATAGAGGCAGCTGATGAGCTGATAATTGTGACTAATCCAGAAATTACTGCAGTTACTGATGCTTTGAAGACTGCTAAACTTGCGCAGGAACTTGGAAAGAAAGTTCGAGGCGTTATAGTTAATAGAGTTTCAGGAAATAATCATGAGATGTCTATTTTGAATATAAAAGAAATGCTTGATTTGCCTATTTTAGGAGTTATTCCTGAAGACAGAAAGGTTTTAGCTTCTTTACGCCATAAGGATGCTGTGATTCATATGTATCCTTATGCCAAGTCTGCTTTGGCTTATAAGAAGATTGCCGCTAAGATTGCCGGTGTTTCTTACAAAGAGCCAGGGTTTTGGCAGAAGTTGATGGGTTAGGTTATTCTTGAAGATATAATGGTTTACTTGATATTGCATGTTTTACTTTATCAGTTAGATTTGTTTTAATAGGGCGTCTTCCAAAGAATTCTATTGGTAGAGATGGGTCGTATTTATGTTCTTTAAGGTATGTTTTAACTTTGGCTCTTGCTCTTGATAAAGTGGGGTTGTTCAAGGTTAATTCTTTTTGTAATGGGACTTTTTCAAAATATGTTGTTTTTTTGCCTCTGTTGAATTCATAGACTTCTTTGACTATGCTCATTGTTATATGATATGCTCTGCTTGTTTGTTCAATGTGACTTTTGTCATAGTTTATTCTTGCTTCAATTCTGACGGCAGTTTTTGATATGTAATTTTCGTGTTTTTTTCTTTCAACCATTAAATTAAGCCATGAGGTGTGTTTATAAGTTTTTATTCATTTTTTGGAGTTTGGTCTTTTTTGTTTTCGTAGCTTGTCATTAAATTTCTTAGGTTTTGGGGGATTGTTATTCTTTCAGATATTAGGCGTTTCTTTATTTTTCTTTCAGCTTTTGTAAGTCCATTGCTTTGCACTATTAATTCTATCGTTTTTTCAGGAATTCTTGCAGTTGTTACTCTTCCACTGCTTAGCTCTAATTTTGCATATCTGATTAATCCTTTACTTGATAAGGTCCGTTGTCTGTGAATAGATTTACTTTGACACATTCATAAGGGCTTCCTCTGGTGTTTGTCATTAATATTTATTAAAGAATGCAACTTATAAGGATTATCGTATTGTATAGTATGTATTGGCTTTTATGTTAAGTTTTCTCGAACGAATTTTATCGGAATTTCCGGATTAAAAAGTCCAAGCTCTCTAAGGTGCTTTTCTACTCTTTTTCTTGCTTTAACTATGCCTGAACTACTTAAGACAACTTCTCCTAAGTCTTTTCTTGAGCGTGATTCAAAAACTGGCTCTCCACAATGGTCATATATTTTGAAATTATCAACTACTAAAGTTATTGGCGCATATTGATTGCCTTGATAATGCTTATGGTCTCGAAGAAGTCTTGCTTCAATATATTGCTTGTTCACTGTATGATATTTTGCTTCATCAGTATTTTTAGGAACGATAATCATTGTTTGTATTATTGAAGTTCATTTTTAAACTTATTTAGTGTATCTTGCTTCCTGGGGTTATTTGTTTTTCTGGTTTTATAAAGAAAACGTTTGTTTTTTCTTCGTTACTGGCGGCTAGAATCATTCCGTTGCTTTCTATTCCTCTTAATATTACTGGTTCTAGGTTTGCTACAAATATTGCTTGTTTTCCTTTAAGGTCTTCTTGAGTGTAGTGGTTTCTTAGTCCTGCTACAATTGTTCTTGGAGTCTCTTCTCCTAGATCTACCTTGAGGATATAGAGTTTATCTGCTTTAGGATGATTTTCTACTTCGAGGATTGTGCCTACTCGTAAGTCTACTTTTTGGAAGTCTGTGAATGGGATTTTTGTCATGTTGTTGCTCCTCCATCTACTGCGATTAATGCTCCTGTTATAAAGTCGTTTTCTGCTAAGAAAATAGCTGTATGGGCAATTTCTTCTGGCTTTCCAGGCCTTCTTAGAGGATATTTTGCTGCAGCTTCTTTAAGATCTTTCAAAGCTTCTTCTTTTGAATTTGCTGATTTTTCCCATATTGGAGTATCCACGGCTCCAGGATTAATGCAATTTACTCTGATATCTTTCTCTGCTAATTCTAATGCTAATGCTTTTGTTAAGTTTATTACTGCAGCTTTTGTGAAACTGTAGACTGAGGTTCCTGGTCTTGGCTTTACCCCGCTTATTGAGCCTATGTTTATGACGCATCCGCCTTTCTGGATTTTTGGGATTGAGTACTTACACACAAGAAATACTCCTTTAATATTAACATCTATTATCATATTTAAATCAGAAGAGTTTGTATTTTCTATTGTATCTCCTAAAAATATTCCTGCGTTATTTACTAGTATGTCTATTGATTTTATTTTCTGTAATGTTGATTTTATTTGCTCTTCTTTACTGATATCTATTTTATAAAATTCGCATTTGTATTCTGGTTTGTTTATTCCTAACACGATTATATTTGCTTCTTTTTTTATGAATGCTTCTGCAATTGCTTTTCCTATGCCTGTGCTTCCCCCTGTTATTAAGACTGTTTTGTTTTTGATGTTCATGTTGTTTCTTTTAAGATAACGCAGACCAAACTGCTTTTATTACAACAAAACCAACTAGAGTTAATACTATTATTTTGATTATATCTATAATTATTGTAATTGGGTCATCTATTCTTCTTTTTACCATTTTTATCCTCCAAGGCTATTATTCTAGCTTCTATGTTTGTAAGTTGTTGATGTATTTTAAGTCTTTCTTCAAGTTTTTTATGTTCTTCTTTCACATAAACTATCTCCTCTCCTAATTCTCCTATTCTTCTATAAACTACATAAATTATGAAAATTACAGCAATTATCAATAAAATAAATATATTTTCTAAAGAGGGGTTATCAAGACTTAATTTATCTCCAAAGAATAAGGTTAAAATCAATGGAATTGCTGTTCCTATTAATATTATGAAAAGCTCCTTTGCTTCAATTTTCATTGTATTTTTTAAATAAGATTTCTGCTTTTTTAATATTTTCTTTTGTATTTAATGGTTTGTCTAATTCGTCTAGGCTTATTTTGAAATTAAATACTTTTGATATTTTTTCCGCTGTTTCTGGCATGAATGGACTTATTAGGATTGAGATGTTTTTTATTGCTAGAACTAATTCATATAATACTTTTCTTGAGTTCGATTCACTCTTGCTGCGAGCTTCCTCGCTTTGCTGTGGAGCTTCTCGCTGCGGTGAACGAACTTCCCAAGGCTTTTTTTCTTGGATGTATTCGTTTGTTTTGTCGATGTATGTGAAAATAACTTCCAAGACTTTATGCAGTTCATAGTTATTGAAATGGTTTTCTACTTGTTTTAATGTTTCTTTTGCTAAGATGGACGTGCCTACTTTTTTTTCTATACCATATTTTTCTGCCAATGTGCTGACTCTGGATACTAAGTTACCTAGTTTGTTTGCCAGTTCGTTGTTGTTTCTGTCTATGATAATTTCTTCAGAAAAGTCTGAATCATCAAATACAGAGCATTTCAGTAAGGAGTATCTTATTGTATCTGTAGAATATTTCTCTAGCAATGTTAATGGATCAATTACATTTCCCAAAGATTTAGACATCTTTTTTCCATCTGTTGTTAGGTAGCCGTGAACTAGTAGTTTTTCTGGAAGTTTGTAACCTGCTGAAAGAAGTATTGCTGGCCAGATTACTGAATGAAACCAATTAATTCCTTTTCCAATTACATGTAATTGAGCTGGCCAATACACTTTTTCTTTATTTTTAAGACCGGAGATATAATTAATTAATGCATCAATCCAGACCCATACTTTGAAATTCTTATCGCTTGGAAAATCAATGCCCCAGTCTGCTTTGTATCTACTAATGCAAATATCATTTAGTTCTTTATTAACTCTATTTAATATCTCATGAACTTTTGATTCAGGTATTACATAGTTTAGGATTAATTTTTGCAGTTCTTTCTTATATTTGCTTAATTTGAAAAAATAGGCTTCTTCTTTTCTTAATTCTGGTGTTTTATCATGATCTGGACATTTTCCATTGATTAAATCATTTTCAGAATAATATGCTTCACACCCTATGCAATATAACCCTTCATATTTTGATTTGTATATATCTCCATTTTCTATTATATTTTTTAATATCTTTTGAACTACTAGTGCATGGTCTTTTGCAGTTGTTCTTATGAATTCATCGTGACTAAGGTTCAACTTTTTACATAAATCTGTAAAATGTTTTGTATTTTTATCTATAAATTCTTTTACTGGAATTCCTGCTTTTTCTGCGGCTTGAACGTTCTTTTGAGCGTTTTCATCTACTCCTGTAAGAAAAAAGACATCTTTACCATTTAGCCTATTCCAGCGGGCTATAGCATCAGCTAAGACTTTCTCAAATGCATGTCCGACGTGTGGGCGCGCATTCACGTAGTCTATTGCTGTAGTAATGTAGAACTTTTTATTGACCAAATTGTTTGTTCCTCCATTCAATATTTTCAATAGCTCTATTTAAATCTTTTATTTTGTTTTCATGTTTTATATATGGTTTTAGTCTAGTAAATAAATCTAATAACTCTTTTTTTCTGTGTATCCTTAAAGAATAATAGTCTGCACTGAAAAAATAGCCTCCTGTTGTTGGTTTTCCTTTTCTTTTATCAACTGATAAATCAAGGCTGTTTATTCCAGCATTATCTAAATTATTTTTTATTATTTCCAACAATCTTTTGTCACAATTACCTAAAGAATAAGTAGCCATATTTCGGTAAACTCCTATCCATCCTTCTGCATCTGTAAATCCTGCTAAAAATGAGAAAAAATAATTTTTATTGTTTAATATCCATAAAGGTACTTCTTTGCTTAATAGGAAATCAAAAGATAGATTTAAGTTAATTTGAATATTCATTTTTTTATCTTTAGTCTCCTGTATCCATATTTTACCATAATCTTCAAATAACTTTTTTATTAACCTAATTTGTTCTGGAATAGTACTACCTGAGGCTACACAAATAGTTTTACTATTTGGATATATTTTTCTTACTCCCAAATCTCCTATTCTAAAACCTATAATATAAGATTTTTCTATCAAATCTCCTGAAAAATCTTTCCTTTCAAATATTATATGAGAATCAGCACGATCTCGAGTTTCTAAGCCATACTCTTTTAATTTTCTATGAGTAGTTCCTCTACTAAATCCATATAATTTTTCTATTTTCCAAGTTGATAATTTTTTATTTAAGTATAATTTTATGAGTTCGTCTTTTGTTGGCACTTTTGAATTTAACTCATGAGGTTTTCTTCTTTTTATCTCAAATTTAATTAATTTTTTCCATATAGTTGCTTGACAATATCCTAGTTTTTTAGCTATTTGATAAGTGGTTAATTTTTCTTTTTCATATAATATTTTTAGTTTTTCTTTAGAGATTTCTTGTTTTTCATCCACTAAATAATTAGATAAAGCATCTATATAAACATTATTGTATTGTTTTCATCTAAAGCTCTTACTTATATTTGTGCTCCAGAAAGATGGAAGGGGGTTTGCTACAAAGCCGGTGAATATTTCTGAGTAAATATATGTTAGTCCTTTGACTTTTTCATGTTTTCTGAAATCTTTACTTGCTTCTTCATATATTTTTTGTATCTTTTTTCTTTCAAAGTCTTCTTGCAATAGAGCCGTTGGCTTTAACAATAAGAAATCTGCTTGTCTTAAGATATTTACATCTAAGTTTGATGAATTTTGAGAGATGAAAAGGATGTTGAGATTTTTGTGTCTTGCTATTAATATTAGTTGACTTAGGAGTTTATTTGGTGTAGTCATAGAGTTTCTAGAACTGAATAGGACTCCGCCTTCGTCTATTAAGATAGTTGAATTATTTTTTATTTGGTCTGTGCTGGTTATTACTTCAATCCATGATGGCATGTCTTCGCTTTTGAATCCTATTGCATATAGCTTTCTTTTGCTTTTCGCATAAATGTTCTCTAATATTTTAATTCCAATTGCCGTTTTGCCTGTTCCTCGAGCTCCTAAGATTATCCCTATTTTACTTTTGTCACTTTGCAGATATTTTTCAAATTCTTTGTAGTCTCCTTTATTTGTTTGCAGGACTTTGAAATGTTCGTATTTTGAGTCCATTAAATTTCTTTTCTTAACTACTTGGATTTCTGATGATTTTTTATTTAATTTTTTAACTATCCAGATTATTGCTTTTACTAAATAGTAAGGTATTTTTATTATATGCCAGATTATCAACCATAATCCTATAAAGAATTTCATCCAGTTCTTTTTTGTTCTCTTTTTCATTTGCTTTTATCCTCTAATTTATTTACTTTGCTTTTTGTAAGAATTGTCATTTGTTCAATTGCAATGTTGTTTAATTTTTCTAGCCTCAAATATTTACTGATGCCTTCTTTAATAAACAATGCATTAAGATTCTCTAGATTTGATAGGCAAACAAGCTGAAAAACATCTGCATAATCTCTGATATTTCCTTCTAGATGAGGGTTTTTATCTTTCCATTCTTTTGCAGTAATTCCAAAAAGAGCCATATTCAGAATATCGGCTTCTGAGGCATAAATTATGCTTTTTTCATCTTTTGAGACTCTCTCTGGGATGAGGTGTTTTTTTATTGCATCTGTATGAATATGATAATTAATACTGGCAAGATTTCTCTTAATATCCCATCCTAATGCTTTTCTTTCGCTTTCATCATCTTTTAACCTTTGGAATTCTTTTATTAAGTATAATTTAAATTCTGGAGAAATCCATGATGCAAACTCAAAAGCAATGTCTTTATGAGCAAAGGTACCTCCATTTTGACCTGATTTAGATATAATTCCGACTGCGTTAGTTGTTTCTATCCATTTTTGTGGAGATAGAACAAAATAATTATTTCCTGCCTGATTTCTAAACTGGTCGAATTCGACCAGTTTAAACTTGGAGTTGTTTATTTTCTCCCATAATCCCAAAAAATCAATGGTATATTTAGATCTAGTCCAATTTTTTATTACATCTGCTGGATATTCTTTATTTTTATATTTAGCAATATCTGTTAAGGAAATATAATCTTCTTCATTTTTGGAAAATAAGACTATTTCATTTCCTTTTACGTTAATTGTTTTATTCATCTCCTGCCTCAAATGTGTTTTAGGGTTATGTTTTTAAAAGACTTGTTATTGGTAAGAATAGGCGCCGGTGGTCCATCGGTTAAGATTTCGGCTTCCCAAGTCGAAGAGTCGGGTTCGATTCCCGGCCGGCGCATTTTTATCTTTTAGCTATTTGCCACAAAATGTCAAAATAGTTTTTATATGTTTTAGATAATAATTTGTCTTTTATTATGATTACATAAATATTCTCCTTTTGTAAGGATTGTATTGCCACTTTTTCTCCATAAATTATAGTCGTTACATAAGACTCGTTTTCTTTTGGCAGGTATCTTATTTCTAGAAATTTTTTAGGATGTGTTTTTTCCATTATGTTTTTTGAGTCGTAATTAGCCAAGGCTTTTTCTTTAATATTAGATTTAATAAATTTATTTAGAAAATGAGGATAAGAAAATTCTAAAACTTCTATTGCCTTGCCCGTAGCTCCTATTACATAAAACTCCTTAGCAGTATTGAGTATGTCTTGGTAAAATGTCTTTATTCCTTCTTTCCCTTCAAAAGTTTCCATATTAACAATTTGTTTTGTTGAATGAAGAGATTTTAGTTCTGGAAGTATATTTTCAATTAGTTCTTTCTTCTCACTTAGAATGTTAATTAATTTTTCTGGAGGTGAGGCGTGATAATATCTTTTGCTTTCTTTAATTACATAGCTTACAAGACCTAGTTTGATCAGGTTTTCTAGTTGTAAATATACTGTGGTTCTGTTTAATTTTGTTAATTTAGCCAACTTAACTGGAGTACAGGACTTTTCTCTTAATAACTCTAAATATACTTTTGTTTCTTTGTTTGATAATCCAAATTTTTCAAGCTCGTTTTCCATAAAAGAATACTGGTTTTCGGGTTATTTAATTGTTGTCATTAAATGTCAACACATGTATAATAATATTTCATTATAATCTCTCTGATGGATAGCATAGATGTTATTGATGCTTTGAATGGTACACCTAGACCACATTATCTAGTTGGAAAAGCTTTATGTGAGTCAGATGGAAATTCCCATAGTTTAGATGGAAAAGTAAACTTTGCATCGGACGGAAATCCTTCAATTTTAGATAGAGTCAAATTATATCTACCTGTTCCTCATGTGAATATTGGGGATGCTTGTTTTGCTTTATGGAATGCTGCACATATTTTAGGAAACAGAGCTGGCTATGGTAAGAGAATATTAAAAGGAAGAGTAGAGATAGACATCTCAAATACTCCTGTTCCCCCGGATACTCTTCTGGATTTATATGCTTTGGTTATAGAAGAAAGAAAAATTGTTAGGGGAAATAGGGAGTTGATAGATGGACCAGTGTCTGGTAGATTAATCTTAGATGGTAAAACTTTAATCAAAATAAGAGCTACTTATAGTGCTGAAAGATATATTAAGGGTATTTAGTTCTTCTCATGATGCAAACTAAAAAGAACGTTTTTCTTTGGACGCTTTATGATTTTGCTAATTCTCTTGTTTCTATTGTATTTTTCCTTTATTTTGCTCAGTGGATTGTAATTGATAAAGGAATTGCAGATATTTACTTTAATTTGGCTTTTACTGTTTCTTCTATACTTCTTCTTTTCACAGCTCCTCTTAGTGGGATATTGCTTGATAGGTTTTTAAGAAGAATTACAGGACTGCGTTATACTACTATTCTTACAGTTATTTTCTATAGTATTTGCGCATTTTTAGCAGTTTCCGATAATGCAATTGGTGCACTTATTTTTTTTACATTAGGTCTTTATTCTTATTTACTTTCATTTACTTTTTATACTCCTTTGATTAATGATATTTCAAAGCCTGAGAAAAGGGGTTTTGTGTCTGGCTTAGGAATATGCGCTAATTATTTGGGTCAGATTGCTGGTTTGCTAATTGTTTTGCCATTGTCTACTGGAGGTTTAAGCTTCTTTGGAGCAAATCCTAGGGCTGAAACTCTTTTGCCCTCTGTTATAGCTTTTTTTGTTCTTTCTCTTCCGATGCTTATTTTCTTTAGAGAGTCGCGCAGGCCTAAAGAAAAATTAATGATTGGAACAAGATGGAAAGAAATGTTAAAAGAGACTAAAATTTTGTTATTAAATCATAGCGTATTAATGTTTCTTATAGCTTTTTTCTTATTTAATGATGCAATTCTTACTGCATCTAATAACTTTTCTATCTTTCTTGAACAGGTTTGGGGTGTATCTGATACTGTGAAGACTTATATTTTGCTTGGAATATTAATCACTTCTGCAATAGGGGGAGCATTATCTGGATTAATTGCAGATCGCTTCGGACATAAGAGAACCCTTATGTTTATTCTTTGCGGATGGGTTATTATTTTGCCTGCTATTGGGCTTGCTACTAACTTTACTTTATTTGTTGTTTTTACCACAATTATGGGCCTTTGGTTTGGTTCTAACTGGACGGTCTCTAGGTCTGTTATGAGTTACATTGCCCCAAAAGGAAAACATAATCTTGCTTTTGCTTATTATGGTGTTGCAGAAAGAGCTTCCTCTTTAATTGGACCAATAGTCTGGGGATTAATTGTTTCAAATATGATTTCAATTGGAAGTGGCAGATATAGAATTGCTGTACTTGCAGTTACTGGATTTATTATTCTTGGGCTTATTGCACTTTCTAAAGTTAAAGATGATAAGAAACAGATAGAGGTTAAATCTTATAAAAATTTAGATACGATTAAATAAACTATTAGTCCTGCTATAAGATAAATTAATGCTGTTTTTCTCAATGAGGATTTGTTCTTTATCATCTTTTTTGTTAGGTTTGTGATTTGTTGAGGAAATAGAATAATTATGGATAATTCTGTGGTTTGTATGACTTATTTTCAGAATTATCCAGATAGAAAAT
>Ga0209542_10013056_pt1 | contig 14409 bp, 21 predicted proteins | sample RifCSPhighO2_01_FD_184028 | JGI IMG/M metagenome (GOLD analysis project Ga0209542, IMG submission 184028) | Soil microbial communities from Rifle, Colorado - Rifle CSP2_plank highO2_0.1 (SPAdes) (version 2) | ecosystem: Environmental > Terrestrial > Deep subsurface > Rock core/Sediment ...
AAATTAATAAATGGTAAAATATCGGGCCCACAAGGATTTGAACCTTGGTTACAAGATCCGCAATCTCGTGTTCTCTCTGGTATTTTGATTAAACTTTTCTTAAAAGTTTATTTCCAGGCTGAACTATGGGCCCATTTGAGTTATTTCTATCAGTTTTCAGTTAACTATTTCTTAATTCTTTTTTTCTTTGGTTAAATCATTAAGATCATAGTTTTTGATTAACCTTTTCTTAAAAGGGTTAGAAAGCTTTATAAATATTTATTGGCCATCTGAATTCTTATGAAAGACAAAAAATTATGTACAAGCTGTAAAACCAATATAACTAATATTAGGGGCTCAGTTGAATTTGAATGTCCAAACTGTGGAAAGCAAAAATTAGTTCGTTGTTTTAAATGCAGAGAATTAGGTGCAAAATACATTTGCTCAAGTTGTCAATTCTCCGGTCCAAATTAATATGGCACAAGTAATTATAACAGTAAAATTAATGCCAACAGATATTGAAGTAGACTTATCAGAATTAGAGAAATCTGCATCTAAAGAAATTGAAAAATTTGGTGGAAAAATAGGAAGAGTAACTCAAGAGCCTATAGCATTCGGTTTAAAAGCATTAATGATTTCTTTCTTTTCAGATGAATCTAAGTCAAATTTAGATCCTTTAGAAGATTTATTAAGAAATTTAGAAAATGTAGAAAGTGTAGATATAGTTGAGGTTAGAAGAGCGTTAGGTTAAGGTTATTTCAATAAGTCAAGTTATTTTTGGTTAAGCTTTTTCGTAAAAAAGGTTAAAATGGAAGGATTATTTACTAAAGAACAATTGGAAGAACTGGCTAAAATTTCTAAATTGCCTGAAGAAGAACAAAAAAAAGTTCTTTCAAATTTCCTAAAAAAACTTTCTCCAGAACAATTAAACTCTTTAAAACAAACTCAAGCGCCACAGCAATGTCCTTATTGTTTAATAGCTGAAAATAAAATTAAATCTAAAAAAATTTATGAAGATAAAGAAATTATCATAGTTTTAGAAATTAATCCATCCAATCCAGGGCATACAATAGTTTTCCCAAAACAACATATTCAAGTTTTATCACAATTAAAAGATGTCAGTCATTTGTTTAATCTAGTTAATAAAATATCCTCAGTATTGTTTGATACTTTAAAAGCCCAGGGAACAAATATTTTTGTTGCAAATGGCCAGGCTGCAGGACAGTTAATTCCTCATGTTGTAATAAATATTATTCCAAGATTTAATGAGGATAAACTAAATTTATTTTTAGAACACAAGAAAACAACAGAAGAAGAATTAGATAAAATCTTAAATAAAATAAAAGAAAAATCTTCAATTTTATTAGAATCAGAAAAACCTAAAGAAAGAAAAATCGAAACTATAAAATCAAAAAATGAAAGATTACCTTAAAATATTCTTAAAAAATTAGCAAATATTTTCAAAGTTTTAAATATGATGAAAATATAGTGAATATGTAGTGAAAAAGTTTTGATATCTAAAATCAAAAAGAATAAATTATTAGTTGAAATCGATAAAAAATAACTTATCTTTTTTTAAAACAACCCAATTCTAAAAATTAGACTAAATAAAGTTCCTATCAAAAATGAGGGCACAAAAGGGATTCCTTCTTTTATTTTTACTTTCTTCACATTATATTTAATAAACATTAAAATATCTTTTTTCTCAACAAATAATTTAGTTTTATTATAGATTATTTTTTTATTAACAATTATATCATCTGCAACCCAGTCTCCCTCAATTAATTTAGAAACTGGAACTATTTTAAACATACATGCATTTTCAACAGATCTTACAAATATCCATAAATGTACATAAAACAATATAAAAATAATAAATCCGCTTAAGATTATTTTCGTTGCAATATCATTAGAAATTAAGATTAATCCAAATAATATAATTGAGATAATAAAAGAAAATATTCTGGCAAATCTAATTTTATCTTCATTAATTAATCTTTTAAATTCTTTAATGAAATTATTTCTATGTTTGTAAGCCAAATATATTGCATAAAATAAGCCGTATAAAGCCCCAGCAACAAATATATTCAAAATCAAATTCAATAAAAATAAATTTTGGTCAGAAACAAAAAAAGGCTTGGTTGCAAAAATAATTCCTAAACCCATTAACAATTTAGAATCTCCACCACCCCATTGTTTTGTTAAATAAAGAAGCAGTCCAATACAAAAACAAATGCTAAACCCAATTATACCATACAAAAAATAATACCAGTTATTATTCAAAACAGAATAAAAAAATCTAAAAGTAAATCCAGATATTATTAAAAAATAACTTAAATAATCTGGAACTTCTCTTGATTTTAAGTCAGTTATTGTAGCAATAATTAAAGAAATAATCGCAATAGCACTAATAATTACCTCTTCATACATAAATTACTATCATCCAGATACATTTATAAAGTTTTTTTAAGCTGTTTAGAGCCATGATCTCAATAATAGGCGCCGGACCAGCAGGAAATCACTTGGCTTACTTATTGGCAAAAAAAGGCCAAAATGTAAATGTATATGAAGAACACAAAACAATAGGCAATCCAGTTCAATGTACAGGTTTAGTGACAGATTCTATAAAACAAATTCTAGATTTAAAAGAAAATATAATTGTAAATAAAATAAAAGGATTTAAAGTAATTTCAAAATCATCTTCTGTTCAAATTAATTTCAAAAAACCAAATATAGTTTTAGATAGGATGAAATTTGACAGGTTCTTAGCAGATAAAGCAATTGATACTGGAGCAAATTATTTTTTAAGTCATAAATTTGAAAGTTGTAGATTAAATAAAGATTTTGTAGAGTTTATTTCAAATAATAAACAATTTAAAACTGATTATTTAGTTGGTGCAGATGGACCATTTAGCTTGGTTGCAAAATCAGCAAATATGTATCATAATAGAAGATTTATGATTGGTCTTCAAGCAAGAGTTAATCTGCATATGACTGATTCGGAAATTATTGAAGTTTATCTGGGTCAAGGTTATTTTGGATGGGTTGTTCCTGAAGATACAAATATTGCAAGAATTGGAACTGCATCTTATAAGAATTCAAATGAATTCTTTAAATCATTATTAAAAAAGAGATCTCCAAAAGCAAAAATAAGAGAGTATCAATCCGGAGTAATCCCTATGTTTAACCCAAAACAAAAAGTACAGAATGGCCGTGTTTTCCTGATTGGTGACGCTGCTTGTCAAACCAAAAACCCAAGTCATGGTGGAATAATACAGGGGTTGACAGCTGCAGAATCATTGTCAAAAGCAATTACAGAAAATAAAAATTATAAACACTTATTAAAAAAACTTAATAGGGATTTAAATTATAACTCATTAATAAGAAGAGTTTTAGATAAATTCTCAGAAAATGATTTAGACAGATTAGTTAACTTAGTGCAAAAAACAAAAGTTAAATCAATATTAGAAAATTTTGACAGAGATTACCCTTCCAAATTTTTATTTAAATTATTAATTCAAGAACCAAGATTATTGTCATTTACTAAATATCTAATATAAAAAATTATTTAGTTAAACTAAATTTTGCTGTTCTTGTAGTTGTTTTTAATTCAACAGCTTTTCCAGTCACAATCATTTCTTCTAAATCATTATTTTTACTGCCGTCAGCATTGAACTGTGTAGTTTTTGTTTTTTGAAAAGCATGATACACATCGAAAATACGAAGTGCCTTTACATTGTCATCTTCTCTAGCGAACACATAATCTCCAACAACTGTTGCTTTATAACCGTCAATAGAAACATTTCCATTTAAGTCTCTGCCTTTCTGGCATTGCATTCCGCAAAGAAAACTTAAACTAATAACACCAGTATAAATAAATTTTTTATAATGATTTCCAGCAAAATCTTTTACATCATTCAAAGTTATAGTTACCATTTTGAATTCTAAGCCATAAGTTTTAGTATTTAAACATTTCTATTTGTTCTTACTTAAGAATAATAACATATATTATAGATATAATAATTCTCGTAAGCTTTATTAACTAAAATATTATTAAAAATATATGGCTAATAAAAGGGGTGCAGTAGAGTCAGAAACAGTTCACGTAACAGGCTTGGTTATTTTAATCGCACTTCTTATTACACTATACATGGTTCTAATACCTCCTGAAGCTCAAAAGCAAATATTAGAAAAAGGCCAGATAAGTGATTCAGAAAATTCAGTTTCAAATTCTCAAGACGTTTTAAAAAATTTATTAATAGAATCTCCAGGATTAGTTTTTCCAGATTCAAATAAAGAAGAAAAAATAAAAATCCCATCAGTAAATTTATATTCAAAACAATCTAAAAATGTAATAAATTTAGCAAATTCTCTTTCAGTTTCAAGAAGTATTTTCAATAATAATTTTCAAGACTTAAGTTTTAAAAGTGAAGATATATCAAATTTAAACAGTTTAAAATTATTTTTTAATGTCTTATCTTCAAAAGGCACTTTAGTTATTTACTTAAATAATATTATAGTTTTCCAAGGTATTGTTTCAAATGAAAATGTCCCTTTAGAAATACCAATTTCAAATATTAAGTCAGACAATATTTTAAGAATGGAAGCTTCTTCTCCTAGTTGGAGATTTTTATCTATAAATCAATACACATTAAAAGATGTAAAATTAATTAAAGAAACTGTTTCAACTAATAATCAAGAAACAAGACATTTTACAATAGATAAAGATAAAATAAAAAAAGCAGCTTTAAATTATTTCATTAATTGTTTAAAACTTGAAGATGATCAGGGAATTTTAAAAATTTTCTTAAATGGATTTAACGTTCATTTGGGACAGGTAATTTGTGATGCAAGCGAGCAAAATTTAGATATTTCAAAACCTTATTTTACTAAAAATGAAAACACGTTATCATTTGAGTCAGACAAAGGTAATTACGTAGTTGAACAAATTGAAGTTGCAGTGCAATCAGACAGTTCAAAAACACCAATTTACTTTTTTGATGTAGATAATGAAGACTTAAGTAATACAATTATGTTAAACATGGATTTAATTCCTAATGAAGATGATGAAAGAAGTTCAGGAACAATAATAATTAATGATCAAAGAATAACTTTGGAAACTGATAAAAACATTTTTTCAAAAGATATTTCTTCTTTAATTAAAGAAGGTGAAAATTTCGTAAAAATAATTCCACGAAATGAATTTGAAATAAGTTCATTAGAGATATTTATTAAATAATTTTTTATATAAAAGAGGTAATTAATGGCTGAAGAATCTTCTATAGATGAAAGAAACGAATATTATAAAGAGCTTAGAGAAGAAAAAAGAAAACAAAGAGAAGAAACTGAAGCTGAGAAGTCTAAAAAATATCAATCAGAGCGTAAAAATAGTTCTTTGTTTAGTAAATTATCAAAAGCAGACCCTACTTCAGTTTTTAAAAAAACTTTAACAACCCCATTATCTCCATTTGCTTTTTTATTAAAATGGATTTTTAAAATACTTGCTTTAATATTAGCTGTCGGGTTAGCGTTTATAATTTTAATATTTTTATTTCAATTCTTCACTGGAGGAGGTACTTCATTTTTAGGAACGCAAACATCAATTTTAAGTTCCCAAATTTCTGGACCAATAGTTTCCTCATTATCAACAGTAAAAAACTTTGTTCTTGATCCAGTTGGAACTGTAGCTACTTACGGAACTTTCAAAAACCCGCAAACAATAGAAAAAACAAAACCACAGGGAATTGAATTTAGAAATTTTAAAACTAAAAAAGATATTTATAGGGAAAGAGACCCTATCGAAGCAGTTGCAAATGTAAAAATTTATGCTTTAGAAGATTCTCCAACTCAAGTTGAATTTGGATGTTATTTATATGATGTAGTTTCTTTAGAAAGCCTTAATTTAAAAAGTGCAGCACAGGGAGAGCCAAAATTATATGGTGAAGAAGATGGTCAAAATTATGTAACTATTTTGGCAAACGAAGATAAAATATTAAATGTACAATGTTCGTTTAAAGAGCAGGAATTATACAACATTAAGTTTGGAGATTCACGAACAATTTCAGAAAAAATTACATTAACTGCAAATTATAAAGATTTTATTGTAAATTCAAGAATCAAAGTTTATACTTTACAAAGTTCAATATTATCTAACTTAGAGAAACAAAATATAAATCCATTTGCTCATTTTAAAATAAATGATCCATTAGTTTCTTCAGATAGATCAGTAAGACCGGAACAAATAAAAAAAAGCCCAGTAATTTTATCATTTGATTTAACTGATGAACAGCCATTAAAAGAAGGGCCAACTTATTTATTAGGGCTGGAATTAAAAAATGATAAGACTTCTTGGAATGGAAAAATATCGAGCTTGCAAATGTTAAAATTAATTTTTCCTGAAAATTTCAAACCAAATTTAGAAAATTGTAAAGAGTTTTATAATCCTTATTCAGACAATAATGTTTTTTACTTAAAACCAAATATAATTGCAAAAATAACTGAAAATGAAGATGTTTCTAATCAAAGATTTTATTGTGAATTTAGTATAGATCCTTCAGCAGTAAATGAAGACATGTCTTTTTCATTAATAAATGCAGAAGCTAAATTTGATTATGAATTTCAGGCGTATACTTCAGCCACAATTTCAAAGAATTTGATTTCAAGTACAACAGAGGAAATAAAGTCTTAGAAAACTATTTATATTGTAAATTTAATTTATTAAACAATGATAAAAAGAGGTTTTGTATTTTCAGTAATTTTATTAGTATTAATTATTTCTGGTTGTAACCAATTTCCGACTTTGCCAAATAGTTTACCAAATTTTCAAAATATCGGCCAGAATGGAAAACAAATAACTGAAAGTAGAGGTCTATCAATACAATTTAAAGATAGTCAGCCGCCTTTAGATGAAATATATGCTGGTAAAAATTTCAAAGTATCATTAGATGTAACTAATAATGATCCTACAGATATTTCTGGTACAATCTCATTGTCAGATACTCCTTCAGATGAATATAGTTCACTAAAAGGAAAAGAACAGCAAAGTTTTGCATTGCAGCCTGCAGAAGTAATTGAAAATAAAGTAATTCCAACAAAAGAAATATTAACATTTGGTCCATTCCAATATGACAATTCAAAAGTTTTTCAAGGTATGTTAACAAATTTTATAGTTGAATTATCAACAAATCACAAAACATCAATCACTTCCCAAGTCTGCATAAAAGGAAGTTCCCAAGAATCAAAATGTCCAAATAAAGAAACAATCACAAATTTAGGTAATCAGGCAAAATATTCTCCAGTTACTATCACAAAAATAGAAAAAAATGTAGTACCTCAGGAAGAAGGATTATTAAATTTAAATTTAAAAATTTATTTAAAAAATACGGGTAAAGGCAAAATAGACAATGAGGATGAATCAATAAGTAATTTCAAAGTAAGTATGCAGGGATCTGCAAATTTAGATTGTATAAATTTAAATAAAATTTCTTTAAAAGATGGTGAAAAAGTAATTATTTGTAATACAGATTTAAGTATATCAGATGAAGTATTTAGGCAGGATGTTTTAGAAATTTATTTCGAATATCCATATAAAATAATAGAAACTTTAGGACCGATAAAAGTAACAAAAATAAATTAATTACTTCTAGCTTTTTCATGTTGAAAACGAGCTATATCTTCTGCAACATCTTCTTGTAAACATTCCAAGGCCATAATTATTAATTTAACTGCATTTTCTGGTAGCCCTTGTTGTTTTCCTAATTTTACAGTATCTTTTTCCATATGTTGTAACCTTGTTAATGTCATTTGTAAATTCATTAATGCTCCATCAAAATTCTTTCTTTCGAAACAATCATTTGCCACTAAAAATCTATTTTCACATAATTTCAGTTCTTCTCTAAATGAATCTATTTGTGAAACAAGAAAAAAAACATCCAAATTAGTTTCACCTTTAACTGCTAATTCTTTAATAACTCTCTCTTCAGCTTTTACAATTGCTGCGGGCTTTGAGTCACCTTCCATTTTAGCAAAATTTACAGTCTCTCTCATAAATAAACTAATTGAAGTAGCGAGAATTCCTAGAGCCCCAGCACCAACTAAAATATTTTTCTTTGAAAATAATGTCATTTTACACCTCTTATTTTAAAATTATGAATCCAGAAAACTATTTAAATTAATCTATACTAAATTTTATTATGAAAAAAAAGAGTTTTATAGTTTTAATCTTAGTTTTATCAATTTTTATATCTGCATGTCAGAATACTGGTCAAAAAGACAAACAGTCTTTAGGCATTTTCATCGGAGGTAATGAGGGTTTAGACTTTTCATTTAAAGAAAACCAGCCTCCTATTAAAGTTCTTGACAATAATCAAGATCCTTTTTATATTTCATTAAATTTGCAAAATAAAGGTGAATTCACAATACCACAAAATAAAATTATTTCTTCATTAAGTGGAGTAAATGCAGAAGCTTTTTCATTATCATCTTTAAACGCAAAATTATCAACTTCATTAGAAGGTAAATCAAAATCAGGAGAACAAGTAATCCAAAGCTCTCCAGAAGAATTGCAGTTTGACCAGGCAATTTACAAATATGATTTAAATGCGGATTTTCCAACTTCTTTAAGAGCTGATATTTGTTATTTATATCAAACAAGAGCAGTTGCAAAAGTTTGTTTAAAAAGTAAGGCAGTTGATAGAGATACTGAAGATAAATGTTTAATCAATACCGATAAAGTAACAAACGAAGTTTCAGGCGCTCCAGTAAAAATAAAAGATGTAAAACAAAGAAGCTCATCATCAAGTGAAGTTAAATTGACATTTACAATTGCAAATGAAGGTAAAGGCCAGGTTTATTCCCCAACAGCATTTTCAGACAAATGTGTTGATGTTTCATCTGAAAGAGATCAAATTTTAGTTGAAGTTATTTCAGCTTCGGGGAAAGCAAATATAAAATGTTCACAATTAAAAGATTCAAATAAAGGTTTAATTAAATTAGCTTTAAAAGAAAAAATAATAAATTGTAATATTCTTACTTCAACTTTACAGGATATTGCTTTTGAAGAGCCAGTAAATATAGTCTTAAATTATTTTTACAAAGGATCTATTGAAAAACAGATTACAGTTTTAAACTCTGAACAATGAAATCAAATAGAAATATTTTTATTTTTTATAATATTTTAGCTTTTAACACATTTCTACTTGGAATATTTATTACTGTTTTAATAACAAAAAATACTATTAAAAATTTAATGTTTGGGTTTATTTTAATAACTCTATTGTTCTTTAATTATTATTTATTTGGAAGAAGAGTTCAAAGAATATTCAAAAAAACATTTTAAAATTTTTTTCAATTTTCCGAAACATTTACAAATTTATTGAAGAGTTTACATTTTTATTTTAATTCTCGAAAACTTTTCGGATTTTTTCAGAAAAGTTAATAAATATAAATAATTTTTTTGAATATAAGATGATAACCTATAAAAGTTTAAATTTAATTTTTTTGAGAATTATGCAGTGGTTATTCTTGGCTTTAGCTATATCATTCTTTTTATTATTAGCAAAAAATCTTGGAGTATTAAAAATATGAAATTCAAAGAAATAATAAAAAGTACTCTCTGGATTATTTTCTTATTATTTATTATATTTATTATTTATCAAACTTTAAAACTTGTTTTTGGAGGTTCTTGGGAAAAAGAGGATATAATCTTAAGTGGGATTGGAGTAATAATTGCAGGTATATTTGCAATTGTACCATTTATGTTCATCCAATCTCAAACTTTGGGTAGACTAGAAGAAAGAACAAGAAATTTTGGAGATAGGTTAGTAAATATAGAAAACAGACTCATAAAAATAGAGAACGAAATTCAAGAAATAAAAAACAGACTCATAAAAATCGAACATAAAGTGAAAATTTAAATCATACAAATTCTTATAAATCAAATTTCTTTCAGGTATTTTATGCAAACAATAGTAGATTTACATATTCATGGACCATATGCAATGGCCTGCAGTAAACAAACCACTTTAACAAAACTTGCAGATAATGCAAAGCTTAAGGGTTTAAATGTACTTGGTACAGGAGATGCTCTTCACCCCAAATGGTTTGAAAATATAACTTCGGAATTAACTGAAGATGAAAACGGAATTTTATGGACAAAGGATAAATTTCCTTTCATTTGGCAAACAGAATTATGTTTAATGTATACTCAAGATGGAAAAGGAAGAAGAATTCATCATGTAGTTTTAATGCCAAACAAAGATGTAGTTATACAAGTTAGAGACATGCTTTTAAAAAGAGGAAGATTAGACTACAATGGCAGACCTATTTTTGGATTTTCAAGTATTGAATTTATTGAGATGTTAAGATCAATTTCACCAGATATAGAACTTATTCCAGCACACGCATGGACAAGTTGGATGTCGATTTTTGGATCAAAATCAGGGTTTAATTCTGTAGAGGAATGTTTTAAAGAAAAATCAAAATATATTCATGCGATTGAAACTGGATTATCTTCAGATCCAAGTATGAATCGAAGAGTTTCTTCCTTAGATAAATATAATTTGGTTTCTTTTTCTGATCCTCATTCTTATCACACACATAGACTTGGAAGAGAAGCTACAATTTTAGATTTAAAAAATTTAAGTTATAAATCCATATTAAATGCTCTTAGAACTGGAGAAGGCCTTGCTGGTACAATCGAAGTAAATCCAGCTTATGGAAAATATCACATTGATGGACATCGAGCTTGTAATGTTGTGTTAAATTATTCTGAAACGAAAAAATTAAATGGGATATGTCCAGTATGTAAAAATCCCTTAACAATCGGTGTAGAATATAGAGTAGAAGAATTAGCTGATCGAAAAGAACCAAAAGATGTTCCTTACTTTGCAGAATTGATTCCATTATCTGAAATAATTTCGCTTATTTTAAAAAAGGGAGTAAACACTCAAACTGTAGTTAGCGAATATTCATCTCTTATAAAAAATTTTAAAAATGAATTAGATATTTTAATGAATGTTGATTTTGAAAGTTTAAAAAAAATAACTCATGAAAAAATTGCTGAAGCAATAATAAATATTAGAAAAGGAGATGTTAAGTATAAACCTGGTTTTGACGGAGTATATGGGATTCCTTATTTTGGTGATAAAGAACCAGAAACAAAAGAAATTAAATCTAAAACAAAGTCTTTAGAATCTGTTCAAAAAGGACTAGACTCTTTTAGTCATTAAATTATTAATCTCTTAAAATAGCTGCAACTTCTTTCAAATGTGTTGCTAAATTCTTTGCACTTGCTGAATAAGAAGTAAACTCTTTTAATTCCCTTTTAAAATCATATTTACTTAAAACTTTAATTTCATCTGTAATCTTGTCAAACCATTTTGAAGTATTTACTAAACTGCCTGCAGCCATATCAAATGAATTGCTGTAGTAACTGCTCTCAAACCCATTAAAAAGAACTTCAGATTCTTCTAAAAGACTTTGTAAACTTTTTAAGTCATCAGACTTCTGTTCATCAATTTTAGCTGAAGTAGTTTTAAATAACTTGTAGATATTTTTAACCCAAGCATATCTAGGGTCTTTTAAATTCAGATAAGATTCAGGTTGATTTGTCATTTTAAAATTATTTATTGCACCTTAATTTTAGTTAATAAATACAAAACTAAAATTATAATTAATACTAATTTCCAATATCTTTTTATTAAATACATTAAATAATTACTTTTATCATATTTCTTCATATTCAATTTCACCTCTTATAAGCGATATAAATAATAGAATTATTATCACAATAATTATTTCAAAAAATATTATCTGGGCAAATTCAGTCTTAGAACTTTGTAAATTATAATAAAACCCAACCATTAAGCCAAGAATAGTAACAAAAGCAATTACAGCTGTTGATAAAGCATTAACTTCTTCAATATTCATTTTTACTTCTTTTAATTAAATTTTTCTTAAGGCTTATTTTTGGTGAAGCTTTTTCTTTAAAAAGATTCTAGCCAATATAACTTACATCTTTCTTAGGTTTTAACAAAGGTCTGTCTTTGATTTTGTTGCTTTTTTCCATAATCTCTTTTTCAATTTCTCCAACCTCCTTGTCTAAAACTTCTAAATCTAATTTAAAATTTAATTTATTATTTAGTAATTTTAAAATTTCTTTAGCACTTTTTACACCTAAATAAGTCGGATGTCCAAAAGTTTCAGCTAATATCGATACCCCATCTAAATTTCTTCTTCTTGCTAAACCAGTTAATAACCCAGAAACTCCAATTATTGGTCCAACAACTCCATAAATATTTTTAACAATATTGCTTTGGTATCTTTTAATTACTTTAGCATTTGTTCCAGTACAATAAATTCTTGCTTGTTTAGGAACTCTGTCTAAAGCAATTCCACCCAAAGTTATAATTTCTTTGCCGTCATATTTTTGAAATAAATCTAGAATACTATCACAAAATTCATAACAGGATTTTTCATCTAGAGGTTGAATATCACCAGCTAAAAACAAAAAATCATGCCCTTTAATATTTTTATGAAATATTTCTATAGCTGGTAATTCAACTAAATTATCTTCATTTACAAAAACACAATGAGGGAAATTATAAGAAGTTATTTCATATATTTTTTTAGCTTTTAAACTGTCAATTATAAAATCAACAGCTATCTTGCCTACATTTCCAACTCCTGGAAGACCTTCTATTAAAATAGGTTTTTTTAAATTTACTTTGCTAACTTCGTTTATATTCCATGTCATAAGTATAAAATGAGGATATTAATATTTAAACATTGTGAATTTTTTTGTATTTAATCCTGTAGCTCTGATATTTGTCATCTGGAGAATATTTAGCTGGTTTAGGGTTAATAGTCTTTTTTTCACAATGTTCTTCTTTTAAAGTATAAGAATTACACACAATACACTTTAAGATTCTTTTTCCCATTTTCCAGATAAATTTAATTTTTTTCCTTCATTTATAATTTCTGAAGCCAAACTTTCAACTAAGGATTCGGAGTTTTTCTTGTTAGTAGTTGTTAATTCTATTTGATATTTCGGAGCACTTATATAAAAAAGATTAATATCAAGACCTTTTTTCATATATCCATTGTAGAATTTTTCAAGCAAACCTTTGATAATTTCCATTCCATTCCATTCTTGGCTTCGTAGTTCAAGAGTTAATTTGACTTTGATTTTTGGTGGTTTAATTTTTTCTTTTATAATTTTAGTTAATAGAGTAACTATATTTTCTTGAATTCCTAATTTTCTTAAGCCATCATCATTTTCCAAGGCAATTTTATTAAACGCTTCTCTTAAAGAACCAAAAGAATCAATTATTTTTAATCCAGCATCAATATACATTTTATTAAGATCTAACTTTAGCTGTTTTCCAACATATTCGAGTATCTTTTCAGCTTTCTCTTCTTGTCTATGTTCATCAATTTTAATTTTCATTGAATTAATAGAAACTCTTCTTAAAGAAAGATCTACTTGTCTGTTAAAATTATTAACTTTTAAAACTTTACAAACAATTGTTTTATCAGGTTTTACATAATCCCTAATATTTCTTATTCTTCCAGGAGCAATTTCAGAAATATGTATTAAACCTTCTAAATTTTCAAATTCATCTAAAGAAACAAAAACTGAATGATGAAGTATTTGTTTAACAGTACAAAGAACAAAATCACTAGTATTTGGTAATTCTTTTTTCTTAAAAAACATTATTCCAAAACCTCTAAAACTCTAGCTTTTATTTTTCCTTTTCCACCAGTCGGTTCAGACAAAATACTTGCACAAACAAGACAAGCTACTTTAGTTGAAGGTTTTCCAAATATAATTTGTTCATTCTTACATTTAGAACATCTTACTTTTATAAATTTTGAACTTGGTTCTTTTAATTTTCTCATTTGAATTCTACCTTTTTAGCTCTAAACCCTTGATTTTGAACACTGCTTTTACCACAGTCTTTACATTTATATCTTAAATCTACTTTCTTTGAAGTTTTAGCACCACTCATTTTGAATTTTGATATTGCTGGTCTTGATCCATATCTTCCTAAATTACCAAAACCTCTGCCTAAACCTCTTTTCTTAGCTCTATTAATAGACCCTCTCTTTAAACTGCCTCTTTCTTTTTTCTTTGCTTGTGAAACAGTATGCTCTGTATGTTTCTTGCATTTCTTACAAAATCTATTAATCTTTTTTGGTATTTTCATTTTAAGTTATGTATTTTTGTTAAAAAGACATTTAATAATCTTTTGCTTTTAAAATATTCAGAATTTACACAAAATAATAACTTATTTATATTATCCAAATATATTTTTATTTATATTATCCAAATATATTTTTATTTATGAGACAAGATAAAATAGATGTTTTATTAACATTAAGACTTACAGGCGCGACTATTTCTACAGTAGGTTTTTATTTAGCTGCTTT